>Ga0272441_10008605_pt1 | contig 16101 bp, 2 predicted proteins | sample SSMProp6N_FD_193582 | JGI IMG/M metagenome (GOLD analysis project Ga0272441, IMG submission 193582) | Marine sediment archaeal communities from Little Sippewissett salt marsh, Falmouth, MA, United States - SSM-Prop-6N | ecosystem: Environmental > Aquatic > Marine > Wetlands > Sediment ... | reverse complement strand
GGCGGTTCCTCGGCCTCCGCTACGCTCCGGCCTCGGAACCGCCTCGACACTTCATAGGTCTAAGAGTATCATCCCAGGTGGACCAAAAACGGGGAGCACCGCAGCATTAGCTGGTCTAACCTAAGGGGTGGTCCAAGGAAGTGGGGCACGTCGTCCGCGTGACGTCAGGCAGCGAAGATGGCAATGGGAATGAAAGTGAAGACCGCTCTGGCCCTGCCGCTTTGCATCGCGTTGTTTTATGCAACCGTTGTGCAAACCGCACTCTCAGAACACCTGAATCTTCGCGTAAATGAAATCGCTTGACAAACTGGCCCATTCTGTTAGAATGGTCTGTATCGGATTTTGGGCGCACATCGTGGCCTTTCGCTACGAGCGGACATGCGGCCCACAGAGGACTCCTGCCCTCTCTGCCACTTCTCGCCGGTCCCCGTAGAGCCCTCTGCCGCAACGGAACCCCCGCGGCGTGCGGAGACGCGCGAGTCCACGACTCGATCTGCCGTCTCCGGGGGAAGGGGGCCGCTGGAGAGGAGCTCCGGCCAGTACCGGCAGTCCGTGTACGAGGCCACGCGGGCACCGGTGAGGGACCCGCGGGCCGTAGGGCGGCGGGGGGTTCTACTCCTCGTAGATGACGACGTCGTCGAAGATCACGTGGCCCCCGGCCAACGGAGAGACCGTGAGGGACCTCATCTTCTGCCCCAGGGGCTTCTTCTTGTCCGACCACCGGAACCAGTCGTTGGCGCGGACGTGGACGACGTGCCACTTGGCCTTCTCGAGGCCCCCGAAGGCCACACGGTAGTTGTCTCTGTCCGCGTTGCACCAGGACAGGAGATGAAAGCTCTCGGCGCCACCCTCGGCGGGAATGTAGCAGGCGAGGCGGACCACGGTTCGAGGCGTTATGGTGAAGTTGACATCCCAGTGCTGAGCCTTCTCTCCCGGCGCCCGGGCGCACTGCCTGGAGTCGCCGAGGCCGCCGGGGACGATCTTCACCGGCGTCCAGCCCCCGGCGCCCTTCTCGAAATCGGCCATGTAGATCGGCTTCGCCGGCATGGCGTAACCGGGCGGCGCCGGTGCGGCCCGCGCGGACGCCTGAGCGCCGAAGACCAGATAGCCGAACTCGAGCGGGGCGTGGTGAGTGCCGGCCTTCAGATGAGCCCACGACGACGGGCAGTACTCCCCTTCCACGTAGCTATTCCTGACGAGGTTCGCTCCCCACGCGATCCCCTTCCTGGTGCCCGCCCCGCCGACGCCCGCCAGAGGCACGACGATTTCCATCGTCCACCGGTCGCCATAGATCCTCGTCCTCGCCTCCAGGCCCGGGGTGTCCGGAACGGAGCCACGGCCGGTGCCCTCGGAGTGGGCCCCGTCGACGTTGATCATCACCTGCCGGTAGGTCCGGTAACCCCGTTCGCAGTCGAGAAACAGTTCGACGCCATCGTCCGCCCAGAGCTGTTTCCTGGTGGCGGTGCCTTTCCTCACGAGGCCCGGTATGTCGCCGTCGAAGGCCGTGACGGCCACGTAGAGGTTGCTCTCGTCATAGCAGAGGCGCATTTCGGTCTTCTCGGGCGCAGGCGGGTTGTCCTCTCCCGCGGGGACCTTTATCTCGCTCTCGACGAAATCCCGCGCCACGGCCGCAGACCCCCAGCAGGCGTCGTCCAGGGCGCCGTCGAGGACCGGCGCCCGCGCCGCCCTCGGCACCCCCAGCACCGGCTTGGGCGGCTCGCCCCTCGGGTCGACGAGCCATTCCTCGCCCCTCTTGCACGCGAGCTGGGCCGGGCTGAGGACGTTATCCTCCCGGTCGAGGAAGTGCGGCCGGGTGAAGTCGAGGCGCGTCGCCGGCGGCCTCTCCTTCCTCATCGCCGCCAGCCTCTCCGCCGCCTCCTTCCCCTCGGGGAGATCGGAGTACTCCCCGGCGAGATGCTCGTAGCGCCTCATGAGGCCGTCACGGTCCACCGGCTGCGACGCCGCGAGCTTCTTCGCCGTCGCCAGGAGCCTCTCCGCCCCGTGGCGGCGGGTACGGCCATAGGGGTCGACGGTGGGCGCTTCCACGGGCGGTCGGGGCTTCCGCCTCTTGGGGATGCGCGTCTTGTCCGTGACAGGGGCGGACGGGGTCAGCAGCAGAACGACGGCGATGATCAGCATCACCACGCCCGCTCCGATGCCCACTCCGACGAGGGCCCAGTTCGTCTCCCGCGCGCCCGGAAGGCCCACGCCCACGCGGGCCCTGTGGTGAAGCGACCGTTCCGCGTCGGCCTCCAGTCTTCTCTGACGCCGCTCGGCCGCCTCCGGCTCCTGCCTGACACTCACGGCCTTCCGGATCGACGATTTGCCGATGGCCAGCACCGCCGAGTCGGGCGACATGCCGCGGATCACGAGGTCGATGTCGTGTATCAGTTCAAGCGGCTCCTGGTAGCGATCCCGGGGGGCCTTCGCCATCATCTTCTCGATGAGGTAGCAGATGTCGTCGGTCAGATCGTCATTCACCTCCGCCGGCCATGGTAGCTCCTCGTGCAGGTGCTTGTTGACGATCTCGAGCGCCGTCGCGCCCGCGAAGGGCACCTCGCCCGTCACCAGGTGGTACAGCGTCGCCCCCAGCGAGTAGATGTCGGTGCGGGTGTCGAGGTTCCTCTCGCCACTCGCCTGCTCCGGACTCACGTAGTAGGGGGTTCCCACCATCATCCCCGCCTGAGTGATCCGGGTCACGTCCTCGTCGGTGGCCTTGGCGAGCCCCATGTCCCCGAGCTTCACGCCCCCGTGCGGGGCCAGGAAGATGTTGTCCGGCTTCACATCCCGGTGGACGAGCCCGGCCTCGTGGGCGTGCGCCAGCGCAAACGCCACATCGCGCACGATCTCCAGAGCCTGCCCCTCGGGAATCACCCCCGACCGCCTGAGCCAGGTCCCTACGTTCTCCCCTTCCACGTACTCCATGATGAAGTAGTGGTAACCGGCATCCTCGCCCGCCGCGATGGCCCGGACGATGTTCGGGTGGTTTAGCCGGGAGGCGATCTCCGCTTCGCGGCGGAAACGGGCCACGAAGTCCCGGTCCGCCGCCAGGCGCTTCGAGAGTATCTTCATGGCGACAATGGCGCCCGTTGCACGGAACTTCGCCTTGTAGACGGCTCCCATGCCCCCTTCGCCGAGCTTGGCAACGGGCTCGTACGGGCCGATGGTTCTGTGCCTGCCGCTGCGCCTCTGCAGCTCGCGGGTCAGCTCCCGGAGGATGTCACGGGAGAAGTAGTCCTTCGAGACCATGACCTCGCCGAGGGGCTGGTCCAGCCCCATCTCGACCATCTTGTTCTGGTTCTGCAGGGCCTCGTCGACCTGCTCGCGAGTAACGTAGCCCTTCTCAATGGCGATCTTGCCGAAAAGGATGTCCTCTTCAGAGGGCACGGGCAATCCCTTCTACCGCGAGTTGAGTTCCGTCGAGGTGCACGTCAGGCAGGTGGCAGGAGAAGATACCTCCCCGGTGGCGCAATGTCAAGAGGGCGACTGCGGATACTGTGTCGCATAGCGTGGGCGGCCCCGCCTCCGTCCGTGGCGTCCCGAGATGTGACGCCGGCGACCGGCCCGAGTGTCCCGCGATCATTCAGAAAGCCAGCGAAATAACCACCGGCGCCCGTGCCGCTAAAGGGAACCGGCGGCCCCGTGGGGCCGCCGGTCCGGTGTCAAGCCGCGCTGCGATAACGTGTCTAGGTAAGCGACCTCTTCCTGCGCCTCAAGGCCGCGATGGCCACCATCAGGGCCGCCAGTGGCAGCATGAGGCCGGCCGGGCTCGACTGCTCGGGGCCAGCCGCAACGCACCCGCCGCCACCGCCACCTCCGCCTCCCGGCGAAGAAGTGGCATCAGTGCTCGTCACATCGGTCGTGTTGGTGTTGCCAACCCAGTCGCGCGTATGGACCGTGATCGTGTAGTCGGTCGATTCAGTGAGCCCGGTGGCTTCGTAGTAGGCGTTCGGGGTGGTCACCAACGGGCCAGCGTCAATCTGGACGATGTTCTCGAGGAAGTCGACGTCGACCGGGTTGGTCCAGGCCCATCTCAGCGTGGTGAGGGTCCGGGTCGACACACCCAGCCCGGTAATCGACGCCGGCGCCACGTTGTCCAAGGTCGTGTCGACGTCTATCCAGTCGCTGTTGCCGACGTTGTCGGTCACGGTCACGGTGATGGTACCGTCGCTGATCTCCGGATCATCTATCGTGTAGACCACTTCCCACTGCGATGTGTCGTAGGCCGTGTCGCTCGGGGTGTCGCCGAAGTGCGTCTCGCCGGTGGCCGACTGCCGACCCGAGCCCGCCTCGTCGTCGGTGATAACGATCGTGAAGTCGTCGCTCATCGTCTGGTCGTTGCTGAAGTAGAGGATCGAGGTGTCCCAGTGTATGTTGCCGGACGACTCGGTGACGCCCACGAGGGTGGCCGTCGGCGGAGTGATGTCCCTTGTGACCGTGAAGGTGGTCTGTGAAGAGTTGCCGACGTTGTCGTATACGGTGACGTCAAGGGTGTCATCCAAGGTGTCACCGCTGTCCACGTCGTTGTAGGCTCCGCTCCAGGCGTCCCCGGTCGGGTCATCGATCGGGCTGCCCAGTTCGGTGCTTGACTCGAAGGTCGCGTCTGCAACGCCGGCGGGATCGGTGGCCGTGCCCTCCAGCGAGAACGTCTCCGTCCCGCCCATCCCGTTGCCGTAGTAGACCGTGCTGCCGCTGCCGTGCAGGTAAGCGCTCGACTCCACCACCGCCTGATCTGCGATCACCGGCCCCGCGTTGTCCAGCACCACGGGCAGGTCGATGGTGTCGACGTTGCTGACGTTGTCGGTAGCGGTGATCGTGATGGTGCCATCGGTCACATCGGACTCGTCTATGGTGTAGGTGAGCTGCCACTGCGTCGTGTAGGTCCCGTCGGTCGGGGTGTCGCCGAAGTGCGTCTCGCCTGTGGCCGACACTCTCCCCGAAAGGGCCTCGGTGTCGGTCAGGTTGATGGTGAACGCGTGGTCCGTCATGGCCTGGTCGTTGCTGAAGTGGAGCACGGCACCGTCATAGTGGATATACGCTGACGTCTCGGTTATGCCCGTGATGGTGAGCACCGGCGGCTCGTCATCCCAGATTATGATGAACCCCTGCTGGGTCTCGTTGCCGACGTTGTCGAAGAGCGAGACGTTGATGGTGCCCTCCCAATTGTCACCGTCGTCAACGTCGTCGTAGTCGCCCGACCACGCCGCCGGATCTGTGTCGGGCAACGGCCCACCCAGCTCGTTCGCGGGGAAGGTGGCCTGGTCCAGCCCCGCCCCCCCGTCCGACGCGTCGCCGCTGAGCGTGAACGTCTGCGGAGTGGAGGGGGTCATGCCGTTCCCGTAGTAGAGCGTCAGGAGCGGAACGTCCACGTACATGTAGGGGCTCGACTCGGTGATGGCCGGAGACGTTATGACGGGACCGGCGTTGTCAAGAACGACCGTCACATCCACCGTGTCCTTGTTGCCCACGTTGTCGGTCACGGTCACCGTGATGGTCCCGCCGCTGTCGTTCGTCTCATCCGTATTGATTGTGTAGTCCAGGTCCCACTGCGACGCGTAGCCCGTGTCGGTCGGCGTATCGCCGAAGGCGGCCTCGCCCGTGGCAGACCGTCTGCCCGAGCCGGCCTCGTCGTCGGTCACCACGACCGTGAAACTGTCGCTCATTCCCTGGTCGCTGCTGTAGTAGAGGGTCTTCGGGGGCGAGGTGTCCCAGTAGATGAACGGGGACGACTCCGTGACCCCGTCGAGCGTGGGAGTCGGAGCAGTAATGTCCCTGACCACCGTGAAGCTGGTCGTTGACGAGTTGGCAACCATGTCGTAGACAGTGACGACCAGAGGACCCGTCGAGGTGTCGGTGTTCGAAACGGTGTTGTAGGCCCCGCTCCAGCTTGCCGGATCGGTGTCGTTGGCCGGGCTGCCGAGATCGCCGTCAGGTGTGAACGTGGCGTAGTCAAGCCCGGCGCCGCCCACGTTGTCGTCGGCGCTGCCCTGCACCGTGAAGGTCTGGTCGGAGGACATGTCGTCGCCGTAGTAGATCGTGGTGCCGACGGCATGCAGGTACTCGCTCAACTCCGCGATCGAAGGCCCCGTGATCACCGGAGCCGCGTTGTCCAGCACCACGGTCAGGTCGTGCGTGTCGAGGTTGCCGACGTTGTCCTTGGCAGTAACGGTGATAGTGCCATCGCAGGTCTCGCCTGTCGATATCGTGTAGTCGATCTCCCACGGGGGGCCGTAAGTAGCGTCAACGGGAGTATCATTGAAAGCCTCCTCGCCGCTGGCATACGCCGTGCCCGAGCCGGCTTCGGTATCGGTCATCGAAATCGTGAATGTATGGTCCGTCATGGCTTGGTCGTTGCTGTAGTAGAGGGTCGGATCGTCCCAGTAGATGTAAGGCGACGACTCGGTGATGCCGGTGAAGGTGAGCACGGGCGCCGTGGTATCTCTCACCGCGGTGAAAGCCTGAACCGCCGTGTTCCCCACGTTGTCAAGCAGCGTTACGTTGAACGTCTCCGGCGTCGGATCCCCGAACGTATCGGACGCGTCCACGTTGGCGTAATCGCCCGACCAGATCGTCGGCGAAGTGTCGTCCGCCGGCGTGCCGAGCGCGTTGCTGTCGAAGACGGCCCGTTCGAGTCCGGCGCCGCCGACGTCTACCGCCGTGCCGCTGACGGTGAAGGTCTCGTTGCCGGGCATGTCGTCCCCGTAGTAGACCTTCAGGTGGTCCACGAGGTCGTCCACGTGGAGGTACTCGCTCCCCCCGTCATCGATGGCTGGGGCTGGCACAGAGATGACCGGGCTTGCGTTGTCCAGAGTAACCGGCACATCTATCGTGCTGGTATTGCCGACGTTGTCGCTGACGGTCACCGTAATGGCGCCGCTGCCGCCGTCACATGTCTCTCCCGCGAGGATCGAGTACGTCACATCCCACTGGCCACCGTATGTGTCGTCAATGGAGGTCTCGCCGAAGGCGAACTCGCCCGTTGCCGACAGCCGGCCGGAGCCGCCCCCGTCGTCAGTGAGGGAGATGGTAAATACATCGTTCATCCCTAGGTTATCATTGCTGTAGTAGAGCGTTGCTCCGGACCAGTAGGTGTTTGGCCCACCCGCGCTGACGGTCAAAAGGGTGAGGCCCGGAGCATCTATGTCTCTGGTGACGGTGAACACAGCGGAGGCGCTGTTCCCCGCCCTGTCGTAGACCGTCGCGACAACCGGGTTCTCCCATGTGTCGGCGCTGTCGACGTCGGTGTAGGCCCCGCTCCATTCAGCCGGGGTCGTGTCATCGGGCGGCGCGCCCAGCCCCGTAGCCGAGGTGAAAGTGATCCTGTCGAGTCCCGAGCCAAGGTCAGACGCGGTGCCCTCGAGGGCGAAGGTCTGAGCGACCCCTCCCATCTTGTCGCCGTAGTATATATCATTGGTGCCGTCTACGTAGATGTAAGGGCTCGCCTCGACAACGGAAGCCATTATCTCAGGCGGGGTCCCCACGGCAATAACGAAGGGCGCCTGGGTATCATCGGGGTTGCCGGTCGGGTCGGTCACCGTGTCTTCTGGATCGACCGTGGAGATCCCCGGTGTAACCACCGCCGCAGTACCCAGGGTGATGATCAGGTACTCGTTCCCCGCGGCCCAGGAGATCGAAGGGCTGGTCCCCCAGGTTTCGCCGCCCAAGCCTGCAAGGACAAGGTCCGCATCGAGCGTGCCCGGGTTGACCGTGCCCGGGTTCATCGGCTCACTGAAACTGACGACGACCTTGTCGCCCGCCAAGGCGCTCTCGACGGTAAGGACCTGCGGCTTGGCGCCGTCCGTGCCCATCGTGATGCCGTTGCGCACCTCGTTGCCGGCGACGTCCTTGATTGAACTCGTACCGGCCGTGTAAGTGGGGTCGATCACCACCCCGGTGTCGGGCTCAGCGCTCTGAGTCAACGTCAGCGCCAGGGCTCCGACCGGACCGGAGGTGTAGTCGTTGGCCGGCACCGCGTAGCCGCCCGACAATCCCACGCAGGGCAACCCGGGATCCCCTGCATCAACCACGTTCACGTCCTCCGAGAACGTCAGCGTGAGGAGATCGATGTGGGTGTCGCCGTCGCCGTCATCCGTCACCGCGGACATGATGACCGGCCGCGCCTTGTCGAGCGGCACCAGCGGGCCGTCGTCGTCCATGAAGTTGGCGACCGGAACCACGGGGTCCGAGAAGCTGCCCTTGACGTAGCTGATGTCCGGCGTGGCGTCGGTCGCGAGCACGTCGTCGGTGAAGGTGATGTAGATCTTGTCGTCGCCGGCGACGTCTCCGTTCGTGGTGGGCGAGAAGGCGAAGCCCGTGGCGCCAGCTATGTCGAAGTCGCCCGGGACCACCGTGGTGTCATCGATGTTCTCGCTGAACGTGAGCAGCACTGCGTCGATGAAGCCGTCGGCGTTGAGGTCCGCCGTTTCCTGGTCAATGATGCTGGGCTTCGCGCCGTCGACTCCGGCAACGGACAGGGCCTCCAATTCGAGCCCGACAGCATCCACTATCTTATGCGTTTTGGTATCGTCGTAGCTGGGGTTGATGATGACCCCGGTGTCGGCGACGGCCTTCTCGGCCACCATCAGCACCAGGCCTATCGTGCTGGCAGCGTAATAGTCGGCGTTCTCGATCGCATACGGCGGCAAGCCGTCCAGCGTTATCGTGTTGAGCCCATCACCCGCTGCGCCGTCGGTAACAGTGACCAGTTCCGAGAAGGTCAGCGTCAACCGGTCGACCTGGCCGTTGGCGTCATCGTCCGAGGTGGCGGCCGACAGGATCACCGGCCGGGCGTTGTCGGTGGGCGTTAGCACAGAGCCCAGGGTCGACATGTGATTGCCCGGCAGATCCGTCAGGCTCCCCTGCGTGTAGTCCACGTCGGGCTTGATGCCGGTCCCCAGGATGCCGTCGGTGAAGGTGATGTGTCCGGTGTTGTCGTCAATGCCGCCCGTCCCCGTCAGGAAGCTGATTAGCGCCACCGTTCCGCTGCCGACACTGAAGTCAGCCACGAAGACAGTGCTGTCTTTGATGTCCTCGCTGAACGTCAGATAAACCGCGTCGATGAAGCCATCGGCGTCGAGGTCGGCCGTCTCCTGGGCGACGATGACGGGCTCGGCGTCGTCCGTGCCCGCCACGGTGTTGCCGTTAGGTACCTCTATGCCCGCAGTGTCCTCTATCAAGCTGTCGCCGGAAACGTAGGTGGGGGCGATGGTGACCTGCGTGTCGTACGGGCCGAGCTCGGTCACGGTCAGCGTCAGCGTACCCATCGGCCCGCCGCCGTAGGTGTCGGCCGCCACCTCGTAGCCGCCAGACAACGTCACGCCGGGCAGGCCGCCGGGGACGTCGCCGGAATCAGTCACGTTGACGTCCTCGGAGAATATCAGCGTCAGGCGGTCTACCTTGCCGTTGTAGTCAGAGTCGTCGGTCTCGGCTGCCATGATGATCGGTGCGGCGCCGTCGGTGCTGGCCGTGGCGCCGTTAGCGACCTGGTTCAAAGCCGGGTCCCTGATCGAGCTAGCCCCGGCTGCATACGTCACGCTGGGGGTCGCGCCGGTATCACCCGAGCCGCTCTCGGTCAACGTCAGCGCCAAAGTCCCCACCGGGCCGCTGGCGTAGTCGAGGTCCGCCACCGCGTAACCCGCCACCGTCACGCACGGCAGACCGGGATCACCGGAGTCGACCACGTTCACCGGCTCGGAGAAGACCAGCGTCAGGCCATCGATATGGCCGTTGAGGTCGGCGTCGGAGGTCGTCGCGCTCATGATCACCGGCAGCGCGCCGTCGGTGCCCGCTACCGTGGCGTTGTTGGCCAAGGAGTTGCCGTTGGCGTCAACAATGGAGCTGGGAGGAACCGCGAATGTAGGGCTGATAACGACGTCCGTATCAGATCCGCCGCTCTCGGTCAGCGGCAGCACCAGGCTCGCCGTCGTGGCGCCGTAGTCAGCCGCCGGGATCGCATAGGCGGGCACAAGCGCCATCCCGTCCACCCCCGCGGCGCCACTATCGACTATGGTCACCGTCTCGGAGAAGTTGATGGTCAAGGTGTCGATCCGGCCGTTGCCGTTGGTGTCCGACGTGGTCGAGGCCCACAGAACCGGAATGGCGTTGTCGGTCGGGGTGATTGGGGCGGTACTGTTCAGCAGATTGGGGACGGTCGCGCGGTCCTTCAGCGTTCCCTTCGTGTAGGTCACGTTGGGAGTCTCTCCGCTGTTGAGGTCGCCGTCGTCGAAAGTGATCGAGAAGCTGTCGTCGTCCGCTACCCCCGTTGAGAAGACGAGGTTCGAGGCCCCCGCGATGCCGAAGTCGGCCACGTCGACCGACGCATCGGAGATTGGCTCGCTCATAGTAATGAGGACGGCGTCGATGTACCCGTCGACGTCCGCGTCGACCGTCAAGAGCCCACCGAGGCCGGCTGGCAGGATGATGGGCAGCGTCTTGTCGACGGCCGCAACGGGGCCGACCGTGGCCAGCAGATTCGCGTTCCCATCCGCCAGCGTGCCCTTGGTGTAGGTCACGACGGGGGTCGCGCCGCCGTCAGGGCCAGCCTCAGTAAGGAGGATGGCGAAGGTTTCGTCGTCGGCAGTGCCCGAAGAGAATCCGGAGATAGCGTATGCGCCTATAGTGAAGTGCCCGGTATTCACGGAGGCGTCGGAGATGTCCTCGCTCATCGTGAAGACGATCCTGTCGATGCTCCCGTTGTCGTCAGTGTCGGCCGTCTCTCTCGCCATGATGACCGGGAGGGCCTTGTCGTCAAGCGGGCCGCCCCCACCGGCCATGAGGTTGCCGGCAAGATCGGCCACGGTCCCCGGTGTGTAGGACGCGTTAGGCGTCGCACCGGTCCCGAGAGCAGTGACGTTGGTGAACATGAGGTAGATGTCATCGTCGTTCGCGGTATCCAGCCCGCCCGCCCCAGACGTGAAGCTCAACGCCCCGGCCCCGAGAACGGCGAAGTTGCCGATCGACGCGGTAACCGTGGCGTCATCGATATTCTCGCTGAAGGTCATGTGCGCAGCGTCTATGTAGCCATCGCCATCGCGGTCGACCGTCTCCGCCGTCATGACAGTGGGCAGCGCGCCGTCGGTGCCCGTCGTCATGACGTTGGCCACCTCGTTACCCACGAGGTCCATGATCGAGCTCGTGCCGGCATCACTATACGTTACGTCGATTGTCACGTCAGTGTCAGGTGTGCCCTTCTGGGTCAGTGTCAGCGCCAGCGTTCCCACCGAGCCACTGTTGTAGTCGCCGTTCGGCATCAAGTAGCCGTCAGACAGCCCCAGGCACGGCAGGCCGGGGTCGCCGTTGTCGACCACATTCACCGACTCCGAGAAGACCAGCGTCACCGTCTCCACCTCGCCGTCGTCGTCAGCATCGGTGCTCGTCGCCGACAGGATCACAGGAATAGCCGCATCGGTGGGCGTGAACGGGGCAATAGTGGCCAGCAGGTTGCCCGCGAGGTCGGCCAGCGTGTCCTGAGTGTAGGTCACGTTCGGCGTCACACCGCTGTGAAGGTCGTTGTCGTCAAAGGTGATGGAGAAGGTGGCGTCGTCGGGGGCTCCCGACGCGAAGACGAGGTTCGAGGCGCCGGCAACACCAAAGTCGGTCACATCGAACGTGCCGTCGTCGATCGGCTCGCTCATCGTGACGAAGACGGCTTCTATGTAGCCGTTCGGGCCCCCATCGACCGTCGAGATCGTCCAGATCACCGGCTTGACCAGGTCGTCCGCCGCAACAGCCCCCGTACTTGCCAGGAAATTAGGGACGGTCGCCAGATCCACCAGCGTGCCCTGGGTGTAGGTCACGTTGGGGGTCGCGCCGCCTGCAAGCACTTCGGTGACAATGATGGAGAAGGTGTCGTCATCGGCGCCGGCTCCCGTATCGGACCCCGTGCTCGGGGCTCCGGCTATCGTGAAGTTGGCAAAGGCGATCGAGGCATCGGAGATATCCTCGCTCATCGTGATGACGATGGCGTCTATGAGGCCGGCAGTCCCGCTGGCGTCGACCGTCTCGCGCGCCATGATCACCGGCAGTGCCGCGTCGTCGAGCGGGCCCCCCTGCGCAGCCATCAGGTTGCCGTTCAGATCGGCCAGGGTCGTCGTCACCGCCCCATAGCCCGCTGTGGGCGTTACGCCGGTGCCGAGAGAGCCGTCGTCGAAGCTGATGTAGATGTCGTTATCGCCGGCGCCGTCGCCGTTCGTGGTCGACGAGAACGCGAGGTTCGTAGCCCCCGAGTCGAGCGTGAACTCGCCGATGACGACAGTCGCATCGGAGATAGCCTCGCTGAAGACCAGGTGCGCATTGTCGATATAGCCGTCGCCGTTGATGTCAGCCGTTTCAGCTGTAATGACGGTAGGCAGCGCGCCATCGGTGCCCGTCGTCATGACGTTGGCCACCTCGTTACCCACGGGATCCATGATCGAGCTCGTGGTGACATCACTATACGTCACGTCGATCGTCACGTCAGTGTCAGGCGTGCCCTTCTGGGTCAGTGTCAGTGCCAGCGTTCCCACCGGGCCGCTGGTGTAGTCGAAGGCCGGCATCAAGTAGCCGTCAGAGAGCGCCACGCACGGCAGGCCGGGGTCGCCCAAGTCGACAACGTCCACCGGCTCGGAGAAGACCAGCGTCACCGTCTCCACCTCGCCGTCGTCGTCTCCATCGGTGCTCGTCGCCGACAGGATCACCGGAATGGCCGCGTCGGTCGGGGTGAAGGGACCGACAGTATCCAGCAGGTTGGGGATGGCTGCGAGGTCCTCCAGCGTGCCCTGGGTATAGCCCACGCCCGGCGTCACGCCGGTGCCGAGGACGTCGTCGTCGAAGGTGATGGAGAAGGTGGCGTCGTTGGCGGCTCCCGATGAGATGACGAGATTCGTAGCGGCACCTACCACGAATTCGAGCGGGTCGATAGAGGCGTCGGAGACCGGCTCGCTCATCGTGATGAAGACGGCGTCTATGTAGCCGTTGACGTCCGCGTCGACCGTCGAGATCGTCCAGATCACAGGCAGCGCCCCGTCGGTGCCCGTCTTGGTGGCGGTGGCCATCTCCATGGCTGCGGGGGAGACGTCCTGGATAGTGTCCGAACCGGCCGTGTAGGTCACGTTGATGACCGCGTCCGTGTCAGGCCCGCCGCTCTCGGTCACCGTCAACGCCAGCGTCCCCACCGAGGAGGCGGCGTAGTTGCCACCCGCAATACCGTAGGCGCCCGACAACGTGAAGGCTGGCAGGCCGTCGCCGGCACCCCCGGTGTCGTCCACGTCCACCGACTCCGAGAAGGTCAACGTAATCCGGTCCACCTGGCCATTGGCATCCTCATCCGTGCTCGTCGCCGACCATATGACCGGCCTAGCCGCGTCGGTCGACGCCAAAGCTGGCGCAGTGGTGATCATCGCGTTGTTGACCAGGTCTTCCAGGTCCCCGACCGTGTAGGTCAGGTCCGGCGTCGCATCTGTCGCCTGAACGCCATCGGTGAATGTGATGTGCCCGTTGTCGTCGTCGACGACCCCCGTCGTGAAGCCCGTCACCGCCACCCCTCCGGTGACGGCGAAGTCGCCAAACGTCACCGTGCTGTCGTCGATGTCCTCGCTGAAGGTCACGTAGAGCGCGTCTATGTAACCGTCGGGGCCGATCAGATCCGCCGTCTCGACTGTCCAGATGACCGGCGCGGCCTTGTCCGTCGACGCGAGAGCTGGAGCTGTGGTGATCATAGCGTTGCCGACCAGGTCTACAAGTGTCCCCGCCGTGTACGTCAGCGTCGGCGTCGCGCCGCTGTCAAGGGAGCCGTCGTCGAAGGTGATGTGCCCGGCGTTGTCATCAATGTCCGCAGGAAGGGGCCCCGTCGCGAAGCTCAGCACCGTCGGACCGTCCGAGACGGCGAAGTTGCCGAACGCCACCGAGGCGTCGCTGATATCCTCGCTGAACGTGACGTAATGCGCGTCAGTGTACCCATCCCCGTCAAGGTCCGCCGTCTCGACCGTCCAGATGACCGGCGCAGCCTTGTCGGTCGGCGTGAAATTGGCAAAGGTGTTCATCGTATTCAGCGGGGAAACAGGGTCTCTCAACGTCGTGCCCGTGTACTCCAGGTCCGGCGTGGCATCCGTCGCAAGATCGCCATCGGCGAAAGTGATGTAAATGTACTTGTCATCCGCGATGTCGCCGTTCGTGGTCGATGAGAAGGCGAGATTCGTGGCGCCGTCGATGCCGAACTCGACCCCCGGGGCCACCACGTCGACCGTGCTGTCCATGATGGGCTCGCTGAAGGTTATATAGAGCGCGTCTATGTAACCATCGTCGTTGAGGTCGGCCGTCTCCTGAGCGACGACGCTGGGCTTGGCGCCGTCGGCGGCCGCCGTCGTACCGGTAGCCAGTTCGTTGCCGGGGGCGGCGACGGCGGTGATGGTGCTGGTCGGCGCGCCGTAGGTGACGTCGAAGATAACGCCGGTATCAGGTGAGCCACTCGGGGTCACTTCCAGCAACAGGACCGAGGTGCTGACCGACGTGTAATCCACGTTGCCCACAAGCGTGTAACCGCCCGACAGCGTGAAGGCCGGCAGGCCGTCAGTATCGGTCCCCGGGTCAGCCACGACCACCGGCTCGTCGAAGTTGATCAGCACATGGTCTATCTGTCCGTCACCGCTGGTGTCCTGGGTGACCACAGACAGGATCGTTGGGGTGCCATCGGCGGCCTGAGCGGCCGACGGCGCGAAGAGCAGACAGGTCGCAAACAGACACCCGAGTATGGAGACTGAGCGCTTCATCGAATCCACCTTTCACAAGCGACACTAGAGAATCAGCAGGCAGGAGCGAGGACCAGATGGGATGCTCTGTGCCGGATCGAGACACGCTCAGAGAGCACGTCCGACCTCAGCCGCCCCACCCCCCGTATCCCCCCGCTGTTTCCGGCCAGAGCAACCAGATTAGAAGGCATCTGTACCACGGCAAGCGCCCGCGCGCAAGTGTTTTTCTGCACAAAACCATTTCCTGAGAAAGCCACCTTCCCTCCGGCCCGGCGGGAAGGACCTTCGCTTCAGAAGCACCAAGAAAAGGGCCAGGACGCCCTGGAACTGGCCCGCAAGCCCCTGATGCACCGAGCCGCTTCGCAGTGGCCATGCAGTGGCGGGGCAGCTCCATGCTCCGCAGGAATACCGTTGATCAGATTCACCTGTATGCTCCATCCAAGCGGCGTCCGTAGTGGGCGCCGACGTTTCGGCGAGGGACCGGATATTGAGGGACGTGGGCATGAGGCGATTCGCGGCGGGGCCCAGGAGCTGTATCTGCGTGCGGGGGGGGGCGCTGGGGGGGTGCTAACCCGCTGCCGGCTTCATGCCCCAGAGATCCTTGATACAACCCACCGCGAGCGCCACCTTGACACACCCGCAGGCACAACGTACAATCCCGCATTCTCAGAAAGTCCTCCGCGGTGATGGGAGAAGCGATGCCCGACTACGATCTTGCCGTCATTGGTGCCGGTCCCGGAGGCTACGTCGCGGCGGTCCGCGCGGGAGCCCTGGGTCTCAAGACCGCCCTCGTCAACGAGGGCGAGCTCGGCGGCACCTGCCTCAACGTGGGCTGCATTCCCACCAAGGCGATGCTCCACACGGCCGAGATTCTCCACGCCGCGAGCGCGGGCGAGGCCCTGGGCCTTCCGGCTCTCCGCGGCGACCTGGGCGCCTTCGCGGGCGCGGCCCTCAAGTGGCGCCAGAGCGTCGTCGAGACGCTCCGCAAGGGCGTCGCAGCGCTGCTGAAGGCCCGCGGCGTCGAGGTCATCGAGGGCAGAGGACGCCTCTCCGGTGAGCGCACCGTGACGGTCACATCCGGCGGCGGAGAGAAGACGATGTCCGCCCAGTCGGTGATCGTCGCCACCGGCTCCGAGCCCGTCGTCCCCGCCGCGCTCGGGCCCGTGAGCGAGCGCGTCATGACGAGCGCCGAGGCGCTCGCTCTGGAGGAGGCGCCGGCGTCGGTCGTCGTGATCGGCGGAGGCTACATCGGATGCGAGTTCGCGTCGTATTACCTTGACCTCGGCGCCAAGGTGACCGTCATCGAGATGCTCCCGGAGATAGTCCGGGGCCTCGAGACCGAGCTCCGGAAGGAACTCGAGCGCTCCATGAAGAGGCG
>Ga0272441_10008603_pt1 | contig 16103 bp, 12 predicted proteins | sample SSMProp6N_FD_193582 | JGI IMG/M metagenome (GOLD analysis project Ga0272441, IMG submission 193582) | Marine sediment archaeal communities from Little Sippewissett salt marsh, Falmouth, MA, United States - SSM-Prop-6N | ecosystem: Environmental > Aquatic > Marine > Wetlands > Sediment ... | reverse complement strand
CTCGACCAGTCGCGCAAGGAAACGCGGCGCAATCTTCGGGTGGCGCAGAAAGTTCGTGATGGACGGCACCGTGCACATCCAGATGCTCTTGTTGTTCGGATCGCAGCTCCAGCTCGTGCCGCTCTGGTCGATCACCGAATCCAGGTCCCACGGCAACAAGTCGCGCCGGCTCTCCGACGGGACCCAGTAGTGGTAGTAGTCGCTCGGCGAGCCAAGTGCAATCCCCGCCTCGTTGTTGTTCAACACAACGTGCGTCGCAAAATAGTCGATCCACTCCTGCACGTTCACCTGCGGCTCCATCCCGTCCGGAAACGCCGCGTTCGGCGGGTCGTTGAAGACCTGGCACGTGTCCCGTATGTCCGTCCAGTCGTCCAGCAGCACGTTCGTTTCCTTGATGTAGCTGTGGCCCGTCTTGTAGTTGTCCGGGTCCGTGCCCGCCCACAACAGATCGCCGTTGCGGTACAGGTTGCCCTCGTCGTCGCCCGGATAGTTGTCCGCTAGGAAGTCCCGGCCGATCTTGTCGACCTGCACGTAGATCCCGCCGCGGGTCGGGTCCATCCAGCCTTCCCCGGTCTGTTCCTGGAAATCCTCGTTCAGCCAGACCCGGCAGAGCTTTGTGTGCGGCGTCGGGATCCCGTTGTCCTCGAAAACCTTCATGCCCAAAAACTGGAGCAGCGGGTTGCAGGCGTTCAGGTTGACCTCACGATGGTCGTCGATCCGGCGGCCCGGCGGCAGCTCGACACGGTAGCTGCTCGGCCCCGTATAGTGAACCCGGGAGCTGGACCCGCGGTAGCGCAGCCCGCAGTTGTAGTAGATGCCGCCGTCCGAAAGAATGACCGTCCCGTCCAGCAGCACGTTCGATTGAACATCCCGCGTCTCGAGTTCCGTCCGGTTCGCCTGCGTCATCAGCAGATGGTAAGTCCGGTGCTCGCCCGTATAGCCCGGGTCGTCGCCGAAGTAGCACAGGTACGTCTGGCCCGCACCGCTCGGCGCCGTGTACGACGGCCCGTTGCTGTCCGTCGCCGTGATCTGGAAGTCCATTACGGCCTGTTCGGGAAGGCCCGGCAGCATCGCCCCGTAGATCCCGTCACCCGCAAGCCCGTCCGCATGCTGGCCGTCGTCGAACATCGGCGTCTGTGTGTACGAAACGGCCGGCGTCTGATCCCGCCGGTACTGCACCGTCACCGTCAAAGCCGCCGCGTCGTGGCCGAAGACATAGGCCGTCACCCCAATCGCGGAACCGGCAAACGGGAGCGGCGGATCGTGCGCAACCTCCGCAATGCGAGGCGGCGGATTCGCAGAGTAAACACTGTTCTGCGCGCCCGGCGTGCCCGTCCCCGCGGAACCCGCCCACGACTCCCCGTATTCATTGTCGTAGCCCGCATGCACCAACTCCACCGACGGGCCTTGCCCGTCAGGGCTCACCGGCCACAAACCCCGGTCGTTGTAGCGAACCGTGTCCGCCGTAACCCATTCGTCGGCAACCAGCTTCGACAGTGTCAGACGTTCCCCGCCATTGTCCAGATTGCCCGAAAATCCGCCCGCGTAAGACGTGACCGAAGGATAGAGCGCCGCAAACACGTTCGTGTCCTCGCAGACAACCAGGTAGCCGCCCGCCGAAATCACCAGGTTCGTCTCGAACTCATACTCAATCCCGTTGTCAAAACGGTAGCTCGCCAGACTCACCGGCGCCGGGCCCGGATTGTACAGCTCTATCCACTCCGCCGCCGCCAACACGTTCGACGGATGATACATGATCTCGTTGATTACCAGCTCCGATAACGCCGCAGGCGGCACCATGCACAGCCACACCCACACCAATGCCGCACGAAACCAGCCCGACGTGCGTGAGGAAACAAGCTGCGATTCTACAAGTGTTGCGCCGTCCTTGAACAATGTGCACCTCTTTGAGCCAACGGGTCCGGTCCGCCTCAGCCCTCCAACCCTTCCTGTGGGAGCCGGAACAAGATTGGAAAACATACCCTAATCCACACCAAAAATCAAGCAAGATCGCCTGCGCCCCAGCAAACAAATCCCGGTCATCTCCTCAAGATCACAAGCACATTTCGTGCCGAAAACGCCCGACTCACCCCTTTTCCCCCACAGCTCCCAGCTTTTTGGCACAGTTTCTGCTAAAGCTCTACACAACACAACGTAAACAACCCCGCAAATCCTGTTGACGCACGAATCTGGTGCGCGCATAATGGGTGCATGATGTATGCAAAGGGGGATGAGAGGGAGGCGCACGATGCGTGAGCTTACGGCAAAGGAGCAGGCGACACAGGTCGTGACGGCCTTTGCCGGGACGGACAAGGACCTGCTCACGATTGTACGAGAGCATCCAGCGGCGCGCGATCCGGTGCTTCCGGCGCTACTTGCGCTTCAGGAGCTTCTAAACGGTCGGCGTGCGGCGGACGAAGCGTTGTCGTTGGCGGAAGCGGTGGGAACGGAGATAGGGGACGCGAACCTGGCGATTCTGTTTTTCGGGAGTTGGGCGGAGGCCTCCTGCAGCCTGGGCCGTTTGTCGGAAGCGGCGGCCGTACTTCACCATGCGCAGACGCTGATATCCGAGGCGACGCCGCCTGAAGTGCGGGGTTATTTGCTGACGGTGGAAGGCTTTCTGGCGAGCTGCGAGGGCGACAAATTGCGGCGCGAGCAGATACTGCGCGAGGTTCTGGACTTTCTGCCGCACGCCTCGCCTCGGCGCCAGTTTCATGTTTTGGAGTTGGCCTATCTTCTGGCTCGCATGGGGCGTCTATCGGAAGTGGACACGGAACTGGATTGGCTGAACGCGCAGGCGAGTCTGCCCTTCATACGGGCAAGTGTCGGGCTGCTGCGATTCATCGATGCGGTGGAGATCGGATCGATGCCGGCTGCGGAGACACTGTTGTCGGCGGTGGCGAGCGACGCCCGGTCGCTGGACGCGCACAGCATCGAGACGTACAGGAATTACCAGGTCATTCTCGATCTGATGCGTACGGACGACATGCCGCAGCCGCCGGAACTGAGAGCGACGCCGAAACGCCTGGATGCGATGCCGTTTGCGGCGGTCAGCCGCTGCCTGTTGGCGGGCGCGGTGGATCACGCGCTGGCCTGGGCGCGTCTGGAGGCGAAGGAGAACGAGCGGTTCGTTTCGCGCCACGGCTTTTCGTCGTTTGATTTGATACGGGCGGAACTGTCGGCGCGGCACGGGCTCGCGGCGCGCCGGATCCTGGAGACGCGTCGCACGCGCGGGAACCGGCACTACCTGGACGATTTGTTTCTGGCACGCGTCGAGTTGCTTGCGGGCAACAGCGAGATAGCGGCGCGCCATTTCGGCAAAGCGCTGGAAGCGGCCGAACGTTACCGCGCGGAAGGACGACTGGACTTTGAGCTTCGCCTTGCCACGGAGCTGGCGCCCTACGAGCTGGTGCGGCTCTCGCGCGGCGCGGCGGCGCACCCGGCGCCACGGCGTGCGGCACTCAAGGATTCGACGATTCTGGAGGCGCCGCGCGTGAGGGGGGGTGTGGACCGGCTGATCGGGCACAGCTCCGCGCTGGCCGGTATTCGGGAGACGATTCTGCGCTACGCGCCGCTGGCCGTGCCGGTCTTCGTGACGGGCGAGACGGGCACGGGCAAGGAGTTGGTTGCGCGTGCACTGCACGAGTCGGGCCCGCGCAGCACGCGCCCGTTCATTGCGATCAACTGCGGGGCGATCGCGGAAACGCTGCTGGAATCGGAATTGTTCGGACACGAACGCGGTGCGTTCAGCGGCGCGGTAAAAGCGCGGCGCGGTGTGTTCGAGGAGGCGGCGGACGGCACGCTGTTGCTCGACGAAATCGGCGACATCTCGAACCGGCTCCAGCTCGCTCTGTTGCGTGTGCTGGAGACCGACGAGATCCGGCCGGTCGGCAGTTCGCGCGCGCGCAAGGTGTGCTGCCGTGTCATCTTCGCAACCAATGCGGATCTCGAACAAAAGGCGGCCGACGGGCGGTTCCGCAAAGACCTTCTGTTCCGACTGCGCAGACTCGAGATCCACATCCCGCCACTTCGCGAGCGCGCCGAAGACATCGTGCCGCTGGCGGAACACTTCCTGGAGCTGGACCGGCCGCCGGCCGAGCACGCGACCATGTCGCAGGCGCTGCAAAATGCGCTGCGCACGCGCGAGTGGCCGGGCAACGTTCGGGAACTGCGCAATGTGGTGGAACGGATGCGGCTGGTCAACGCGGACAAGCTCGCCTATGACGAGAGCGACTTGACGGTCGGCACTGCCGAAAGCGGCCGCCCCGCGCATGCAGGCGCTGTGCGGCCCGCGCAAGAGGCCGCGCCGTCACAGAAAAGCGGCGCGGCACGCCTCGGACACGCGGGACAGACGCCGGAACGCGGGCCGCCCGCAAACGGCGCGACCGGCGGCGCAACGCGCCGAACCACGCGAACCACCCGCGTCGCCAGCGTCCTGCGCGGAAGCCGCTCCAGACTGCGTCGGCTCCAACGGCTGCGCGAGCTGTTCGCAGAACACACCGCCTTGACCCGCAGCGAGATCGTCAGGATCCTCGGGGTCTCGCCCAACACGGCCACGCACGATCTGCAGACGTTGTGCGAAGAAGGCCTCGTCGAGCGCATCGAGCCCAGCGCATCGTCCCGCTCCTTCTACTTCCAACTCAAAACAACGAATCCTGACCCCGTACACGCCAAGAGCCCGGCCCGCGACAAACGGCGCCCATGGTTCCCGTTCGGACGGCAGGGATAGGAGGCAGGTGACAGGTGGCAGGTGATAGGTGGGAGGCACAAGATGATCCGATACAGCATCACAGCGTCGCTCGTGTTCGTGTTGGGAGCCCGCATGGTCTGTGGGCAGTCGTTGCCGGATCCGCAGGTGCGGCACATCACGGTACAGGGCACCGGCGAAGTGACAGTCGAGCCGGACTTGGCCGAAATCCGGCTGGGCTTCTTCATCCGCGACCGCAGCCACGCCCAAGCGAAAATGGCGGTGGACCGCAAAGTCGACAAACTCATCGACTCGCTGGGCAAGCTGGGCATCCCGAAAGCGGACGTGCGCAGCGAGGAGATGCGGATCAGCTCGAAATACACAAAGGGTAAAGGCAGCAGCGAATTCTCGGACTATTGCGATCTGACGCTGGGCCTGTCCATTGTCGTGCGGGACCTGAAGAAGCTGGACCAGGTCCTGAACGCCGCGGTTAAGGCCGGCATCAACAGCGTCAAGAGCGTGCAAACGCATTCGAGCCGGGAAGCCGAAATCCGGACCAAGGCGATGCAGCTGGCGGTCCTGGAAGGCAAACGCCAGGCCTCCGTGCTGGCCGGGCAGCTCGGCATCACGTTGGGCACGCTGCAGAGCGTAACCGTCCGGGACACCGGCACCGTCAACGCGTTCCGCGCGACGCCGAGTACGGATGTGCCCGCCCCCATGTTCGGGCGCTCAGGCGGCGCCATGCCGAAACCGATAACGGTACGCTCTCGGGTCAGCATCACCTTTCAAATACGGCAATAGAGGAGCACACTCATGAATCAGCCGAAAGGCTTCCGTGCAGCAACCCGCACGACACGACGGCCGGTGCGTGCCGTCCTGGCCGTGTGGCTTCCCATCCTTCTGATCTGCTGCGAGCTCGTGCTCGGGGCCGTCCTGATTTGCCCGCGCTGCGGCTATGAGTATCAGGCCGGCCAGCCGACGTGCGAGCATTGCGGCGCGACGCTGCCGACCGCGCGCGAGCCGGCCGCGGACACAGCGGCAGCCGCCGCACGCGAGCCTGCACCCGAACCGAAGGCTCCGGCCGACACCAAGCTCGATGCCGGAGCGGACACACTCGTGAACCGCGAGTTGACGACCGCTTTTCAGCTCTACGAAAAGAAAAGATACTGGCTGTGCTACATGTTCGCCCGTAACGGGCTGGCGCTGAACGCGCTGAGCGAAAACCCGCGCGCACGGCGCTATCGCAGGACACTTCGACTCGTTGCGCAATGCAAGAAGGCCATCCAACGGACCCAGGAACAGTGCCCTGTCTGCAAGGGAACGGGTGACAAAGAGATCCGAACCGGTTCCATCTCCGGCAAATCCGGCACACACTACCTCCACAAGGGCTGTCCCGCCTGCCGCGGTGCAGGCACGTTGCCCGCCGCGCGCACGCTGGACCGGATCAAAGACGCCAGGGCCCGCGCCTATGACGACTACGTCTTGCGCCAGCAAGAGAAGGGTTTCGAGGAATATCAAGGCATCTGGGCGCCGCCCGAACGCATCGCCGGACTGTCGGCCCGGCAAGAGGTGGCGATGAAAAAGGCGTTCGGCGCGCCATGCTCGAGCTGCGAAGGAATGGGGTTCTCCGGCTGCGGTCTCTGTGAGGGGACCGGAATCCGGAAATGCCCGAACACGTCCTGTGTAGCGGGCAAAGCGCTCTGTCCGGACTGCCAGGGGACGGGCAAGCGCAAGGAGAAAACGGGAAGAAGGACGCACGTCGGGTTCTGCGACACCTGTAACGGTTCCGGCCTCATCCGCTGCGATACCTGCGAAGGCAAAGGCTATATCCCCTGCCCCACCTGCGGAGGGAAGGGCAACGTGTTGTGCAAACGCTGCAACGGAACCGGCGAGTCGCCCGTGTGCAACAAATGCGACGGAACCGGCGTGCAAACCTGCTCGCGCTGCAAGGGCTCCGGCCAGTATCACGGAGCGCCCTGTCCTCAGTGCAACGGCGAAGGCGTCCTGATCTGTTCGTCCTGCGACGGGTTCGGGAGAAAGAAAAGACGGTAGGAGCCCGCGCCCAAAACCGACGGCTCAGTGCCCCTCGGCCCGTTTCGCCTGCTCGATCAGCTCGACGATCGACGCCACCTTTGAGTGGGGCGCACGGGCCAGTAGTTCCGCCAGCTCCTGCGGCGCGGCGCGCTGCAGGTAGTCGCGCACGTCGAACTGTTCCCACCAGCAATCCAGGATCCTGCCGCAAAGCCGGCCATTCGCCTCGCGGCGACAGTACTTGAACGCCACCTTGTGCCCAAGCCGGCGGCATCGGATCTCGCGCTCGTCGTGTTCCTCGCTCATTGTCGCCTCCCGCCCGCGATGCCGGCTGCCAGTATCCGGCGTCCGCCATCCGGCAAAAGAAAAGAAGGCGACGCGGCCCGCCGGGCCGCGCCGCCCTTGTCCTCACAATACCCGCAGACGAAAGTCCCCGTCGCCGAACGGCCCATCAGGCCTCCGGCGGCTTCGGGAATCCGTCCATCGAGCTCATGGACTTCTTCAGCTCCTCCTCGGGAAGCTCGTAGTCTGTCAGCTTGCCGTCGAAGTACGCCTCGTAACCCGTCAAGTCCATCAGGCCGTGGCCCGACCAGTTCAGAAGGATCGTCTTCTCCTTGCCTTCCTCCTTGGCCTGCTTCGCCTCGCGGATCACGGTGGCGATCCCGTGCGACGTTTCCGGCGCCGAGATGAACCCCTCCGTGTGTGCCCAGAGCACGGCGCCTTCATAGCACTCGAGCTGGTGCAGGCTCTGCGCCTCGATCAGGCCCAGTTTCAACACGTGACTAACCAGCGGCGCCATGCCGTGATAGCGCAGGCCACCCGCATGAATCGGCGGCGGCACGAACGTATGCCCGAGACTGTGCATCGGCAAGAGCGGCGTCATCATGGCTGTGTCGCCCGTGTCATAAGCGTAAGGCGCGCGCGTCATCGTCGGACACGCCGTCGGCTCGACGGCAACGATACGAACGTCCTTGCCGGCGATCTTGTCGCAGATGAACGGAAAACTGCAGCCGGCGAAATTCGACCCGCCGCCCGCACAGCCAATCACGATGTCCGGATACTCGCCGATCTTCTCGAACTGCTTCTTTGCCTCCAACCCGATTACCGTCTGATGCATCAGCACGTGGTTCAACACGCTGCCAAGCGAATAACGCGTGTCCTTCGAGGTCACCGCGTCTTCGATCGCTTCGCTGATCGCAATGCCCAGGCTGCCCGGCGTGTCCGGCATCTGTTCCAGAATCGCTTTGCCCGCATTCGTCTGCGTACTCGGGCTGGCCACGCATTCGGCGCCCCACACCTGCATCATCAGCTTGCGGAAAGGTTTCTGGTCGAAACTGATTCGGACCATGTAAACCTTGCACTCCAGGCCCATCTGCTTGCAGCCAAACGCAAGCGCACTGCCCCACTGCCCGGCACCCGTCTCCGTTGTCAGCCGCTTGATGCCAAACTCCTTGTTGTAGTAGGCCTGCACAACGGCTGTGTTCGGTTTGTGGCTGCCCGGCGGGGATACGCCCTCGTTCTTGTAGTAGATCTTCGCCGGCGTCCCCAGGGCCTGCTCCAGAGCGCGCGCCCGGTACAACGGGCTCGGACGCCACAGGGCGAGCACCTGCAAGATCGGATCCGGTATGTCGATCCACCGCTCCGTGCTCACCTCCTGCTCGATAAGGTTCATCGGGAAAACCGGCGCCAGAGCGTCCGGCCCGATCGGTTTCCCGTCCTTACCAAGCGGCGGCGGCAGCGGCTTCGGCAAGTCTGCCTGGATGTTATACCACTGACGCGGAAGCTCGTCCTCTCCGAGGAGAACCTTGATCTGCTCGCTCACACTACCTCCTCGACTTCTTCGCCTTCGCCATCGCGCGATCCACAACCTGCCGGAAACCCTTCGGGCCCTGCTTCAACTCGCGCGAGCCGCGCGTGATCTTGCACAAGCTCACACCAAGCTGCGCAGAAATCGCACGCTGCTTCACGCCCTGCTTCAGCATCTTGACCAGCTTCCAACGCAGTGCGATCCGGTCAAGTTCCTGCGGCGTCAGGATCCCCTTCAGGAAATCCAGTGCGGTCCGCGCATCTTTGATGTCTGCGATGACCCCCGCGAAGTCTTTCCTCATTGCATCCTTGCTCGCCATGCCTGTACCACCTTTCTGTTCGTCGGTTCCCCCCCCCCCCAAAGGCACGTATTATGCACAGATGGTTCTGGCATGCAAATACAAAATGACGAAGAAAATCACAAAGACTGCGCCGCACGCCTGTACTCGCGGGGACTCCGGCCTGTCGTACGCTTGAAGAAACGCGAAAAAGTGTAGGGGTCCGGAAACCCCAGACGGTCGGCCGCTTGGCCAATCGTCAGCTCCGAGTACGTCAACAGCCGCCCGGCGCATGCCGCGCGTTCCTTGTCCATATACTCCTTCAAGCCGCAGCCTGCCGTCCGCTTGAACGCGGCGGATACATAGCCCACCGTCAACCCCAGCTCACGGGCGAGGTCGCGAACCTTCAGCGGCCCGCCGCCGCACGCCGCGACCCGCTGCCGGATCCGCGCCGCCAAGTCGGATGGCCGTGCCGGGTCTGCGCCGGCCGGGACCTCCGCAGCTTGGTGCAGAAAAGCCGAGATCAAATCGCCAAGCAGCACACCCCGAGCCCGCGACGGCTCCGCCCCGCCCGAAAGCACCTCGCCAATCGCTCGACTCAAAACGCCCGCCGCTCCGAACGAACCAATCCTGTGCACCGGCGCCGAATCCGCCAGCAGCCGCTCGCCGCGAAACCCCCTGAACCCAAACTTCAAAGACAACGTGACTGTCGGCGTCGCATCAAAGCCGATCACATGCACCGTGCGCGGCGGCAACAACACCGACTCGCCCACGCCGTAAACCACGGACACCGTGCCCGCCAACACAGCCACACGGCCCAGGGTGCATATCTCAAGTTGCCAGCACGGATGTGCGTGCGTGCCCGTCTTGTGACCCGAGCCCGCCTGCGCCACGCCCCCAAACAGAAACTCGCACCGAAACCCCGAGCCCGGCCCGCCGGCCAACGGCGCGAGTGTCGATTCTGCTATTTTCTTCTCGTAAATTGACATCGATTCCAGGGCCCTGGAGGATATTATGACAATAATGCGGGCAATGCAAGGGAGGCGGATGTGACAGGAAAGGAACGGGTACTGGCGACAGTCGAACGGCGCCCGGTCGACCGGGTTCCGGTCTATCACTCGTCGTTCTCGGGTCACGCCGCGCGCGTCATCCTTGGGCGCGAGGCGCTGGTGGGCGGCGGGTTCGTGCGATGGCGCGCGATCCAGGCGTTGTGGGAGGGGCCGGACGCGTACGACGCGTACCTTTCGCAATGCGAGGCAGACGCGCTCGCCGTTGCCCGGGCGTGCGGCCACGATGTTCTGCGTCCAAGCTATTGGAATTGGGGTGGCGGCCGGCCGGCCGCAAAATTGGCGGAGAACGAGTTTCTATTCCGTCCGCCGGACGGCCATGAGTACACCATGGTCTATCATCCGGAGACGGAGCTGCTGACGCGGCGGAACGGAACAGGCGCCGGCGCGTCGGACTCGCTGCCGAGCCGGGAGAGTCTGGCGCGTCAAGTCGAACAAGCAGAGTCGGAGGCGGCGCAACCCGCGTCGGCCGACGCCCCCGTCACGGACACGCCGAGCCTGCACGAGAAGTATCCGGACTACATCGTCAAGGCCGGGTTCGGCACGCCGCAGGTGAATGTGCAGAACACGGCGAGCCTGACCGCCGCGGCGTTGTGGCCGGAACTCACGCGGCGGCTCCTCGTGGCCCGGGCCCGCAAGACGGCGAAGAAGATTCCTCGCCTTGCCCGGCAAGGCCTGCTGTTGAGTTTCGGCGGCGGCGACTTCTGCTCGAACAAAGGTCCGGTCATCTCGCCGGCCATGTTCCGCGAAGTCGTGCTGCCGGGCCTGCGCATTCTGACCGACACGTGTCACAAGCACGGGATCCGCTATCTTTACGCGACCGACGGGAACGTGTGGCCGGTTGCCGACGAGCTGTTCGTCGCCGGGGGCGTCGACGGATTCTTTGAGATCGACCGCCGTGCCGGCATGGACCTGCGGAAGCTGCGCGCACGCTATCCGCACCTGACCTTGTTCGGGAACATCAGCGTGCACACCCTGCACCGCGGCACACAGGAGGCCGTGCGGCGCGAGACCATGGACTGTCTCGAGACCGCCAAGGCGCTGGGCGGCATCGTGATCGGCGCCTCCAACCTGATCATGCCCGGCACGCCGCCCGAGAATATCCTGACCATGCTCGAGACGATTCGGGACAACCGGTAGTGGGGAGAAAGCGGAAGTCGGGAGTTGGGAGTTGGGTGTTGGCTGTTCGATCCGAACCGAACCGGTCGGGCAGCGCCAGGCACGCAACGACGCCCGGCGCAGAACAACCCGGATGCACGCGACGGCTTAGAGCCGCGCGTGATCCGCACGTTGGATGTTCAAGCCCTTTCCCGCGGAACCAACACCTGCCCCCTACCTTGAAATACCGCCCCGCTTCCGACCTCCGACCTCCGACCTCCGACCTCCGACCTCCGACTTCCGACTTTGCCTCCCCGCCGTTTCTCGTCTACAGTTGTGCACAGGAGGTAGGCGGAGATGTTCGCTCGGCTCATCAGGCGCGCGTTGCCCTTCATCCTTGTGTGCTGTTTCCTGTTGCAGGGCGTCCTGAGTCTGCTCCAAAAATCGGCGACCTACGACGAGGCGGTGCTGCTCGCATCCGGCGCGCATTTCCTGCGCACGTGCGACACGGGCCCGAACGCGGAGAACCCGCCGCTGCTCAAGGCCGTCCATGCCCTACCCACGCGTTTCATGCGCATCAGGTTCCCGCCAATGCCGCCGACGCTGTCCTACTCGTACTCGATGGCCGAGGAGATCGAGTGGGGCCGCGCGTTCCTTTTCGAGAAGAACGACGCGCGCCGAATCCTGATGCCCGGTCGCGTCATGGCACTGCTGTTTGTGGCGGGCTGCGGGCTGCTCGCGTTCTTTGTGATCCGGCGCCGTTGGGGCCCCTTGCAGGCCACGGTGTTTCTCATATTGTTCTGCTTCTCGCCCAACCTTCTGGCGCACGCGCGGCTGACCACGCCGGACGCCGGGGCCGCCTGCTTGATGTTCTTGGCCGCGTTGCTCGCGTTCGAGACGTTCGTTTCCGGACGATACCGCGTCGCTCTCTTCGCAGGGCTGCTGACGGGCCTGGCGCTGGTCGCCAAGTTCACGGGCACACTGATTATCCCGATCGTCTGTCTGCAGGCGCTCATGTTCGGCCTCGCGCGGCGCGGGGCGCACCGAGCCCGGCGCACGGTGCTGGCGCTCCTGGTGCTGGGCGCAACGGCGCTGGCGGTCGTGCATGTGTTCTACCCGGCGGGCCCGCGGTTCGTGAGCTTGGCCGGGCTCCACTGTCGCAGCCCGCTGCTCGGCCGGCTTGCCCGGCTTCCGCTGCTCGGCGGGCTTCCGCTTCCCTTGCCGCACGGGTTCCTGCGCGGGCTCGACATCGTGGCCCATAACAACCAGCCGGGCTTCCCGAACTACTTCCTGGGCCGGTTTCATCCGGGCGGCGGCTCATGGTGGTACTTCTACGTCGTGGTGCTGGCCCTGAAACTGCCGCTGCCCGCGCTCGTCTTGTATGCGGCCGCACTTTTCCTGTTCGCGCGCGACAGCAACCGCAACCTGCCGCATGGCGGTATGCTGGCAATCGGGCCGGTCGTGATCCTGTTGAACTTCAGCCTGCTCTGCTACCGCCAGCTCGGTATCCGATACGTGCTGCCCGCATTGCCGTTCTTCTTTCTGGGCGCCGCGCTGATCGTGGGTAAGTGCGCAACGAGAAGCCGTGCGTGGCAACGCGCCTGCATTCTGGCGCTCTGCTGCCAGATCTTGAGCGGACTCGCTGCGTTTCCGCACTATCTGCCCTATTTCAACGTGTTCGCCGGCAGCCGCGACCGAGGCACGCGGCTCCTGTTCGGCGCCGACTGGGGCCAGGACCTGCCCGGCTTGGCCCGCTGGCACCGCAAAAGCGGGTACCCGCCGCTCGGACTCGACTATTACGGGACCGCCGATCCGAGCTATTATGGCGGGTTCCAGCCCTATTACGCCCCGTCAAACCGGTATCTGGCCGTCAGCGTCAGCCAGTTCCTGATCCATCCCGAGAACGCGCAGCTCATGCACCTGTCCAAACAACCGCCTGTCGCCGTGATCGGACACACCATCAAGGTCTACGACCTACGCAAAGTCCCGCCGCTCCCACCGTAGGCCGGCAGATTCCTCGTCTCTGGGCTTTTCCTTCTGGCTTGAAGGCAGCGACGACGTCGAGGATTGCGTCGCGCAGCCATTGACAAGCCCTCTCCCGATCGCGAGAATAGAGATGTCCGGAGTCAGGCCGGAGATAAGTGGAAAGGAACCGTTCAATGCAGCTCATCGTTTTCAGCAAATCGTTCAAGGACGACGCGATCCCAGAACTGATCCAACGCGCGCACGATTGGGGGTTCGAGGGCTACGACCTCGCCGTGCGGCCCGGCTTCGTCGTCGACCCGGACAACGTCGCCAAGAAGCTGCCGCAGCTCGTGAAAGCCTTCGAGGCCGAGGGGCTCAAGCTGCCCATGATTACCGGCAATTTCGACCTGCTCTCGCCCAGCCACGAGACGGCGGAACCGATTCTCGGCGCCATGGCCGAGTCCGGCGTCGGGCTGCTGAAGCTCGGCTATTGGAAATACAACCCGGCCAAGGCCGAACGCGACTATTGGAGCGAGGTGGACCGCCACCGCAGAACACTCGGCCGCTGGGAACGGGTCGCGCGAAAGCACGGCGTGAAGATCTGCTATCACACGCACAGCAACTACTGCATCGGGCTGAACTGCGCGGCACTCATGCATCTGCTGCGCGGGTTCGATCCCGAATGTATCGGCGCCTATGTCGACACCGGCCACATGCTGGTCGAAGGCGAAGCGTTCGATCTCGGCGTCGCGATGGTCCGCGACTACCTCAGCGTCGTCGCCGTCAAGGACGTGCTGCCGAGCCGCGAACAAAGCAACGACCACGGCAAGGTCAAGAAGGCCTGGACCGAAGCCGGCCAGGGCGCCGTGGACTGGACGTTCGTCTTCGAAACGCTGGCCGGGATCCGGTTCGACGGCCCCATCTCAATCCATGTCGAGTACAAGAAACCGAGCCGCAAGGAATTCCTGGACGCCGCACAACGCGAGGTCGCCTTCTTCCGCGCCAAACGCGACGCGGTACTGGCCGCCACGTAGACCCGTCCGCCCCGGACGACGTACCGCAAGCCCTTCCTGGTTGCGGCGCCACCCAAGCCAAGTGCCGCAGCCAGCCTCCTTCGCCGCAGGCCTACGGCGGGCCATGGGAATGCCTGCAGTACCGCCCGGCGCCGGCAAGACACACGCCGCACGGCTACAGCGCCGGCTACGCCAGCGGGTCGACCCAGCGCAAACCGCTGAACCTGCCGAAATCGCTGTCGTTACTGTGAAGCTCCGCTTGGTGTTCTATAGCCAGCGCCGCGAGATGCGCGTCGGTCGTCAGTGCGCCCGCCACACCGCTTTCGCCCAGGAGCCGACCGAGTATGTCCAGATGTCGGGCGCCGGGCAGCAAGATCTCTACGCCCGGACACGCGAGCCACGCACGCACGTGCGAAACGCATTCCGAGGGCGACAACGGCTTCACCACCACACGCGCATGCGTCATGAGCCGAATGAACCCGCACATCACCGCCCACGCCAGTCCCACCGGTGGCCCGTCGTTCAACGCCGATTCCCACCACGCCTTTGCACACACGTGATCCGGCGCGTCCGCGTTGTACGCATAGACCAGCAGATTCACGTCCGGCACCATCATCGGCGTACGCCTCGCGCTTTCCCCACAAGTTCGTCCGCTTCAAGATCGTCGACAAGCTGATTCAAGCGACGCAAGTCCACGCCCGGCTGGAACCCGCAATGCTTTGCGCGTACCCGAAAACACCCGCCACCCCGTCGCGGCCGCTCCTGTGCCGCCAGGCCCGCACGCAGCGTCTCGTTCACGATCGCCTTGTATGTCCTATGCTGGCGATGCGCCAACTCGCGCAACCGCCGGTCGATGCTCTCTTCCACTGTCAACGTTGTTCTCATAGCGAAGACATCATGCCATCAATTGGTCTGTGTGTCAAGATGCTTTGATGGCTCAGCATGCCGAGCGCGTGCGGGGTTCGGAATTCGGATTGCCTCGGGATTTGGGTACTTCGGGCTTCGTCATTGGGGGCTGATGGCTCTGCTTGGCTTCCCTCCGTGCGGAACTCAGCCCCGCATAAAGACGGCGCCCGGCAGCGAAAGCTGGCGATGCATCTCGCCGAGCCGGTAGCCGAAGCCGGGCCCGGCGATTGTACGGAGGTCGACCTGCCCCTCTTGCCGGCGGTAGAGGCCGGGGTGCACCTTTGCCTCCTCGGCGGAGGCGTCCGGATAGAACTGCATCGCGTTGGTCTCGACCCCCATGATCGTGCCGGCCCGCGCGGCGAGCTGCACGTGCGGAATCTGGGCGAGCATCGGATTCGTGAGGTCCTGCACCATCAGCGTCATGCCGTGCGCCTTGGCCCAGCACAGGCTGAGCAACGCGCCGGTCTGCGTCTTGCAGGTCTTGAGCGCCACGCCGGTCCAACCGAGGCTGCGGCCCAGCTTGACGAGCCGCCAATCGTGCGCGCTCTCGTCCATGAACAGCGGCTTGCGCGCCGAGACACTGTGCACGTCGATCTGGTTGTGCTCCAGATCGTAGGGGAACGGCTGCTCGACGTAGAGGATCATCTGGTAGATCCGCGGGCGCTCGACCAGCAGCCGATCCAGGATCTCCGTCACGTACGCGGGATCCTCGACCGTGCAGTTGAAATCGGCGGTCAGCCACTCGACACACTCGGCCTGGGCGATCTCGCCGACCTTCCCCAGCCGCGCATAGTCCCACTCGGGATCGTTGCCGCGCAACTTGACCTTCAGGCACTTCAGACCGTCACGCCGAATCCAGTCGCCCAACAGCACCGGATAGTCGTCGTCCGGCTCCGAGCCGGTCAGCTCCGAACTCTCGAGCAGGTCCTTGCCGCCGACCAGATGCCATGCCGGCAGCTTCGGCGGCGGCGCAACGAGGTAGTCGGCGGGGTACCGATCCTTGAACGAGACGCCGGCGCCGGCAACCGGCTCGAGATAATGGCTCAGGTCCTGGTTCATGTACTCGGACACATAGGTCTCGTACACGGGCACGCCGTGCACGTTGCCGTAGGCGTCGTGCAGCGCGAGATCGAACGCCGACGCGCAGATCAGTGCCGCCAGCCACGGCATGGGTTCCGCCGGCGCACGCTCGGCATTGAGCTTTCTGAGCAAGGCCGGCAGCTCGCGGTCCAGGAACAGGTGCCCGATTTCG
>Ga0272441_10008602_pt1 | contig 16103 bp, 12 predicted proteins | sample SSMProp6N_FD_193582 | JGI IMG/M metagenome (GOLD analysis project Ga0272441, IMG submission 193582) | Marine sediment archaeal communities from Little Sippewissett salt marsh, Falmouth, MA, United States - SSM-Prop-6N | ecosystem: Environmental > Aquatic > Marine > Wetlands > Sediment ... | reverse complement strand
GGGTCGAGTTCCATCAGCGGAGGCACGAGGGAGCCCAGGAGCAGCGCTGGAGCGTGGCCGACTCTGCGCTCGTCAGGCGCGCCGCGAATCTGGCGTTGCGCGCCGGCGGGAGGAAGGTGCAGAAGGGCGTGCTCATCAAGCTGAACTTCTGGCCGAACAACACGGACGTAACGAGCCGACGGGCCCTGTGGGCGCCGGCGCTGGTGATCTGGCTCGCGAGCCTCGGCGCAGGCGTTTTCCTGCTCGCGAGGGCGCTCGGGCCATGGAACTGGTGGCGTCCCCAAGGCCCGCCGGAGGGCGGCTAGCGCCTATCTCGTGTCGGCGATGATCTTCTGCTCCAGCCTGTCATCGACCATCTTCTTGCCCCCGCGGTTGAGCCTCACGCGCCCAGCGCCCCTCCCGGAGCGGTCGAGTGACAGGTCCCACGTGTCGCCGTCCGCTTCGATTCTCAGAGACGCCCCGCCTCCGCCCTTCTTCAGCGTGCACTTGGGCGCCGCGCCCTTGTCGTCGACCGTCGCGCGCATCACGACGAGGTAGTCGATCCACTTGCCTGCCGTGGGCTTGCCGGGCGCCTCATATTCGATGTGCCATACCGTTGCCTTTTCGACCGGCTTATCGTCTTTGTGGAGCCCGGGCATCTTGCGCTTCACCGTGACGGCGCCTTCGGGCATGACGGCCTGGCAGAAGAGACGGCCGCGGCCGGCCGAGAGCGTCGCGAGCTTCGATCCCTCGTAGAGGGTGACGTTGTCATCGAGCTTCTTCCCCTCGCCCGGGACTTCGGGCTCGGCCGCCGTGTTGTGGAGCACGAAGGCGAGGCGGCTCTCGGCGGCGGTCGGCAGCACGCGGTCGTGGACGACGACGACGTCGGGCCTGAGGAAGAGGATGCTCCTGGTGTAGCGCTGCACGCGCCTGACGCCGCCCTTGCGGTCGACGCGGTAGGCGCCGGTGAGATCCGCCGACATCCACGTGTAGTGCTTGGCGTCCTTGTACGCCAGCATCTCGGCGGTGTCGTAGCGGCTGTCGGGGATGACGTCGGAAGGCATGGGCATGCCGTTCCTGATCTGGCCGCCGTCGCCGAGCTTCAGCCTGTCGGGCTCGCCCGCGTAGAGCACGTTGTGGGCCGCCGACTTCACCCGGTAGCCGAAGTGCTGCTTCGACGCCCAGCGGCGCGAGTCCATCGGGTCGTCGACGAGCTCGCCGCCCTTCGAGATGAGGAAGCTGCCTGTGTCGACCTGCTTGTGGCCGCCGTACCAGTCGTAGGGGATGAAGACGAGCAGCGTCGCGTCCTTCGACCAGTCGCTGCGCGTGGCGATCCAGTCCATGCCGGCGAAGTGGCGGGCCAGGGGCGGCCTCCAAGCCTGTTCTGCCGCCTCAAGCGGGGGGATGGGGTTGAACCAGAGCAGCGGCTGCAGCAAATCGAAGTAGCCGGTGACCCGCCTGTCAGCGGGGTTCAGCTTGATCCCCTCGCGGGTGCGCCAGAAGCGCGTCTTCGTCATGGCGCCGATGATCTTCTGGGCATCGGGGCGCAGATAGCGGTCCCCGTAGACGTCGCTCAGCAGATTCGTCCACGACCAGATCAGCCAGCGCGTCCGGCCCGAGTCGTCGTTGATGTGCACTCCCGCGCCGGTGTGCGGGTTGCGGTTGAGGGCGTACCAGGCGCCGAGCTCGCGGAAGTGAGGCGCCGCCCGCGGCCACAAGTCCTCGCCCGTCAGCCCTTTCCAGGCCTCTATCGCGAGAGCCGGGCCCTCGCCCGTGTAGGAGTGATAGCCGAAGCCCTCCGGCCACGCGCCGCCGACCTGGTTGAACGCGGGGATCATCCACTGCTTGAGGAAGTCCTCGTAGCTGCGGAAGCTGTGGCGCGCGTCGTGCACCCACGGGCCCTCCTCGCCGACGAGGGCGACGTTGGCGAACATCCCGCGGTGCAGCGCGTGCCGCCAGCCGTTCATCGACTGGTTCCAGTAGACGTTATCACGCGGTATCCCGCGGTCGAGCAGGCCGGCAACGTGCTTCAGCATCTTCTGGCGCTCCTCGCCATCGAGGAAGCCCAGCATCCACTCGCAGCCGACGATATCCCAATGCTCGCGGGGCTTCTTCTTTGAGGCGAGCGCAGCGGTGAAGTCGGCGGCGGCTTCGGCTTTCCACTTGTCGTCCCTGGTGACCCAATGAAGGAAGGCGTTGTGCAGGTGGCCGCGGTTCTTGGGGTCGACGGCGAGCAGCTTCTCGTAGAGCGTCTTCAGCGGTTCGACCTTTACTCGTTCGCGGATCTTGTCGAGCTGCCCGGGCGTGATGAACAGGCGCGGGTGCGGCGGACTGTACTGGAGTATGTGCCACTCGTCGATCTCAGGGGTCGCCTTGCCATTGCCCGAGACGAAGGCCCTCACGCGGATCTTGTCGAAGCCGTTCAGTTCGCGCGGCACCTCGGCTCCTGGCGTGATGTTGTGCCACACGTCTCCCTTGTAGCCCGGGGGGGCGGGTATCCTTTCCTCCCAGGGCTGGCCGGCAATCTGCCACTTGACCGAGGTGCCCTCGGGCACCACGGCGCTCGCCATGAAGCGGCGCATGCTGAACTCGGGCTTGCGCACGATCTCGCCCCGGTCGACAAGCTTCGACTCGTATGCGCCACTCTTCACATACGGCAGCTCGCCCCAGCGCGGGCCGCGCTTGCCGTTCTTGGTGATGAACACCTCCCCGACAAGGGTGTCGGCCTTGGCCGTGCCGTCGACGTTCGAGCCCACGGTGAGCGATTCGAACCCCTCCGGAAGTGCACCCTTGTAAGGCGTCGGTTCGGGCTCGTCCTCGGGCTTACGGTGGAGCATGAAGACGTTGTAGGGCACCTCCTGGTCGCCCACGTTCAGGTACATCCCCTCGGGGCCCCAGGTGACGCGGATGTGGTGGCGCTCGCCCGGCGCGAGTCGCGCCGGGGCCTTGCGGATGTCGCCCCAGATCGTCTGGTCCCAGTGGCGGACTATGTGCCGCTCGCCTTTCTCGCGGATTTCGAAGAAGAGGTCTCCGCCGATGAAGCCGATCTTCACCTGGTTCTCAAGGTCCTTTACCGCATGCAGGAAGGTCTGCATTCCCTGGTCGTAACCGATAGAGTGCCTCGGGCTGATCCAGAACTCGACCGAGCCCGCCTCGCGCGGCAGCGCCTTTGGGTCGAACGGACCGGCGGAGATCTTGAGGCCCTTCGCGGCGTGGAACTTCGGCACGTCGCGCTTCAGGCGGAGCACTATGCGCGAGTTCTCGCGCCCCGGCGCGCGCTTCGAATACTCGGTGAAGGCGAGGCCCTGCATCGAAGCGATCTGTTCGCGCGACGGCTGCCAGCCCTTCGGCTCATAGTAGCCGTCGGCGACGATCTGGAACTTGCGGAAGTCGTCGCCAAGGCACCACTGCAGGCGGTCTCGCTCTGGGAGGCGGACCCGGAATGCGGGAGTGTCCTGCTTGAGCGGGTCCGCCCGCTTGCCTTCGAGGCGGACGTTGTCGAGGTACCACGTCGCCGGGCCGTTGCCGGAGTGGGTGAAGGTGATCTGACGGATGCGCTTCACATCGACGCGCGTGGCTATTTCGTGGATGCCGATGCGGCAGGTCTGAGTTCCTTTGCGGATGCGGAAGCCGCCGTGGAAGACGTCCTTCCACTCGCCCGTCGAGTGGACGTCGTCAACGATGAGCGAAACGCCGACGGTGTCGCCCGGGCCTTCGCCCTTGTAGGTGACGTCGAAGGCTATCTCCTCCCACGTCGACCAGTTGGCCGGCAGCCCTTCGGCCAGGCCCCAGCTGATCCGCTGCTTCTCGAGCGGCTGGTGGATCTTGAGCGCCTGCTTGCCCTCGGTGGCGCCCGTGGTGGCGAGCTCCATCCCCATCACCTGGTGGGCCTTCTGGACGGGCAGGCGCAGCTTCTCCCAGCGGAAGAACTCCTCCTTCGACTCGAAGCTCGCGATGAGAAGCTGGCCGCGCTCTCCCGCTGCCGGAGCGCCTCCCGGGGTCCTGGGGGCCTGCGCGAGGGCGCCGCCCTCCTGATCGCAGCCAGCCATGACCGCCGAGACCACGCAGATCGCAAGCAAGCGTCGCATGGGAAGACCTCCGATTTGGGGCCAAGTTAGTGCACGCAATTATGCGGCGCGGGCCGCGGGCTGTCAAAGGCCGTTCGGGGCCCGGCTCCCGTCGAGGGCCGGAAGCCACTCAGTTGGCCGTCACGGCCTCAACCGAACCGGCGCACGTAGGTTGGCATGTGGATGACGAGCCGCTCTCCAAGTGGCCGCCATCGGCCAGGCACGCCAGAGCAGCGAAGCAGCGCCTCGTCACTCCCTCCCCTCCAGTCTGAACGCGTCGAACGAAAGCTCCGCCCGCTCGGGGCGCGCGCCGGCGGCGTTGGTCCAGTACAGATGCAGCCGCTTGGCGCGCTTGGGGTCCACGTTCATATAGCCGATGGCCTTCGTGGGCACGCGGATCGTGTTCCGCCCCGGCACCAGGCCGAGCTTCTCGTTGTGGTAGTTGCGTTCCCACTTGCCGCCGGAGTCGGGATCCTCCAGGAGCCACGCGAAGCCGAAGCCCGACTCTGACTCCGCGTGCCAGGTGACGTCGAAGCAGAACCACTTGTGGGTCGTGAGATCCACGGCCTCAGCCAGCGTGATGTAGATGCCGGCGTTGCCCTTTTCGAAGGTCGCCTGAAGCGCCTGACGGCCCGAGGTGGCGCCGCGTTCGGCCGTCTTCAGGGGCTGCTTCTTCATGCCCGCGGCCTCGTATCCCTGCGGAGTCTCGAAGTCGAGCAGGATACGCGCGCCGCGGGCGATGGGCTGGTCCGGGCGGGCGATCGCGTGCGGGGCGGGCTTGACCTCGGCGCCCTCGTAGAGGACGATCAGGCAGGGCGACTGCCCGGGCCCGGCCTCGCGGCTGGCGAATATCGGCAGCGAGTGACTGCCGGTGAACTCCTCCTTGAGGCACAACGATGCGATCCTGTTGCCGCGCTCGAGCTCTTCCTCGATGTAGCGCGAAACCTCCCAGTGGTACCATCGGCCGACAGTGGACTTGTCCTTCGAGGGGCCGACCATCTGGTGGTCGAGGCCAGCGAAGACGTAATGGCACGGTACCGGCGGCTGGTTGCGCCAGGTGATGGCATCTTCCTGCCAGTCGTCGAACTCGTCGGCCACCGCGTAGACCTTCACCTTCTCGGCATTCGAACTGGGGCAGTTCAAGGTCTTCAGCGTCAGAACCGCGCCGTGCACGCGCCTGCCAGCAAGAGGCCCGAGATCGAACTTCAGGAACGATCTCCAGTCGAAGCCCGGGTACCAGTCGCGGACATTGAGAGTCAGCCCGGAGCCGAAGTTGGTGTCGACGTGTGCGTGGCCCGCGTACTGGCCTTTCGGGTCGCCGCGGCTCCCGACCATGGCATCGGCCGCGGGCAGCAGCTTCACCGCGCGGATGCGCGTATTGGCCTTCAGGAATCGATCGAGCTTCTGCGGATCGGAGAGAACCTCCTTCGCCACGTACTTCAGCGCCTCGGGGGGCGCGTGCCGTCTGCCCACGGCTACCGGGGCAGCGAACTCAACGGTCAGACGGGGCCTTCTCTCGATGCGCCTGTGGCGGACGCCGTAGAACCAAGCCCCGCCAGCGCCCGGACGCACCTTGACGCTGAGCGGGCCTCTCCGGCGGAGCGCCGTGCGGACGAGATCCGTCACGTCCAGCGAAACCGACTCGTCCCCCGGCGTCACTCTGAAGACGCGCGAGAAGTCTCCGGCGGCGGGGCTCTCATAGTGAAGCATGGATGGCTCTTTGAGGTTGTGGAGCGAGAGCTCGAGTGTTGCCTTGGTGATGCGGGCCTCCTGCGGCATGCCGGGCATGCGGAAGACTATCGAGAATGCTGTTGTCACAGGCCTGGCCGGCACCATGGCTTCCATGCGCGAACGGTCGCCTCGGACCTTGGCGATGGTCTTGGTGGTCTCGGGCGGGATGTCGGAGATGTCGTAGCCGGCCTCTGCGCGCAGGACGGTGCCCGCTCCGGTTAGGCCGTCGATTCTCTGGCGGTCGGAGGCGCCGGTGTAGCCCGATACTCCCTGCTGGAAGACGACCCGGTCTGCCATCTTGAGTGCGGGTGGGTCGGGGGGACTGACGCAACCAGCGACGAGGACTATCATCAGCGTCGAAGCGGCCGCTGCTCTCATGGGGCCTCCCCCGGGGCTAACAGCCCCTTACCTGTGATGGTATGGCAGGTTCCTGATGACCGTCAAGGCCCGGTACACTGCCTCCAGGGCGATGACACGGGCGAGCTCGTGCGGCAGCGTCAGTTCCGATAGCGCCCATAGATCGTCCGCCCTTTCCCTCAGGGCGTCCGTCACCCCGTGCGCTCCGCCCACGATGAGATCCACGTCGACGGAGCTGTTCATCCAGCCCTCGATGCGTTTCGAGAGCTGGGCTGTGCTGAACTGCCGTCCTCTCTCGTCGAGAAGCACGACACGGGCGCCCCTGCGGAGCTTCCTGGTGATCCTCTCCGATTCTTCGGCGGGCGCCCTCCCCTCGCCTCCGGCGGACGCCGGCACCTCGACGACCTCGATTGGCAGTATCCGTGATATCCTGTCGGCGTAGTCGGACGCCGCCTCTCTCATGGGGGCCTGCCTCAGCCTACCCGCGGCGAGGAGCCGGAGCTTCACTAGGTTGCCTCCGCTTCGGGGGGCGAGGGCGCCTCCTCTTCTGCACCGGCCGCGTCGGGTCGGGCAGCTCGGACGGAGTCAAGGCGGAATCGCTCACCCAGGTAGCGCTTGCGGGCCTCGGGGCTGGCGGCTAGTTCCTCGGGCGTCCCCTCCAGCCATATCTTCCCCTCGTCCATTATGTAGGTCCGATCGGTGATGGCGAGGGTCTCCCGGACGTTGTGGTCCGTCAGGAGCACGCCGATGCCCTGCTTCTTGAGGCCGTGGACCACCTCCTGAATCTCAAATACCGCAATGGGGTCGATGCCGCTGAAGGGCTCGTCGAAGAGAACCAGCCTAGGGCTTGTCAGCATCACCCTGGCGATCTCCAGACGTCGCCTCTCGCCGCCAGAGAGCGTCGAGGCGCGGCTCTTGCGCACCTCGCCAAGTCCGAAGCCGGCGAGGACCTCATCGAGCCAGCTGACGCGCTCCTTGGTCGTTACGTCCACCGTTTCCATCACTGCGAGCAGGTTCTTCTCGACGGAGAGGCCCGTGAAGACGGAGGGCTCCTGACTGAGGTACCCCACGCCGGCCCGGGCTCTCAGGTACATGGGCGTCCGGCCGAGGTCCTTTCCGGAGAAGAGCACCTTGCCGGCATTGGGCCGGAGCATCCCCATGATCATGCGGAAGGTGGTGGTCTTGCCGGCCCCGTTCTTGCCGAGGAGCCCCACGATCTCGCCCGCATCGACCGAGAGATCGACTCCCTTCACGACCTCACGCTTCGAGAAGGACTTCCGAAGACCCTCTACCTCAAGAAGCATGGCGTTCTCCGGCAAATGTGGAAAACCTGTGGGGATGGGCATCGGCGCGCCCTCCCCGTCCTCCTGCAGCCCCATGCCAGGAGCAAGTCCGACCGGGCCCAAGTATGGGCATGCTTGCTCTAATCTGGATCATGGCATGCCTGTAAGTCCTTGAAACGCAAGGACTTACGCGACTTCGGTCCTCCCCGTCGCCCCTATCGAAGCTGCTCGTGTCAGGCCGGACGTTCGTCACGTTCCACCGCGGAAGGGCTTCAGTCACCCCTCCTGTATGCGTCCTGACCCGATGTGGAAAACTGGTCAATTCCGGCCCTCCGTTGGGCCTTCGCCCGGCGCCGAGCCCCTAGGCTATGGCCCCGACTGGCCTCCTAGCGCACCCATCCTATCCTGTCCGGCGGCCACCAGATGAAGAGCGCCTTGCCGATGAGCTTGCTCTCTTCCAGCCGGCCCCACGCGCGCGAGTCCCTGCTCGCCGGAGAGTTGTCGCCCATCATCCAGAACTCGCCCGGCCCTAGGTTCTCGACCCGGGCCGCGATCACGCCGTTGAGGGGCGGGTCAATCGTCGGCAAATAGTAGACGTCTCGCTCGATCCTGAGGCTGTCCAGCCGGGCGGAGGCCCCCTCCGCGCCCAGCGACACTCTCGAGCTTATCCTGTCCAGTGTCGTCTCCGGCCAGGACTCGCCCGGTACTTCGTAGTCCTTGCTGAGGATCTCCCGGCCGTCGAGCCACGCCACCAGCCTCTGATCGTAGTGCGCGAAGGCGATCCTGTGCTGGCGGTGCGGCGAGAGCTTCACCGGCGCGCGCTCCTCGACGGAGGCGTCGCCCGCGATCTCGGCGTCACCTTCCCCGAGCGGCAGCTTGAGGGTGAAGACGCGCGAGTCCTTGGCTATTCGGGCAAAGACGGTCCCGCCGGGCTTTTCGAAGGTCAGGTCGAAGCTGACTCTGAGATCGCCGACGGGGCGCTCCTGGCCGATGCCGTATATCGACTTCTCGCCGCGGCTGTCGGCGACGAGATCGCTGGCAGCGTTTGTGTAGAGCTTGCCGCAGCCCGGGCACCTGACGCGGTTCCTCACCGTCGAGAGGGCGCGCACGAACTTGTGGCCGCAGCCGCCGCCGTCCTCGGGGCAGACGAGTTCATATGGCCTGGGAGGGACGTAGATGTTCAAGAGCGGCCCGTCGTAAACGATCTCGCTCGCGCGTTGCGGGGCACCGGCCGAGCGGGCGTCGACGCCGAGTGCCCCGTCCTGCAGGGACCATCCGGGCCTCAGCTTCCAGGGGAGCGGCTCGCCCGTTCGGGCGTGGCTCTTCCCGGGGCCCGTGTAGGAATTGAGGTCGTCATCGTAGAGCGTGTGCCATAGCCCCCTCTGCACTCGGTCGGGCTTGCGCTCGAGATTGCCGTTGACATAGATGTTGCCACGGTAGACGGCGATCTGCTCCCCGGGGAGGCCGATGCAGCGCTTTATGTAGTTCTTCTTGGCGCGGTCGTGGTCGAAGAGGAATACGGCGACCTCCCACCGGCTGGGGCGGTCGTCCTTCAGCCCGAAGAAACTCCTGTAGGCCCACTTGGCGGCGATGATGCGGTCGCCGTAGGACTCGTCGCCGATGAGCGTCGGCTCCATAGATTTCGTCGGGATCTTGAAGGCCTCCAGGATCACGGTGCGGATGAAGATCGCCAGGCCGACGGCAATGGCGATGCACTCCGTCACTTCAAGCCAGTAGGGCTTCTTCCGCTTCTTGGACTTGCCGTCCTTATCGCCCTTGGCCTCTGGCCTCTTGACCTTCCTGGCCGACACGTCAATCCTCCCTGGACGAGAGCACCGCGAGGAAGGCCTCTTGCGGGACCTCGACCGAGCCGATGCTCCTCATGCGCCTCTTGCCGGCCTTCTGTTTCTCCAGGAGCTTGCGCTTGCGGGTGACGTCGCCCCCGTAGCACTTGGCGGTCACGTTCTTCCTGAGGGGGGCGATGTTCTCCCTGGCGATGACATTCGCGCCGATGGCGGCCTGGATCGGCACTTGGAAGAGATGGCGCGGTATCGCTTTCCTGAGCAGCTCCACGTACCGCCGGCCGCGCCTCTTTGCGTCGCCCTTGTGGCAGATCGTGGAGAGCGCATCCACGTGAGTGCCGTTGACGAGGATATCGAGCTTGACGAGATCGCCCGTCTCGAAGGCCTTGAACTCGTAGTCCATAGTGCCGTACCCGCGCGTGGCGGACTTAAGCTTGTCGTAGAAGTCGAAGATGAGCTCGGACATCGGCAGGTCATACTCCAGGATGACCCTCTCGGCGCTCAGGTACTCAGTGTGGCGGTAACGCCCCTGACGGTCTTCGCAGAGCTTCATGATGGGGCCGATGTACTTCGAAGGCAGGATGAGCTGGGTCCGCACGATGGGCTCGCGGAACTCCCTGATCTTCGAAGCCTCGGGAACGCCGGAGGGGGACCGCACCTCGATGACCGTGCCGTCCGTCTTCTCGATCTGGTACGTGACCGTAGGCGCGGTCTGGATGATGCTGAGGTCGCTCTCCCGCGCGAGCCGCTCCTGAACGATCTCCATGTGCAGCAGTCCGAGGAAGCCGCACCGGAAACCGAACCCGAGGGCCGCCGAGTGCTCGGGCTCGAAGAGGAATGACGCATCGTTGAGGGACAGCTTCTCGAGGCCCTGGCGGAGCGCCTCGGACTCAGTACCTTCACCTGGGTAGATGCCGCAGAAGACCATGGGCTTGGCCTCCTGGTATCCGGGGAGCGGCTCGGCCGCCTGCTTCGTCGCCACGGTCAGGGTGTCACCGACGCGGACGTCCTGGAGGCGCTTGATGCCGCTTACGACGTAGCCCACCTCGCCCGCGCAGAGCTCGCGGCGCGGCTCGGGCTTGGGGGCGAAGACGCCCAGCTCCGTGACATCGTAGGTGGTGCCGGCCCGCATCATGCGGATGCGGTCGCCGGAGGACAGCTTGCCGTCGACGACGCGCACGTAGACGATCACGCCCCGGTAGCTGTCGTATACCGAGTCGAAAACGAGGGCCCTGAGGGGCCCATCCGGCTCGCCGGTCGGGGGAGGCACGCGCTCGACGACCGCGCGCAGCACTTCCTCCGCCCCCTCTCCCGTCTTGGCGCTCACATGGAGGATATCGGATCCGTCCATGCCGAGTGCCCGGGCCATCTGCTCGGCGACCTCGTCGGGCCGGGCGCCCGGGAGGTCTATCTTGTTGATGACAGGGATGATCTCCAGGTCGTTCTTGATCGCGAGATACGCGTTGGCGACCGTCTGGGCCTCGACCCCCTGGGCCGCGTCGACGAGGAGCACCGCGCCCTCGCACGCGGCCAGCGACCGCGATACCTCGTAAGAGAAGTCCACGTGCCCCGGCGTGTCGATCAGGTTCAGGTGGTATTGTCCGTAATCGATGGCCACCGCGCGGGACTTGATGGTGATGCCCCGCTCACGCTCGAGCTCCATATCGTCGAGCATCTGGTCGCGGAACTCGCGCTCCGAGACGGCCCCCGTTATCTGCAGGAACCGGTCAGCCAGCGTCGACTTGCCGTGGTCGATGTGGGCGATGATCGAGAAGTTTCTTGTTCTGTCGGGCAAGTCCCGATCCTGTCTAGTTTCTACTCGAGCGGACCATGGCGCAGCCCGCCGCGCCGATGACCCCGGCATCGTCGCCGAGCTCGGCAGCCACAACCCTTATCCGCGCGCCGCATGGCTTGAGTGCGCGCCTCCTCACCTCCTCGAGAATCGGCCCGAAGAGAAGGTCGCCTGCAGCCGACATGCCTCCCGAGTAGACGGCGAGCTCCGGGTTAATCATGTTGGCCACAGTGGTGAGAGCGACTCCCAGGTAACGCCCCGTCTCCTCGATCAGCCGCCCGCAGTGCTCCGACCCCGCAGCGGCCCGCTCGTGGATATCCCTGGCCGTGACGTCAGGCCCCAAATCGTCTTCCAGGCCCTCGGCAACGACCATTTCCCTGTACCTCCTGACGACGGCGGTGGCCGAGGCATAGGCCTCCAGGCACCCGGTGTTGCCGCAGGGGCACTTCAGGCCCTGGGGATCGATCACAATGTGGCCGAGGTGGCCGCCCGTGTCATCGATGCCTCGGATCAGCTCCCCGTCGATTATGATGCCGCCTCCGACGCCGGTGCCGAGGGTGAAGATGACCATGCTCTGCACGTCGCGCCCGGCGCCGCGCCAGAACTCGCCCCACGCGGCGGCGTTGGCGTCCCCTTCCAGATAGACGTCGACGCCGAGGCGTTCCTTCAGCGTTTCCGAGACGTGGATGTCCGTCCATCCGGGCAGGTTGGGCGTGTAGACGACGACGCCGGTCTGGGTGTTGAGCGGCCCCGGGGACCCCACCCCTGCGGCGATGACGTCGGCGGCCGAGGCCCCCTCCGCATCAAGGAGCTCCTCCGCCAAGCTTCCCATCCTCCCGAGCACGGCGTCCGGCCCTTCGTCAGCCAGCGTCTCGCAGCGGGCGCGGCAAATCACCTCGCCCTCGGGCGTAACGAGCCCGGCCTTGATGTTGGTCCCGCCGAGGTCGATCCCGACCAGAATCTCCCTGCCGGCCATCTAGTCCCCCTCCAGCTTCTCGGCGAGGTGACGGAAGAGCTGCTCGAAGGCCCTCGCCCTGTGGCTGATGCGGTTCTTCTCCTCCGGGGCGAGCTCGGCGAAGGTCCTGCCGAGCTCCGCGTCGACGAAGAGCGGATCGTAGCCGAAGCCATTCCTGCCGCGCGGGGTCTCGGCGACGCGCCCTTCGCGTTCGCCGACGAAGATGCTCGCCGCCTCTCCGGGAACCGCCAGCACGGCCGCGGTCACGAACCTCGCCGTGCGCTCGCCCTCTGGCACGCCGGAGAGCTCCTTGAGCAGCTTGCGGTTGTTGGCCTCGTAGTCCCCCTCCGGCCCCGCATAGCGAGCGGCGTGAACGCCGGGCGCACCTCCCAGTGCGTCGACGACGAGCGCCGTGTCATCGGCAGCAGCCCATTCGCCCGTGAGCAGGGCTGCGGCCGAGGCCTTCTTGACGGCATTCGCCTCCGCGGTCGCGCCGTCCTCGGCGATCCTGGGAAAGCCGGGGTAGTCGGCGAGGCTGCGGATGAGCACGGGCAGCCCGTCCGCGAGCTCCGAGAGCTCCCGCACCTTGTCGGGGTTCCCCGTCGCGAGGACGAGTATCCGCCTGTCCTCTCCTTCCGCGTCGCTATGCACCGAACTTCTCTAACTTTCCCGCAGTGGCGAGCATCTGGGGCATCAAGTCCTTCCCGCGACAGCGCCCGAGCGCCCCGCCGGCGCAGGCGAGCTCTGTGAACTCGGTGACGCCGTCCGGCCGGACGAGGTCCCCCGAGAGCATCACCGGCACGGGGTGCCACGAGTGGGCCTTGCAGACCGACGGCGTCGAGTGGTCACCGGTGACGCAGATGACGTCCGGCTCGAGCCTCAGTATGGCTGCAAGGCCCTCGTCGGCCTTCTCGATCTCGGCGACCTTGGCATCGAAGTCGCCGTCCTCGCCTCGCGAGTCGGTATACTTGTAGTGGACGAAGAAGTAGTCATAGTCGCTCCATCTTTTCCCGAGCACTGCCAACTCGTCGTCAAAGGTCTTGATCTCGTCGATTCCCAGCGCTTCCATGCCTGCGAAGCGCGCCACGCCGCGGTACATCGGGTAGCTGGCGACGGCGGCGGGACTCAGTCCGTAGAGGTCCTGGAAGGTGGGGAGCGTCGGATACCCGGAGGCGCCGCGCAGCAGGATGCCGTTCGCAGGCGCCTGGCCCGAGAGCGCCGCGACCGCCTTCGCAATGAACTCGTTGGCGACGCTCGCAGCGTGAGCGCTCTCATCGTCCAGTGCCTCAACCGCCAGCGGCGGCACCCCCGTCTGCTGCGAGTCGGAGTCGGTCAGGTTCCCCGAGAGCTCCGGACCGCCGTCCGGACGGAAGACAACGGCCGACCGGTATTCACGGACCGTTTCGACGAAGATCTCTACGCCGTCTATCTTGATCTTGCGCAAGAGGGGCGTGAGTTCCTCGTTCTTCTCGGTGGGGATGCGCCCGGCGCGACGGTCGGTTACGTTGCCGGCATCGTCGAGGCTGCAGTAGTTGATCCTCATCGCCACGTCGCCGGCCTGCATGGGGAAGCCGATGCCCGCCGCCGCCAGTGCTCCGCGACCGATCATGTGCTCTGTGGGTTCGTAGCCGAAGAGAGCCAAGTGCCCCGGTCCTGAGCCAGGGGTGATGCCAGGCGCGACCGGATCGTGCAGCCCGCAGGCCGAGCGCACGGCGAGCGCGTCCATGTTGGGCGTCTTCGCGGCCTGGAGCTCGGTGAGACCCGCAGCTCCGGGCAGGCCTCCGACGCCGTCGATCACGTAGAGCACGATCTTCGAGTCGGACTTCTTCGCCAGGGAACGCCTGAGATCAAGTTCGTCCATTGCCGGCTGCCTCCGAGGTGGCGGGCTATCCCAATTTGGCCAGGAACTCGCTGCCGAGGGCCTCCTTCTGGGCCGCGATTATCTTCTCGATCCCAGAAGCGGCGAGGTCCAGCATCTCGCCCAGTTTTGCGCGGCCGAAGGGGTTCTTCTCCGCAGTGCCCTGGACCTCGATGAGGTCCCCGCCTTCGAGCATCACCACGTTCATGTCGACTTCGGCCTCAGAGTCCAGCTCGTAGTCGAGGTCCATTACGGCCCGGCCGCCGGCGATGCCGACGCTCACCGCGCCAACGAGGCCGTTAAGCGGCACGCCGGGGATCATCCCCTTCTCCTTCATCCAGACAAGGGCCTCAGCGAGCGCGACCATCGAGCCGTTGACGGCCGCGGTGCGGGTTCCGCCGTCGGCTTGGATGACGTCGCAGTCGAGGACGACCGTCGCGTTCTTGAGGTAGTCGGTCTGGACGGCCGCGCGCAGCGAGCGGCCGATGAAACGGCTTATCTCGAGGGTGCGGGCGTCAGGCGTTCGGCGGGAGCGGTCGCGGAGCCGCCTCGTGTGGGTGCTGCGGGGCAGCATGTCGTACTCGGCGGTCACCCACCCGCGCCCGGTGCCCTTCAGGAAGTCAGGCACGTCCACAGAGACCGATGCAGTGCAGACGACGCGGGTACGGCCCATCGAGATCAGCACCGATCCCTCGGCGTGATCCATGACGCCGCGCTCGATGGTCAGTTCCCTCATGCCTTCGCCCTTCACGAGTCTCCCCCCGCATCCTCCGCTTCTCCCGCTTCGGCCGCGCGGCGCTCCCTGTCGCGAACGAAGCGCTGCTCTTCAGTGGCCAGGGCGTCAAGGAAGGCCTCTACGACTTCCGGGTCGAACTGGCTGCCTGCGCATGATTTCAGCTCCTGCATGGCCTCTTCCCGGGTCCTCGGCTCGCGGTACGAGCGTTTGGACCTCATCGCGTCGAAGGCGTCGGCGACCATCAGTATCCGCGCTCCGAGGGGAATATCGTCGGCCGCAAGACCCGCGGGGTAGCCCTGACCGTTATAGAACTCGTGGTGGTGCCTGATGAAGGCGATGACGGCCTCCAGCTCCTCGAGAGGCTCCAGGATGGCGCTCGCCACCATCGGGTGGCGCTTTATGATCTCGTACTCGTCGGGCTCGAGCGCACCGGGCTTGTTGAGCAGGCTTTCCTTGATGCCGATCTTGCCGAAGTCGTGGAGGATGCCGGCGATCTGCAGCAACTCGATCTCCTTCTCTTCCAGTCCCATTTTCCTGCCGATCATCCGCGCGTAGCGCGCGACGTTCTCGGAGTGGTACTTCGTATACGGGTCCTTGGCCTCCAGCGTCTTGGCCATCACCTGCAGGATGTTGAGGAAGAGGCGCTGGTTTCTCCGGCGCGAGCTCTCGAGGCGCTCCTGCAGGTGGATGGTGGCGAGGATCTTCTCCACCTTGAGAATGAGGATATCTGCATCGAAGGGCTTGATGAGGTAGTCGGCGGCACCAAACTCGAGGCAGTGCATCTGTGTGCGCTTGTCGTCGCGGCAGGTCGTCACGACCACCGGCAGCCCGTACTCGTTAACCAGCTTGTCAAGGAACTCCATGCCGTCGACGTCGGGCAGCAGGAGGTCGAGCAGGACCAGATCGACCTTCCCCTGGCGGAGGAGCTCGGTCGCCTCGGCGCCGCTCGCCGCCGACGACAGGCCGGTGAAGCCCCGGTGCGAGAACTGGGCTTCGACGAGGGCTCTGGTGTCCTCGTCATCTTCGACGAGGAGGATGGTCATCTTCCGGATGGCTTCGTCGATGGGGCTCACGAGTCTCAGGCGTGCTCCTTTCGCCCTAGAGGAGTTCCCAGAAGAGGGCCCTGGCCACGTGCAGGCGGTTTTCCGCCTGATCGAAGACGACCGAGTGATCGGACTCGATCACCTCGTCCGAAATCTCCTCGCCCCTGTGAGCGGGAAGGCAGTGCATGACTAATACCCGGTCGGGGGCGGTGGCGACGAGCTTCGAGTCGACCTGGAACCCCTGGAACTCGCGCAGGCGCTTGTCGCGTTCGTCCTCCTGGCCCATGGAGGTCCAGACGTCGGTGTAGATCACGTCGGCGTCCCTGACCGCTTCCGCGGCGTCGCCAAGCTGCACCAGCGAGTCGCCTGCTGCTTTCACGAAGCTCTCGCCGAAGCGATAGCCCTCCGGCGAGGCGACCGTGAGTTGGAGGCCCAGCCTGGCCGCCGCGTGGGCGAGCGAGAGAGCGACGTTGTTCGCGTCCCCGATGTAGGCGCGTCAT
>Ga0272441_10008600_pt1 | contig 16105 bp, 10 predicted proteins | sample SSMProp6N_FD_193582 | JGI IMG/M metagenome (GOLD analysis project Ga0272441, IMG submission 193582) | Marine sediment archaeal communities from Little Sippewissett salt marsh, Falmouth, MA, United States - SSM-Prop-6N | ecosystem: Environmental > Aquatic > Marine > Wetlands > Sediment ... | reverse complement strand
ACGTCGTCTGGTTTGGACGGGCTGTTGTTCATGAAGCACCTCTGGGCACTGCAGCGCCTGATTCCCCCCAACCGAAAGCATCACAGAACATCTACTCTATCAGCGGCGTCGTGCGAGTCAATGTGGCTCAGTGGTCCGTTTTGCCACCATAAACCGCTGTATCGCCTACGATTGCGCTCGCGGCACCGCCGATTGCCCGCACCCGGGCGGTTGGCTATCTTGGCGGAGACATGACTGTTCCCTTGTTGTCTATTGTGATACCGGCGTTCAACGAGGCCCGCCGGTTGGGGCCGACACTGGAGCGGATCCGCGCGTACGCTTCGGAGACCGGGCGGCCCTGCGAGTTGATCGTGGTTGACGACGGCAGCCGCGATGCCACGGCGGACATCGTGCGCCGCTTCGATCCCGGGACGCTTCACGTGCGACTGCTCGAGAATCCGGCCAACCGGGGCAAGGGCTACAGCGTTCGGCGAGGTGTTCTTGCTGCGACCGGCGAGTTCGTGCTGATGTGCGATGCTGATCTCTCCACGCCCTTGGACGAGTTGGCGAAGCTGTCCGAGTGGCTTGACCGTGGCTACGACATTGCGATCGGCTCGCGGGACATGCCGGACTCGCGGCTGGACCCGCCGCAGCCGCTGTTGCGTCGGCTGCTGGCGTGGGTATTCCGTGCGGTGCGGCGGCGCGTGCTCCTGCCCGGGCTGCGTGACACGCAGTGTGGCTTCAAGCTCTTTCGGGGGGTGGTCGCGCGGGATGTGTTCTCACGGTCTGAGGTGAACGGCTGGCTTTTCGACTGCGAGGCGCTGGCGATTGCCCAGCGACGCGGGTGGAGGATCCGAGAGGTGGGGGTCGTGTGGCGCAACAGCCCGGACAGCCGCGTGAAGCTCGTGCGAGAGGTCTTCGTGGCGCCGCTGGGTCTGCTGAGGATCCGGAAGCGCATGGCGCGCCTTGATCGGGCGGAGAACGGTGGCCGCGAAACCGAGTGACCGTGCCTATCCGCTCATCGCGGGGGTTTTCTCTTTCGTTTCGTCTCTGAACAGAAGCACGAAGACGAGCGATGTGACGAAGCCGATGGCGGCGATCGTGTACCAGAAGTGCGAGAAGTTGAGCGTCCCGCCTTCCGGCGTGAAGTAGTTGCCGAGCCAGCCGGACAGGAACCCGCCGAGAACCGGTCCGCCGCCGAGGATCATGATGCCGTAGACGGTCTGGGCGGAGTTGCGGACGTCGGCGTCGGCGATGCGGTCGACGTAGATGAATGAGACGGCGAAGAAGCAGGCGTAGCAGAAGCCGTGCAGGAACTGGCTGCCGACCATCAGGGAGACGGGCAGGCCGGTGGTGCCCCAGATCGCGTATCGGGCGAGGTATGCCAGGCAGCCCATGAACATCACGAGGCGGAAGCCCAGCCGCTTCAGCAGCAGGCCGAGCAGCGCCATCATGATGATTTCGGAGAATTGCCCGATGGTCATGGCGGGGGCGATGTCGGAGTCGCGCAGACCCAGGAACGGGAAGAACTTGGGCGTTTGGATGAAGTAGACCTGGTGGATCGTCGCGATGGCAAGACTCGTCAGCACGAGAACGGCGAACGACGGCTTGGTGAACAACCGAAACGCCTTGGCGAAGGCGAGCGACTCGACGCGTTCGCGCTTGGGCGGCGTGGCCGGCAGCAGCAGGAAGCAGTATGCCGCATAGGCGAACGCGATGATGGCCGAGAAGCGGAGCGAGTCGATCAGGCGGGCGGTGACGTCGGTTACATCGTAGCCCTTGAGGAACGGCGGGAGCTTCTGAAAGCCGAGGTCGTGCTGGAGCCAGATCCACGAGAACACCCAGCCGGCGGCGATCCAGCCGATGGTGCCCCAGATGCGAATCTTGGGGAATTCGCGGCTCGCGTCACGAATGTGCGCGAAAGCGAGGCCGTTGGACAGGGCCAGCGTCGGCATAAAGACGATACTGTAGGCGACGGACAAACCCAGCCAAGCGGGGAAGCTCCTCTGGCTGGCCAGCAGGAGCTGGATGATTCCGCCCACCACAAGCAGGACGCCCAGGAATCGCTCGGTGCGGAAATAGCGGTCGGCGAACTGTCCGGCGATGAACGGTGCAGAGACGGCGCCGATTGAGCCGGCCGCCCCGAGCAGTAAGCCGATCTGACCCTCTGTGAATCCAAGGCCGCCCTCATCGGTCGCGGCGTCCATGAATCGGCTGGCCAGCGGGAGCCACGCGCCCCAAACGGCGTACTGCAGGAACATCATCAGTGAGAGTCGGAACGTGATCAGAAGCGGGCCTTTGTTCTCTTGGAGGGTGGTCATCGGCCCCAGGTCGGCATTGGCTTGTTGGCTCATAGCTGCAGGCTTTCGCATTCGCAAGTGAACGGACTACCGCGCCGCAAGTGGCGGCATGGTAGCACAGGCGGCGGAGAGCGTCACCGTCCGGACAAGGGGGATTTCGCCCACGAGGGTTCATGGCGTTCTTTTGATCGCATCGTAGGCAAGGTAAGCTAACGGCGCTGGCCGCCCGCTCTGTCACGAGGTGGTCGTTCGTCCGGATTGCTCATCGAGGCCAGGTCATGACCAACCGCAAGTGCGTTTCGCGCCGGGAGTTTCTGCAGGGTGTCGCATCTCTGGCGGCCGCCCCGTACGTGATGTCATCGACGGCGTGGGGCGGGACGGCGCCCAGCGAGCGCATTACGCTCGGGGTGATCGGTCTGGGGAACATGGCGGGGAATCATATTCACTGGCTGCTGGGAAGCGAGGATTTCCAGATCGTGGCCATCTGCGACGTGAGCCGCGACAAGCGTGAGAGCAGGCGGAAGTGGATCGAGGAGGGGTACGCCGAGCGGCAGCGCGGCAAGCCGTACAAAGGCTGCGCGACGTACCACGAGTATGAGGGACTGCTGGCGCGCGATGACATCGACGCCGTCGTCGTCGCCGTACCGGATCACTGGCATGCGATCATCGCGATCGCGGCGTGCCGTGCGGGCAAGGACGTATACTGCGAGAAGCCGTTGTCGCTGACGATTCGCGAAGCAGACGCGATGGTCGCGGCGGCTCGGCGGTACGGCCGCGTGTTTCAGACGGGGAGTCAGCAGCGTTCGGGGGGCAAATTCCGCCGGGCGTGCGAACTGGTGCGCAGCGGCCGCATCGGGAAGCTGCTGACGGTGCACGTTGGCGTGGGGGAGCCGTCGCGGGAGAGGTACCTGCCCGAGGAGGCGATCCCCGATGGGTTTGACTGGGACCGCTGGCTCGGCCCGACGCCGTGGTATCCGTACAACGCGGAGAGGTGCAGCGGTTCGTACGGCGGCGGCTGGCGGCTGATTCGAGAGTATTCGGGGGGCATGATGACGGATTGGGGCGCGCACCATTTCGACATCGCGCAGTGGGGGATGGGTATGGATGGGTCGGGGCCGGTGGAGATCGTCCCACCCAACGTCACGGAGGGCGGGCGGCTCACGTACAAGTACGCCGACGGGGTCACAATGGTCCACGGTGGGGCGAATGGCATTCTGTTCACCGGCACCGAGGGAAGGGTCGAGGTGAATCGCGGCCACTTCCAGACGTGGCCCGAGCGCATTGGGCGCGAGCCGCTGGGCCCGAATGATGTCCATCTGTACAACAGCCCCGGGCATCACGAGGACTGGCGGGACTGCATTCGCGAGCGACGCCGGCCGATCTGCGACGTGGCGATTGGTGCCAGCTCGGCGACGGTGTGTCACCTCGGCAACATTGCGTGGTGGCTGGGGCGAGCGTTGAAGTGGGACCCGCAGAAACGCGAGATCATCGGCGATGAAACGGCCGCCCGCTGGCTGGATCGTCCGAAGCGTGCTCCCTGGCGGCTGTGATCTGGCGCAACGGTGAGCGGAGCCCGCGGGCAACGAATCCGGGACGGCATCAGGTGAAGGTGAATTCGATGAGAGTGGCAAAAGTGCTGTTGGCGGTTGCATTCTCTCTCCTGGTCACGAGGCCGGGGCTGGCTGAGGAAGACCTCGACCAACTCGTGAAGGAGTTCACTGGGCAGGTGCCAGCGCGGTTGCGGACGGCGGAAGAGCTCTCCGCGGCATACGCGTTGGTCTTGGATGAGCTGCTACCCGGCATGGGGGCGGACGACCTCGCGGCGCGCGAGGAACCGCAGCAGGCTCTTGAACGGATCTGCTTTCGGGTGGGGCGTCCCGGTGCGGAAGCCGAGCGGGTGGCCTTGTGCAAGGCGATGGTTGATCGGCTGGGGGATACGTCGCCGCGTCCGGCCCGCATCTGGTTGCTTCGGCAACTGGAACGTCTCAGCGGCGGCGAATCTGTCGTCGATCTCGCGCGTTTGCTGGAGGTCGATGACGCGGAGATGTGGGATCTGGCGCGCCGCGCGCTTCAGAACAACAGTGCCACGGACGCGGCGGCTGCGCTTCGCGACGCACTCAAGAAGACGACGTCGCCCGACCGGCAGATTGCCTTGATCAACGCGCTGGCGGCGCGTCGCGACGTGATGGCGGTGCCGCTGTTGACCGTTGCGGTGGTTTCGACGGACCCGAGCAACGAAGCCGTGTTGCTCGCGGCAATCGCCGCTTTGGGCGACCTCGGCGGCGATGATGCGTGGGCAACGTTGAAGGGCCTTTGGGAATCGGGCCCTCCGGCTATCCGAGCGGCGGCGGCCGACGCGCTGCTGTGCTGTGCCGATCACTACCTGGAAGCGGGCGAGAGGAAGCCGGCCGCCGACATCTGCAACGCGGTGTATTCGTCCGACGCGGGTTTGCCGACGCGCATGGGTGCCCTGCGGCTGGCGGTTGCGTCGCGTGGGCGGCGTTTGCCGACGCTGCTCAAGCTCATGATGAGCGATGATGCGGAGTATGAATTGCGGGTGCTGGCGGCCGAGTTGGCGGCGAGGTTGCCGGAGCGGCTGGCGACGGTGGCGCTGGTGAACAAGCTGCCCGAGGCATCGCCCGAGGGCCAGGTGCTCATGCTCCAGGCTTTGGCCGAGCGTGGTGATCCGGTGGCGCGGAGCGTCGTGACCGCGGCCGCCAAACATCAGGATACGACGGTTCGCACCGCGGCCTTGCGAGCGCTCGAGGATCTGGGGGATCAGACGTCGGTGATGTTGCTCGTGCAGGCGGCGGTCGACGCGAGCGGAGCCGAGCGCGATGCGGCGAGGCACGGCCTGGCGCGGTTGCGGGGTGACGGCGTGGACGAGGCGATCCTTGGTTATCTGGACAATCAGAATGCGGCTCTGCGCGTGGAGTTGATCCATACCGTAGCAGCGCGTCGCTATGCGGCGGGCGTTCCGACGCTGTTGGCGTGTGCGCGAGATCAGCGTGAGGAAGCGGCAGTTGTTGTTGCAGCGCTGGAGTCTCTTGGCGAGTTGGGGACGGTCGAGCACGCGCCAGCGCTGTTGGCTCTGTTGGCGAGCGCGACGGAGGATAAGATCATCGCTGCGGCGGAAGACGCGATCGTCGCAGTGTGCTTGCGGGTCGAGGATCCGGGCGAGCGGGTAAAGCCGGTGCTTTCGATGTGGGAGGAAGCGGAGCCCGCATTGCGCGTATCGCTGGTGCGTATGCTGGGGCGGATCGGCGGCCCGGAGGCGGCGGAACGAATTCGGGCGGCGCAGCGATCGGATCGTGAGATGGTCGTCGACGCCGCCGTACGAGCCTTGGCGCAGTGGCCGAACGTGGATGTCCTCGATGATCTGTTGGAGATTGCGCGGACGAGCGAGCAGCAGGCCCACCGGATTCTGGCACTGCGCGGCTATGTGCGGCTGCTCGATTTACCCAACGAGCGCGAGCCGATCGACACTCTCCAGATGATTCGGCAGGCCTGGGCCTGCGCGCAGCGAGCGGAGGAACAACGGCTCGTGCTGGGTGGATTGGCGAAGGTCCGACACATCGATGCGCTGGCGCTGGCCGAACAGCATACCGGTGACGCGGAGCTGGCGGCGGAAGCTGAGGCGGCGGTGATCACGATTGCGGAGGCCATTGGCCCGCTGCACCGCGAGGAGGCCCAGGCCGCTATTCGGCGGGTCATCGACGCGACAGCCAACGAGACAACGCGCAATCGTGGTCAGGAGGCGCTGAAGGCCTTGGAGAGTACGGCGGGCTGCATCACGACGTGGGAAGTGGCCGGGCCGTACTTCGAGGCGGGGCAGGATTGGCAGTACGTCTACGACCACGCGTTTCAGCCCGAATCGCCCGAGGGCGGTGACGTCCAATGGCAGCCGTTGGCGCACACCAGCATCCAAGAGCCGTGGATTGTCGACCTCGGCAAGCTATACGGCGGCGATCAGCGGTGCGTATACGTTCGCGCGGCCGTGTGGTCCGACGAGCGGCGGGAGGCCCGGCTGGAGGTGGGGAGCGACGACGGCGTGAAGGTCTGGCTCGGCGGCCAGATCGTGCACTCGGCGGCCGTGAGCCGCGGCCATAGCCCGTTCGAGGACAAGATCTCGATCACGTTGGAGTCGGGCTGGAATCCTCTGCTGTTGAAGATCGTGCAGATCGGTGGAGGCTGGGGTTTCTCGTGTGCCGTGCGATCATCGGACGGCAGTCCGCTGAGCGGCGTGCGGGTGCGGGCGCGGCCGGATGGCGAGTGACGGGGAGTGTCGAGTTCACTTGCGGATGTAGGCCGCGAAGCCCGGTGTCTGGTGGGTGACGATCTTTCCGTGGTCGTCCAGGATCCACAGCACCTCGACGCCGGTGACCACGCCGCGGTCCAGCATCGCTTGTCCCTCGGTCGCGGTCAGCACGCTGAAAACAGTGGCCCAGGCATCGGCGGTGAGTCCGTCCGGCGCGATGACGGTGACGCTTGAGGCCTGCTCGGCCGGCCGGCCGGTGCGGGGGTCCACAATGTGCGAGTAGCGTTTCCCCTCGATCTCGACATAGCGGAACTGCGGCCCCGACGTCGCCACCGCACCCTCTTTGACCTCGAGGACGCAGAACATCTCCTCGTTCCCGCGCAGGGGGTGCCGTACGCCGATGCGCCAGGGCGATTCGTCGGGTTTCGGCCCGACCACGCGTACGTCGCCTCCCACGTCCACAAGGCCGCGTGTAACGCCGGCACGCTGCATCGCCTCCGCCGCGAGGTCCAGCGCGTACCCCTTCGCGATGCCGCCCAGATCGACCTGGAGCCCGTCCACCATCGGCGTGACGGTCTGCGTTTCGGGATCCAGCTTCAGGTTCTGCCAACCGATTCGTTGCCGCACGGCTGCGAGTTCGGCTTCCGTCGGCAGCCTGTTCGTTTTCCCGGCTCGCTTCCAGAGTCGCACAAGCGGCCGGCACGTTACATCGAATGCCCCTCCACTGAGTTCGGCGATGCGCGCCGCTTCTTGCAGGCTGTGAAAGGTCTCTGGCGAGACGACAAGGTGTTCGTTCGCGCGCAGCCCGTTGAGCCGGCCGATTTCGCTCTGATCGGTGTAGTCGCTCATGAGGCGGTTGACGTCGTCTAGCCGAGCGTACGCCGCCTCAACGGCCCGCCGCGCTGTCTCGCGATCCTGGTCGTAGGCCGTGACTTCTGCAAACGTGCCCATCACGTCGCGGGCATGTTTCACGCGAGCGAGACCTTGTTCGCGGTCCTGACGCGCCGTGTCGTCTTCGGCCGCCGTATCGGGCTTGTTGGCGGTGGGGGGGCGCTCGCAACCGCCGGCGTACAGCAGGAGTGGCATGAGGAGCAGGGGAGCCGCTATCCTGTACACGTTCATGCAGAAGATTCTACGGATTCCACTGTGAGGCAGCTATGACGGATTTGGAGCAGCACATCCAGCAGACGCCGCTGGCGGACACACACGAGCATCAGAACACGTTCGAGGTGATGACCGACCGGGTTCCTGACATCCTGGGATTCCTGTTCGACGGGTGCTACATCACCGCCGACCTAGTTGTCGCCGGCGCCGATCCACGGGATGTGGAGCGCCTGGTGGATCCGTCGAACCCTGACATCGCGGGTCGCTTCAGCGCGATTCGCTCGGCGTGGGAGAGGTGCAGGCACACGGGCTATGGCGAGGGGCTGCGGCTGGCCGCGAAGCTCGTGTATGGGATCGACGAATTGACGGTTGAAACACTCGAAGCGGCCCGGGCGCGCGACGCCGAGCTGCGCGCGCCTGGGGCGCGGCTGCGGGTGCTCCGTGAACTGGCGAACGTCGAGTATGTGCAGGTCGACAACGGAACCTGGCCGTGTGCACCGGACTCGGAAGCGCCCGAGTTCTTCTTCAGCGACATCTCGTGGGAGGCGTTCTCCAACGGGCACGTTGATGCCAAGGCGATCCACGCCGAGACCGGAGTCGAGGTGCGTGATCTGCAGACGCTGCGTGAGGCGATGGGCGTGATTTTTACGAAGTATGCGCCGCTGGCCATCGCGGTGAAGTCGCAGCACGCGTACGACCGCACGCTATGTTGGGAGGAGAGGAGCGATGCGGACGCGGAGCGCGTCCTGCAGAAGCAACTGGCCGGCCGCGAGATCAGCGAGGCGGAGACTCTCTGTCTGGGCGATTGGTGCTGGGCGCGCGGCGTGGAACTCACGATCGAGCACAACCTGCCGTTCAAGCATCACACGGGTTACTACGCGAGCCACAGCACGATGGTCCTGGAGCGTACACGGCCGGCGAACCTGTGTCCGCTGCTCCTGAAGTACCCGAAGGCGCGATTCGTGTTGATGCACGGCTCCTATCCCTACGGTCATGAGCTTCGTGCGATCGCGAAACAGTTCCCCAACGTGATCGTCGACCTGTGCTGGGCGTGGAGCATCGACCCGTTTAGCGTCGCGGGTTTCGTGCGGCGGTTCATTCATGCCGTCCCCGCGAACAAGCTTTTTGTCTTCGGGGGTGATACGGTATGGCCGGTGGAGACCGTCGGGTACGCGGCGCAGTGCCGGCTGTGGCTGACGCGGGCGCTCCAGGCGGAGGTGGACGAAGGGCTGCTCACGGAAGCGCAGGCGATGGAGATTGCGACCCAGGTGATGCGCGAGAATCAGCGAGCGGTGTTTGATCTGGAGGGAACCCGGTCTGCGCTCCGGGCGGCCGCGGCGAGATGAGGATTCCCGAGACCGTTCTGTAGCTTGCTATGTGGCAGAAACTTACGCTGATCAGGCACGCGGGCCTCCCGTTGGGAGCGAGTTGCAGGACTCCTGGGGCCGCTGGTATCGTTCGCATAATGGGGTGAGAGTCGGGGCAGGGCCTTCGCCACTCGGGCGAGCGAAGGTGCCGGTCCGGGCGCGGCGACTGCGGAGGCCGGTGGGAGCGATGGAGGATTCATCTTGCGAGCAGCACGATTGCTGAGCATGTGGTCACTGTTCACCGTGTGTCTGGCGATCTCGGCGTGCATCGGGCCGCCGCTGGTGATCAGTCCGGCGGAACTGCCCAGCGCGGTCGAGGGGACCAGCTATGTCGCAACCCTGAGCACGGATGACGGCGAATCCCAGGAGTGGTCGGTCGTGGACGGTGAGCTGCCGCCCGGCCTGACGCTTGACGAGGAGACGGGCGTGTTGTCGGGTGCGCCGACGCGGCCCGGTACGTACGACTTCGTAGTGATGGTGGAGGATCGCGGGGTGCCGTCTCGCTCGGGAGAGCAGGACTACTCGCTGACGGTGATCCCGGAGTTGACGCTCGGGGCAGCCCTGGATCCGGCGCGCGTCGGGGTGGCGTACGAGGACACGCTGACCATCCTGGGCGGGGTTCCGCCGTACGAGGTGGAGGTCATCGGCTTGCCGTACCCGTTTGACTATGACGAGACCACGGGGCGCATCTTCGCCACGCCGGAATTCGAGGACGACGGTCGGCAGTTGCGGGTCACCGTGCGAGACAGCGGCGATCCACAACAGGTGGATACCGAGCGTACCGTGCTTGTTGTCCATCCCGTGGGCGTGTCGATTGATACGACCGCGCTCGACGCGGCCGTCATCGGCGAGGCGTACACGATGCAGCTCGCGGCAAGTGGCGGGTTGCAGCCCTACACGTGGTTGCCGGAGGAAGGGGTCCTGCCGAGAGGACTCTCGCTGGACAATGATACGGGCTTGATCAGCGGGACGCCGACGCAACAGGCGACCACGCAGACGATCACTTTCTCGGTTACGGATGACGATACGCCGGCCTCGTCGGATACGCTGGAGCTCAAGCTTGTGGTTGGGGTGGCGATCCGCGATATCCCTTTGGACGAGGCGAGCGTGGGTGAGGCCTATGATGACGCGTTGATCGCGATCGGTGGGCTGGCGCCGTACACATGGGAGCGGATTGCCGGCGGATTGCCGACCGGTTTGGAGCTATCGGAGACGGGCGTGATCACGGGGACGCCGACGGCGGGGGCCGAGACATCTGCGTTCACGGTTCGCGTGACGGACAGTGACACGCCTGCGACGACGGACGAGTTGGAAGTCGAGATTCAGGTAGTCGAGTAAGACGAACCCGGTGCTCGCACACGACGGGCTGCGGAGCGAGCGCGAGACGGCTGGAGGTACGGTAATGCTGAAACAAGTCGTTCTGTTCTGTTTGGCGGCGGGGCTGTGCACGGGCGTGAGTTGCCGAATTGTGCCTGGTGATGGTGGCGACGGCGGCACGACCGACCCCACGCACCCGACGCTTGACGAGACGGACGCCGTCATAGCGATCGTGCAGCCTGCGGGCAGCGTCGAGGTGGACGTGACGGCGACCATTACGGACAGCGGTGGCGATTCGGTGGAGCTTGAGGGCCAGCAATCCGTCAGCGTCAATGAGGTTGAGTTGACGGAGGCCGCTGGCGACGAGTACACGGCCACGATCGACGCGTCTGACACGTACACCGTCGCGGTTCGGGAGCCCACGCGGGGTGTGGAGCGGACGACGATCGATGCCCCGGCGGAGTTTGTAATCACATCGCCGGCCGATGGTGGTGCGGCGTCTCTGGGAGGTTTCACGCTGGAATGGTCCGAGCCGGATGAGACGTTTCAGGTCGTGATTCGTCTCTCGCAGGTTCTGCCGGGCGGCACCGAGGTCGTGGATTTCGGGCCGTTCACGGACACGGGGCAGCGGACGTTCTCGGCGGCGGATCTGTACGATTTTGGCGGCGGCACGGACTTGGTGATCGCGGTCACGAAGATCAACACGCTGAACCGGATCGACGGGTTTGACTCGGGAGAGCTGTCGGTGCGGGTTTCGGCGACGAGCACGGCGGATCCGCGGTAGAGTTCTGCGTGGCCGTCGTTTGTTGCGACCGGGTTATCATTTAGATGCCAGGACGCTCGCCGAGTGATTTCCTCGGTGCGGCGCGAACCGGAGCGACGCTGGTTCGTCAGAATAAGTGTGGCGTGCCGCTGAGCGGGCGAAATGGACGGCAAACCGTCTGCTCGCGTTGACACGGCAGCCCAACTGGGATTTACTCTGCGTTGGGGCGGCTACCGTGGCCTGTGTTGGGCCCTGGCGCTGTCCGACAGGAGGAGCCGAGACCGACCAGCAGACAACATGCCGTAACCGGGTGAAGGACTGCGGAAAGCGACGGCGGCGAGTTTATCGCCGGCAGGCGAAGGCCTCATACATACTATATCGTGCTTCGAATGCTATCGTGGTAGTCCCACGATGGCGGCCGCTGGAGAGCGTTCCGCGGCAGACCTCACCAACAGACCGACATCACGGGTGATTCCGCGTCGCAACGGCGGCGCTTGACCTGACGTGTCTTGGCGACGACGGCTTCCATGGCGTGGCTGGCGCGTGGTGGTCGCATTGCTCAAGGAGTGCGTGCGATGGCTTCCGGGAATACGGTGTGGGGTATCGACATTGGGCAGTGTGCGCTGAAGGCCATCAAGATGCGGGTGGTCGAAGATGGCAAGGTTGAGGCGCTGGCCTTCGACGTGATCGAGCACGCGAAGATTCTCTCCCAGCCGGACGCGGATCGAGATGAGCTGATCGGCTCGGCGCTGGAGAAGTTCGCGTCCCGCAACGACTGGCAGGGGGATCAGTTCCTGGTCGGGGTTCCGGGGCAGCAGACGTTTGCGCGTTTCTGCAAGATGCCGCCGATCGACCTGAAGAAGGATGCGAAGAAAATCCCCGAACTCGTGCGATACGAGGCGAGCCAGCAGATCCCGTTTGACATGGATGATGTCGTCTGGGATTACCAAGTGTTCACGAGCGAGGACACGCCGGACATCGAGGTGGGCATCTTCGCGATCCGTAAGGATCTGATTCGCAAGCACTTGGACTACTTCGGTGAGGTTGGCATCGCGCCCATGGGCGTGCAGACGATCCCGGCGGCTCTGTACAACTTCTGCCAGTTTGATGGGCAGCGGGTCGGCGAGGGGGCAGCGACTGTGATCATCGATGTCGGCGCCCAGAATACCGACCTGATCATCGTCGAGCCGAACGCCGCCTGGACGCGAAACATCCCGCTCGGAGGGAACAGCTTCACCGAGGCTCTGGTGCGGGCGTTCAAGCTGTCGTTTGCGAAGGCGGAGAGCCTCAAACGTTCCGCCGCGGCCAGCAAGTATGCGCGGCAGATTTTCCAGGCGATGCGGCCGGTTTTCGCCGATCTTGTCGCAGAGATCCAGCGCTCGATCGGTTTCTACAGCTCGACGCATCGCGACGTGGAGCTGAAGAAGGTGTTGGCCCTGGGCAACGCGTTCCGCTTGCCCGGTCTTCAGAAGTACCTCGAGAACAACCTGACGATCGCGGGGGGCGTGACGAAGTTGGAGAAGTTCGGCAACCTGCTGCCGAGCGCGACGACGAATGCCCCGCAGTTCACGGAAAACATCCTGAGCTTCGCGGCGGCTTACGGGCTGGCGTTGCAGGGGCTGGGGATGGGGAAGATTGAGGCCACGCTGTTGCCGACCGAGTTGGCGCGGATCGCCACTTGGCGGAAGAAACGACCGTACTTCGTCGCGACGGCGGCTTCGCTGTTGTTGGGTGCGGCGGTCCCGTACATCGCCAACGGACTGGACATCCAGACGCTGAAAAGCGAGCGGGGCCGGCAGATGAGCAAGGATGCTCAGAAGATCGTGAGAGATGCCGAGAAGTTCGCGAGCGACTACGCCGCGGTGGCCAAGAACACGGACGATAACGAAGCGGACATCAAGAAGCTGTTCAAGCTGCAGGAGCAGAAGCTCGTGTTGCCGCGGCTCTTGACGCTGGCGAATGCGGCCATGCCTCCGATCGATCCCCGGCTGGCGCAGTGCACGTCGGCGGAAGACTTCAAGAAGCTGATCGAGTCTTCCGAGGAAGGGGAGTTTGACCGAACGAATCGCGGGCAGTTCATCATCGACTCGTTGATGGTGCAGTACGTGGAAGACGTCACGTCGGCCACGACGGCGTCGGGGGCGATGGAGAGCACCTCGCCCACGCCGACAGGCCCGACGCCCGGCGGTCGCCCATCCGGTACGACGTATCGTCCTCCGGGGGGCATGATGTTCCGACCGGGAGGCCCGTCGGGCTTCAGTGGACCACCGGGCATGATGGGCGGCCCAGGCCCCAGTGCTCCTGCCGCCGCTGGTGGTGGCGGGGGTGGCGAGACTCCGGAAAACGCGGGTTTTATCGTGCGCCTGGAGGGTCGGCTGATGTACGGCCGGATTCCGTCGAAGGCCCAGGAGTGGATGCAGAATTACCAGGAGCGGCTGCGTGAGTTGGGGCAGCAGCCGGATTTGGGGTTTCACATTCCTGAAGACGATGCGAAGGATCGGCAGGCGCGAGCGATCGGCGTGCCGTACATCACGCGCTTCCACCAGGTGGAGACGGGCGGGGGCCTTGGCAGGCCTTTGTTCCCCGCGCCCGGAGGAGCGGTCGCGGAGTCGGGGACCGGGGCGGTGCAGTTTCCTGACCCGGTGACGGGCGAGGAAACGATGAACGACTGGCGTGTCCAGTTCGCGTTCAAGGTGAAGCTGGGCGATCTCCCGGAGAAAGAGCCCGTGGAGAATCAGTGATCTCTGGTTGCGGTTTGGCTTGAGGCAGTCAGGCAGGAGACCGAGTCATGCAATTTGTGAAGAACCACTGGATTTCGCTGCTGAGCGGCCTGGTCGCGCTCATGGGCATCGCGGGGGCGGTGTGGTTCATGATGTCGGACAGCGTCGTAGAAGAGATGTCGAAGCATAAGCAACTGGGTGCGAACATCAGCCGCCTGATGAGCAGCCCCAAGAACCAGGCGATGATCGACGCCGAGCGAGACCGCGGCAAGGCGTTCTCGGACGAGTACAACAAGACGTTGAGCGTGGCCGAGGATCGCAACCGGCGTGAAGTGTTGCTGGACGGTGTGTTTCCCAAGCCGGCGGATCTGCAGCGGCACTACCAGTTCAAAGAGGAGTACGTCACGGCGGTTTATCAATTGCCGCGTGAGCTTGGTGGCGGTGGTCTGCCGACGGCTCAGGACGTCCAGGACATGACGGAGATCATGGAAGACGAGGCCCGCCGCAAGGCGGAGCAGGAGGACGACAGCGTCCCCACGCAGAAGTGGACGCAGCCGACGGGCAACACGTTTCGGCCGGGCAGGGGCACGACGTTTCAGCCCTCTCCGCGGATGGGTGGCCCACAGATGCCGCCCCGGGGCGGCAATCTCCGGCCGGGGGCGGGTGGTCCTCCGGGGAACTACAACCCGTATGGTGGTGCAACGGGTGGCGGGAACATGTTTCGCCCCGGTGGTGGAAGCGGTCTCCAGGCCCCGAGGGGCGGCGCCTTCCAGCCCTCCGGTTGGGGCGGGGATGACAAGAAGAATGTGACGGTATCGGGCGCGGAGGTTCAATACCGGGCCGCCGTGACGAAAGCGCGGAGTGTCCGCACATACGCGACGCCGGCGTCGTTTCATATCAGTTCGATGGTGGATTCCGATCGGCCGCCGTCGGAGCGGGACATGTGGTACGCGCAGGTCGGCTTGTGGGTTCAGGAAGACATGGTCGAGGCGATCCGCGATGTCAATGACGCAGCGGCCAAACTGCTGGGCGAGGACGAGGCGCATGTGGGGAACATGCCGGTCAAGAACGTGGAGCGGATTCATGTCCTCGGGTATGTGATGTCGTCGGGGTCGCTGCTTCCGTTCCTCGCGTCGACCGGCCGGGCACAGGCGAATGTGGATACGACACACGCGGAGTTCCGGCCGTCGTTCACGAACCGGACGAGCGATGAGTTGTTCGACGTGATCCGTGTCCAACTCGTGGTGGTGGTGGATTGTCGCGATGTGTTGAAGCTGATCGACCGCGTCACGCGGGGCAAGTTCCTCTACCAGCTCGTGGGCGTGGAGTACACGCGTTCGGAAGCATCGGATGAGCGGGGGTACTTCTATGGGGGTGAGCCGTCGATTCGAGCCGTGCTCGATTTCGAGGGCTACATGGCCCGCAAGGTGTACAAGCCCCTGATGCCGGCGATGGTGCTCGAGGATCTTGGGATTGCAAAGGAAGAGCAGCAGTAAGAAAACGCCCACGAGGCGTTGCACCCGATCGTGATGGAGGACGGGCGATGGCACAGAGAGGCTCGCTGAGTTTCGTAGAGCGGCACGTTGAGAAGGGTGTGCTCGGTTTGGCGGTGGCTTTCCTGCTGGGCGTGGGCGTGTACTACCTCGTGCTGGAGCCGAACAAGGTCGAGTTCGATGGGCAGCAGCTCAAGCCGGGCGAACTTGATGAGGCGATCCTGCGACGCGCTGAGCGCCTGCGGGATGCGGTGGGCCGGGTTGAAGCCGATGTTCCGGACGTGCCGACGTACTCGCAGCAGTTGCAGCAGCAGTTCGATGAGGGGATTCTGGCCGCGACCGGTCCGGGCGGTACCTTGCCAGATCAGATGCCGGGACCGTATGTGTTTAACACGCCGTTGGCGAAATTCGACGTCGAGGGGGAGAAGAACATCAAGCTGGTGACGCCGCTGCAACCGACCAACATCGCCGTGCGGACGGGGATCAGCCAAGTGTACCGGCAGCCGTTTCCTCTGATCACGGCCAATGTCGATGCCGCGGTGCCGGCGGAAATCGCGGACGAGCCGGAGGAGCGATCGTGGGTCTCGTTGGCGGCGTATTTCCCTGTTGAGGCGCAGCAGAAGGAGATGATCGCCAACGGGTACGCGGGGTACTTGGCTAAGGTGCACATTGTTGGCGTGGATGTCGAGCGTCAGGAAATGACGGCGAGCGGCGAGTTCGGCGAGTGGCAGCCGGTCGAGGTGGATCGGGCCGTGCCGCAGGTTGAGCTGCCGGCGCCGGTGTTTGACGAGCGGACGGACGAGA
>Ga0272441_10008599_pt1 | contig 16111 bp, 15 predicted proteins | sample SSMProp6N_FD_193582 | JGI IMG/M metagenome (GOLD analysis project Ga0272441, IMG submission 193582) | Marine sediment archaeal communities from Little Sippewissett salt marsh, Falmouth, MA, United States - SSM-Prop-6N | ecosystem: Environmental > Aquatic > Marine > Wetlands > Sediment ... | reverse complement strand
CTGGCCGGTCAAGGAGCGTCGTCCGCAACGAAGTCGGCGATAGCCGAGTTCGTTGACATTCTGGCGGGTCAAGGAGCGTCGTCCGCAACGAAGTCGGCGATAGCCGAGTTCGTTGACATCCTGGCCGGTCAAGGAGCGTCGTCCGCAACGAAGTCGGCGATAGCCGAGTTCGTTGACATTCTGGCGGGTCAAGGAGCGTCGTCCGCAACGAAGTCGGCGATAGCCGAGTTCGTTGACATCCTGGCCGGTCAGTGACCGGTCAGGATGACGTCTACCCGGCGGTTCCCCTCATCGAGCAACTCGATTCGCACGACGCAATCGCTGATCTCGACGAGGCCGTCGATGCGCTCCGGCCACTCGACGACGCTGATCCCGGTCTCCGGCGGAAGAACGGAGTCGAGGCCGACCTCCGCGAACTCGTCGAGCGACGAGACCCGGTAGGCGTCGATGTGGTGAAGCACCGTGCGGCCCTGATACGTACGGGCGAGAAGGTAGCTCGGAGAGACAACGACATCGGTGATCAGAAGGCCCTTGGCGATGCCTTTGGTCAACGTGGTCTTCCCCGACCCGAGCGGACCGACGAGGGAGACAAGCGTTCCCTCCGCCAGGTCCTGCGCGAGTTCGACCCCGATCTCCTCCATTTCGATCGCGGTCCGGGCGATGATCGTTTTGTCCATGGGCTAGCTTCGGATATGGACGTCGAGCGTCGTGAGCTGTTTGTCGATTGCCTCGACGGCTCGGTCGACGTCGGCGTCGGTCAGCGTTCGGTCCGCCGCGCGGAAGCAGAGTTCGTAGGTCAGGCTGACGCGCTCGCCGCCGGTCTGCTCGCCACGGTAGAGGTCGTAGAGCAAGACGCTTTCGACCTCCGGCGCCTCGCCGATTGCTGCTCGGATCGTCTCCTCGGGGAGGGCTTGCGGGGCCAGCACCGATAGATCGCGCTTCGATGCCGGGAACTGCGGCAGCGGCGCGTAGCGCACCGAGGCTTCGGCATTGACCGCGAGACCGGAGACGTCCAGCTCGAACAGGAGCACGGTTGTCGGCAGCGCGAACTGGCCAAGTACGGCAGGAGCGAGTTCTCCGAAGTGGCCCAGAACATCGCCGCCTCGCAGGAACCGCACGCCGCGCCCCGGATGAAGGTAGGGCGGGAGATTGTCGGACGCAGTACGGAGCCCATCAAGACGCAGGGCCTTGAACAGCCCATCGAGGATCCCTCTCGCCATCGGGAGGGAGACCATCTCCTTACCGCGAAGCGGGATCCCGGTACGACCGAAGAAGGCGCCCGCGAGCGAATCGCACTCCCCTTCCGAGCGGGAGAACACGCGGCCGATTTCGTAGATCATCCCGCCGTCGACGCCCTGCCTGAGATTGTGGTCCACGATCTCGAGAATCGTCGGAAGAAGGCTCGATCGGAGCGCCGACTGGCCGACGGTCATCGGATTGACGGTGGTCACGAGATCGGTCTCCGGCAGACCGAGCGCCTCGCGCCATGCGCACTTGTCGAATCCATCGCTCACGACCTCGATCATCCCGAGCCCACAGAGCGCATCGCGGATCGCCAGCTTGTCCCGTTCGATTCGATCCCGCTTTCCGACGATCAACGTGGGGCGCGGGGAACTTGAGTCGAGGCGATCGTAGCCGTGAACACGCCCGACTTCTTCGATCAGATCCACCTCGCGTGCCAGATCGGGTCGCGAGGCGGGAACGATCACCGAGACGGCATCCCCATCCGCCTCCGCTTCGATCTGGAGCCGCGTCAGAATGTCGATGCATGTCTGCTGGTCGAGATTGAACCCGAGCAGCAGCGATGCCCGCTCCGGTCGCAGCCGCAGGTTGCGCGACTCGCTCGGCACCGGATAGGCATCGGCGATCCCTCGATGCACCCGGCAGCCGGTCAGCTGCTGGATGAGGTGCGTCGCGCGAGCTGCGGCGAGCGGCACCCCGTCGGGATCGATTCCGCGCTCGAACCGTTGCGAAGCCTCACTGCGAAGCCCGACCGACCGCGACGACTTGCGGATCGTGTAGCCGAAGAAGGTCGCCGCTTCGAGCAGAACGCGCGTTGTCTCCGGGCGGATCTCGCTTCGCTGCCCCCCCATCACGCCGGCAAGCGCCAGGCCGCCCTGCTGATCGGCGATCATCAGGACCTCGGGGGTCAGCCTCCGATCGACATCATCGAGGGTCTGGAACATCTCGCCAGCACGGGCACGTTGGATCACGATCGGCTCGCTCACGAGGTCGGCATCGAACGGATGGAGCGGATGGCCGAGTTCGAGCATCACGTAGTTCGTTGCGTCGACGACATTCGAGAGAGGCCGCATCCCCACCTTGATCAACCGGTGCTGCATGCGCAGCGGTGCTTCGCCGATCGTCACGCCCTCCATCAGACGGGCGGCATACCGCGGCGTATCCGCTGGATCCTCGATCTCGATCCGTACCCGTTTGGACGTCGGGGGCAGGGTCTCGTCGATCTCCGTCTCGATCGGTCGCAGAGGAAGATCCAGCAAGGCCGCCACCTCGCGCGCGATTCCGTAGATGCTCGCGCAGTCGGGGCGGTTCGAGGGCACCTTGATATCGAAGACGTAGTCGTCATGCTCGAGGAGCGCGGCCACGTCGTCGCCGACGGAGAGTCCCAGGCCCTCGTCGAAGATCCAGATACCTTCGGACTTCTCTTCCAGCTCGAACTCAGCCTTCGAGCAGATCATGCCGTCGGAGACATGCCCCCGCAGTTTGCGCTTCTCGATCTCGAGTCCGCCGGGAAGCACGCCGCCCGGGAGGATCACCGGCACGAGCGCGCCTGCGACCACGTTCGGCGCGCCACAGACGATGTCGGCGACCTCCCCGCCGACATCGACGGTGCACAGGGAGAGGTGGTCCGAATCGGGCATCGGCTCGGCGGTGATGACGCGCCCGACGACTGCGCCTGAGAGCGGCCCGACGCGGTCGATCCCTTCGACCTCGAGACCGGCAAACGTCAGCCGCTCCGCGAGCTTTGCAGTTGCACCTTCGTTGATGTCAATGTCGACGTGATCTGCCATCCAGCGGCACGAGACCTTCATCGGGCGCCCTCCTAGAGTGAGAGTTGAGCATAGAGAACGGAGGTTCCTTCGCCAACCACGGGTGTGGCCACGCCGAGCCGCAGCGTGAGCGGCAGTAGGCCGCCAAGCGTCGAAAGCTCGATGATCTGCTCGATTCCGGCCTCCACGCTGGGGGACGTTGTACCGAATTCGTCGAGGGTTGTCCAACCCGCTCCGGCGGTGACGAACAGCCTCCCGCGGGCGCGATCCACCATCGCCAGATTGAACAGGTTGTAGGGAAGCGCACGGGCATCCGGGACCTCAAGCGCCAGCTTGGCGGCCGCAACGTGTGGTGCGGCCGCGACCGGGACGGCACGCAGTTCGTTCGGCTGGTCGTAGAGCCCTCGGGAGAGCGAACCGAACCCAAGTCCGAGCCGCGCGGATCCCTCGAGATAGACCCCGGGCAGAAGCCGAAGCTCATCCCGCGCCGCGAGGGTCAGTCGCCCGGCGCCCTGGGGGGTGACAGCGATCGACAGACGTTGTGTTCCGAGCGCGGCGATCGACGGAAGGTTAACGATGTCGAGCTGGAAGAGGTGAAGTGGCTCTCCCTGGTCGGTCCGGCGTTCGATCGCGGCGGAGAGGGAGATGTCCGCCTCCCAGTAGGTGGCGGGCGTTCCGGTCGCCGGCTGTGCGTACGTTGTGTAGGTGTAGCCGAAGCGCCCCGATAGGTCGGTGTCGGTGACCGAGAAGGATGCATCGAGCCGATGATTCCTGCCGATCTTGATCGCGGCCGTGGCTTTCCCTCCCCCGACGCTGATCCGCAGCCGGTCGAGATGGGTCAGGATGACGCCATTCGTCTCGACGTCCGGTGCGAGAACGTAGGCGTCGAGCGGCAACACACGCTCGTTTGCGGCGCCGACGACCTTCACCGGGGCGTTGTTGTTCAGGCGGTCCTCGTCCGGATGTCGGTGATCGGGATCGATCGTCACGCGTCGGACGAACGACGGTGTGTGGAAGCTCAGCCTCTTCTCGGTCTCGATGGCATCCCAGGTCTTTCGCATCGTCGCGCCGGATGCCAGCAGCGCCTCGACCTCGACGGGCTGCGCCAGGCCGCCCTCGCGCCGGACGAGGACTTCGGAGCGGAAGCCGTCGCCCTCTCGGGTTCGCGAGAGAAGCTCGATGCTGTAGTCGACCGAGCCGTCTCCCGTGACCCACGTTTCGAACAACGGCTCGAGATCGATGCCGGATTCCTCTTCGAGGAGAGCTTGGAATGCGGGGGGATCGAGGAGGGTCGAGCGATGCTCGGCGACCGCTTTGCCGAGTGCACAATCGAATGCGTCTTCGCCGATCGTCGCGGCGATCGATCGTGCCACCAGGTAGCCTTTGTCATAGAGGCGTACGTTCGACACGTTGCTGTACCGCACCTTGTCCATCGGCTTGACCAGCGCCTCGTCGAATCCGACACGGCGCGTCACGACGTACGGAAGCTCGATGAAGTGCTCGCGCAGATTGAAGAAACCAAACTCGCGCTCGACGAATTGCTCAAGGATCCCATCCCCCTCTTGTTCGAACAGATTCGGCTCGAAGGCGCCGTACCGATCCTCGAAGTAGCGAATCGCCAGGTACTGGGCGAGTCCCTCCGAGAGCCACGCATCGCTGATCAAGTCAACGCCGGTTCCGAGTCCGACCCACTGGTGGGCAATCTCGTGAGCGAGCACGTACTCAAGCATCCGGTTCAGCGCTCCGGAAAGGAGCACGTTCCGATGATCGAAGAACCAGCTCGAGAGCCAAACAATCCCGTCGGCGGCGAAGGACCGCCCGTCGGTGTTCGGATTCTCGACGAGTGCCAGGCGCGATCGTGGGTAGTCGCCGTATCGCGTCTCGAAGACGTCGAGAATATCGAGGGCCAGCGTTGCGAGCAGCCTTGCCTCCTCCTCGTGCCCGGGGAAGTATGCGACGTCGATCCTGTGCCCGGCCTCCAGCGTGTATCGCTCGTACGCGCCTCCGAGGGTGATCGCGAGGGACCGTGCCGGATGGTCGAACGAGACGACGACCGCACGCTCTCCCTCGGTACCGGAGGACTCGTACGGGTCGATCACCGACGCCCCGGCGAGAAGCTCGACCTCGGCTGGGAGGCGAAAGGTCGCGCGGTACTCGGCCCAGGGGAAGATGAGCGGGAAGGCGTCCCGATGGTCGTAGGCGATTGTCCCGTCGGACTCGATGAGGTGATCCTGCTCGGGCAGCAGGATCGGCGACCATCCGAATCGCCACGTGAGGATGTCATCGGTGACCCCTTCGTCGCCGAGGCTGGTGCGGGGAGCCTGGGTGACGAACGCGATGCGGATCGTGACTTCATCCGCGCCGGCCGACAGGCCGGACACATCGCCGAAATCGACGACGAGCACACTCTCCTCGAGGGAGTAGGTCTGCCATGCGGGCGGCAGCGAGAGCAGACGGAACTCGAGTGGCGTGGTCTCCTCTCCGCGGACGAGTTCCACGACGCTGACCAGCGTCGAGGACGGCTCGAACCCGAACAGGTAGTGGTTGTCGCCGAGACGAGGGGCGATGTGCGGGTTCGGCTGCTGGGCGAGGTTCGCGAGGAGAGACAAGTAGGCGGTATCTCCGGCCGGCGTGAACGTCAGATCGAGGGTTCCCTCGATCTCCCGCCGATCCACGTCGTAGCGTGCGTTGACCTCGTAGCGGGGCAATGGCTGAGCGAGGGCCCCAAGTCCGGTGAGAAGAAACACTGCAGTCAACAAAGCGAGGATCGATGCTTTCATGATGCCTCCCAGGGTACGTTCGTCGCGGGCTGACTAGGTCTCTATTTCGTCGGCGTCGATCGACCGATCGACGAGGATGCGAACCGAGGTAATCTCTCGCTCGGTTGCACGCTCGACGCGTAGCGACACCGGTCCGATGTCGACGCGCTCCCCTGCCTTGGCCATCGTGCCGAGGCGATGCTGGATCAAGCCGTTCACGGTGACGCCTTCGTCCTCCGGAAGCTCGATCTCCATCGCTCGGTTGAGGTCGTGGACCGCGGCGTCGCCGGCGATCAACGCCTCATCGTTCGAGAGCCGTCGAATCAGGAGTGTCGTCGGGCGATCGTACTCGTCTTCGATCTCACCGACGATCTCTTCGAGGATGTCCTCGAGCGTTACGATCCCGGCGAAGCCACCGAACTCGTCGATCACGACCGCCATGTGTACCTTCTGGCGCTGAAACTCGCGCAGCAGCAGGTTGATCGGCTGCGTCGTCGGCGCGTAGTACGCCGGTCGAAGGAGCTGACGGAGGGTTAGGTTCGGATCGGCCGCATCGGTTGCCAGGAGGTCCTTGGCGTAAAGCGTCCCGACGATGCTGTCCGGATCCTCGTGAAAGACCGGAAACCGGGAGTGGCCGTCCTTGAAGACGATGTCGCGAACCTCGTCGACGGATGTCTCGACCTCGATCGTCTGGACGTCGGGCCGCGGGATCATCACCTGCTCCGCGGCCATCTCGTCGAAATCGAGGATGCGGCGGATCATGTCTCCGTCCGCTTCGTCGAGAAGTCCACTCTCCTCGCTCGCATCGATCAGCGTCTCGATCTGCTCGTCGCTGACCTTGATCTGCTCCATCTCGGAGAGGTCGACGCCGAACAGGCGACCGACACCCGACGCGATGCCGCGGAAGACGAAGATCAGCGGCCGCATGATCCGTGTCATGCGGTAGATCTGATTGATTGTCGCCAGGGTCAAGCGCTCGGCATTGTGCTTGGCGAAGTTCTTCGGTGTGATCTCGCCGAAGATGAGGAGCGAAACGGTCATCACCGCCGTGGCGACGAGCCCCTGAATACTGGCCGAGTATGTCGGAATGGTCTGGATCACGACGAGGGTCATCAGCGAACTCGCCATGACGTTGACGAGGTTGTTCATCACGAGCAGAGCCGTGATCAGGTCGTTCGGCTCCTCGAGGAGCAGGTTCAAAGCCTTCTTCTTCTTAGGATGGGCGTTGACGAGGTAGCGCAGTCGCCCCTGCGCCAGAGACGTAACGGCGGTCTCTGTGCTGGAGAAAAAGGCTGAACAGAAGACTAAGAATACAAGCAGCGCTATTTCAGCGCCTAACGACGACACCGTCGATCTCACCTCACGCGCCGTATTATAGGTGCAGACTGCATCGGTGCAAGCAGGTGAGCTCTTGCCGGTTGGCCGGATCGTCGTCACGGGTACAATGTTCGAATCCGTGGTAGGAGTGTCTGACCCGAGCCGATGCGCCTCCTGACCCGAGGGAGGCTGGTTCTCGGACTCGAAAGGGGGTTGACCGGTGGACATCGAACAGCTGCGCGAGATCATCAAGCTGCTCAAGGACGAGGGGCTGAGCGAAATCACGCTGTGCGACGGCGATGAGCGAATCACCGTCAAGCGCGAAAGCGGGGCGACGGTCCTCGCTCCGGCCGTTCCGGGCTCCGCCCCCGCGACCCGGCGGATGGAGGAGCCGACGCCCCTGTTCGACGATCCCGGGACCATCACCCTGTCGGCACCGTTGGTCGGTACGTTCTTCAGCCGACCCTCACCGGATGCCGATCCGTTCGTTTCAGCCGGCGATATTGTCTCGGCTGGCGACACCGTCTGCATCATCGAAGCGATGAAGGTGATGAACGAAATCGTGGCGGAGGCGCCGGGGCGCGTGCGCCGCGTGCTCGTCGAGGACGGCGACGCGGTCGAGTTCGGCCAAGCGGTCATCGTGTTCGAAGCCCTATGAACTCCCAGTTCGACACGGTTCTGATCGCCAACCGAGGCGAGATTGCCGTTCGCGTGATCGAAGCCTGTCGAGAAATGGGGCTTCGATCAGTGGCCGCCTATTCGCAGGCCGACGCGGACATGCCGTACCTCGAGCTTGCCGATGAGTCGATCTGCATTGGCCCCGCGGATGCGGCGAAGAGCTACCTCAACATTGCGGCGATCATCAGCGCGGCGGAGCTTGCCGGGGCCGGCGCAATCCACCCCGGCTATGGCTTCCTCTCCGAGAACCCGCACTTCGTCGAGGTCTGTGAGGAACACGAGCTGACGTTCATTGGGCCGCCGCGCCGTGTGATGGCGCTCTGCGGGGACAAGGCCGCGGCACGGGAAGCCGCGGCCGAAGCGGGAGTCCCCGTTCTTCCGGGGGCGCTTCTCGATCCTGGAGCGATTGGCGCCGCGCACGTGGCGAGCGCCGCGGAAGCGGCGAAGTCGATTGGCTTCCCCCTGCTGGTGAAGTCGGTCTACGGAGGGGGCGGGCGTGGCATGCGGTGGATCGCCTCTCCGGACGAGCTGGCCGAGAAAGTCAGCGCGGCGGCTGAAGAGGCCCAAGCGGCCTCCGGCAATCCGAGCCTCTATCTGGAGCGGGCCGTCGAAGCGCCACGTCACATCGAGGTGCAGGTCCTAGCCGGACCCGACGGAGGCGCGATCCATCTCGGCGAGCGGGACTGCTCGATCCAGCGGCGGCATCAGAAGCTGATTGAAGAATCCCCCGCCCCGAACCTCGATCCGGATCTTCGCGATCGCCTGCACCAAGCGGCGCTGGCCACGGCGCAGGCTGTCGAGTATCGAAACGCGGGAACCGTCGAATTCCTCGTTTCCGAGGACGATGCGTTCTACTTCATCGAGATGAACGCGAGGATTCAGGTCGAGCACTCGGTGAGCGAGGTCGTCACCGGGACGAACTTGATCAAGGAGCAGATCCGACTTGCCAGCGGGGAGCCCCTGTCGATGATCCAGCAGGACGTTACGCCGCGTGGCCATGCGATCGAATGCCGACTCAACGCCGAGGACCCGACGCGGGGTTTCCTCCCCTCCTGCGGAAGGGTGGAAATCGAGGAGCTGCCCGGCGGGAACGGTGTCCGTCTCGATACGGCGCTCTACAACGGGATGGAGGTCCGTCCCCACTACGACTCGCTGATCGGCAAGCTGATGACGTGGGGGCAAGATCGTGATGAGGCACGCATGCGGATGATCACTGCGCTCGAACGGTTCAAGCTTGCGGGAATCGCGACGACGCGCGACGTGCTGCTCGATATCCTCCGTCTGCCGGAGTACCGGCGCGGCGAGATCGACACGGGGCTCCTCGAACGGCTGCTCCCCGGTTGAAGCCGACGAAGCGGCTCCGTACCCTTCCAACGATCTGTCCAACGCGACGAAGGAGCCGTGAATCGTGTTTGAATCCCTGACGAGCAAACTCTCCGACGTCTTCGCCCGCCTGCGGGGGAAGGGTGCCCTCAACGAAGAGGACGTGACCGCCGGGCTCCGCGAAGTGCGTCTGGCGCTCCTCGAGGCGGATGTCAACTACAAGGTCGTCAAGGAGTTGGTGGCACGAATCAAGGAGCGCGCGATCGGCGAGCATGTGATCGACAGTCTGACGCCCGGACAGCAGCTGATCAAGATCGTTCGTGACGAACTCGCCGAGACAATGGGCGCCGAGCGTGCGACGCTGTCACTCGATCGCCGCCCCGCGGTGATCCTGTTCGTTGGGCTTCAGGGTTCGGGAAAGACGACCACCGCGGCGAAACTCGCGCAGCATCTCAAGAAAGACGGGCGGAAGCCCGTGCTCGCAGCAGCCGACATCCATCGGCCGGCGGCCGTTGATCAGCTGAAGTCCCTTGGGGCCGATCTGGAGATCCCGGTCGTCTTCGAACCGGATGCGAAGCCGGCGGAGATCGCCAGACAGGCGGTCGACTGGGCCGAGACGAACCTCCATGACGTGGTCCTTGTCGACACCGCCGGACGCCTGCAGATCGACGACGAGATGATGACCGAGGTCGCCGATGTCCATCGCGCTGTCGAGCCGAGCGAGGTTCTGTTTGTTGCCGATGCGATGACGGGGCAGGAGGCGGTGAACGTGGCGGCCGCATTCAACGAGCGGCTCGGGTTGACGGGGATTGTCCTCACCAAGACGGACGGCGATGCACGCGGCGGCGCGGCGCTCTCGATTCGTCACGTATGCGGGCAGCCGATCAAGTACGTCGGCACCGGGGAGAAGATCGACGGTCTCGAGCCGTTCCATCCGCAGAGGATGGCTGACCGCATCCTCGGCATGGGCGATGTCTTGACGCTGATCGAGCAGGCGGAGGCGACGCTCGACCAGGACAAGGCCGAGGAGATGGTGAAGCGGATCCGAAAGAACCGGTTCACCTTGCAGGACTTCATGGAGCAGCTTGAGGAGATGCGCAAGCTCGGACCGGTTTCGCAGATACTGGAGAAGCTTCCGTCGATGGCACGCGGAAAGGTGGCCAAGGGCGCGGTCGTCGGAGACGAGGAGGCGGAAATCCGCCGGACGCTTGCCGTCTTGCGCTCGATGACGGTGCAAGAGCGTCTCAACCCGTCTATAATCGGTGGAAGCCGCAAGAAGCGGATCGCCCGCGGAAGCGGCACGAAGGTGCGAGACGTGAACCACGTGCTCGCGCGATTCGAAGAGGCCAAGCGTGCACTCAAGTGGGTCGGCGGACGCCGGGGCAAGAGCCCATCCCCATTGGATGCGTTTGGTGGATCCTAGCGAGTGCTGTTCACATACAGCAGGCTACAAAACTGAGGTGAAGTATGGCAGCGAAGATTCGGTTGAAGAAGGTCGGACGCAAAGGGCAGGCTTCCTATCGCGTGGTCGTCCTCGACGGACGCAAGCCCCGCGATGCGAAGGTCGTCGAAGAGCTCGGACACTACGATCCGAAGACGAACCCGCCGACGTTCGATGTGAACGGTGAGGCCGCGCTCAAGTGGCTCCTCGAGGGCGCCAAGGCGACGAAGGCCGCTCGCGACATCCTGTCGAAGGCCGGTGTGATGGCCGCTTGGGACGCCGCGAAGCGCGGTGAAGAGATCGCGATTGAGGCGAAGGAACTGAAGCCTACGGTCAAGGCGAAGAAGGAAGAGCCCGCTGCAGCCGAGGCCGACCAAGCCGAGGAGCCAGCCGCAGAAGCTCCCACGGACGAGACCGTTGACGAAATCACCACCGACGCGCCTTCGGAGGAACCCGCGGCCCAGGAGGCGGAAACGATCGAAACCGCTGACGCTCCGGCGGAAGAGGCTGAGGAAGCCCCCGAGGAAGAACCGGCCGCGGAAGCAGACGAAGAAGCCGAGGCTGAAGAAGCCGAGGAGTCAGACGCCGAGTCAGACGAAGAGGCTGACAAGGAGTAGCGTCTTCGTCGCTGTTGCGGCACCCTCGGTGGTTTGACGCCGACGCAGGAGGCGATGTGATCTACCGACTCTGCCAGTTTCTGGTAAACGCACTGGTGGATCATCCTGACGACGTCAAGATCGATCGTATCGAGACCGAGCGTGTCGACATCTTCTTTCTGCGTGTCAGCAAGGAGGATCGCGGCCGCATTCTCGGAAAGGGAGGGCGCACGATCGGCGCCCTTCGAGGTTTTCTCGAGGGTGTGGCTGCCCGCATCGATCGCGAAGTTGTGGTCGAGATCGTTGACTAGAACCCAAGGAACCAGGATTCCGTCATGCGGTTCGACATTCTGAGCATCTTCCCCGACGCCCTGCGGGGCGTCTTCTCGATTGGCGTTCTAGGCCAGGCGCAGGAGGCGGGGCTGATCGAGGTCCATCTCCACGATCTGCGCGAATACACCGACGATCCACACCGCATTGTCGATGACCGCCCCTACGGCGGTGGCGCAGGGATGCTGATGAAGGTCGAGCCGTTCGTGCGCGGGATCGAAGCGATCCGTCGGGAAACGGGGAAGAACACGAAGGCGGTTCTGCTTTCCCCGCAAGGGCGGCTCTTCCGCCAGACGGACGCGATGGCTTGGGGAGCGCTCCGCGGACTGATTCTTCTCTGCGGCCGCTACGAGGGGGTCGACGAGCGGATCCTCGATTATGTCGACGAGGAGATCTCGATCGGCGACTACGTGCTGACCGGCGGAGAGATTCCGGCAGCGGTCGTCGTCGAGGCAACGGCCCGTATGACGCCGGGCGTCGTCGGGCAGTATGACTCCGTCGAGCGCGACTCCTTCTACGGCAAGCATCGCGTCGGCGCGCCGCAATACACGCGGCCGCCCGAGTTCCGCGGGCAAGGGGTACCCGAGGTACTCCTGTCGGGCGACCACGCGAAGATCGAGGCGTTTCGCGAGGCGGAGGCGTGGAAGAAAACGGCGCGGAACCGCCCCGACCTACTCGGCCTGCGAACGGAGCAGACGAGCATTGAGGAGCGATCCGAAGATGGGTAACCTGTACGTCGGTCTGCTGCACTTCCCGATGCGAAACCGGCGAGGGGAGATCGTGGCAACGTCGACCACATCGATCGATGTGCATGACATCGCGCGATCATCGCGGACCTACGGCGTGGCACGGTATTTCGTTGTCACGCCACTGCCGTCGCAGAAGGCGATCGCCTGGCGGATTCGGGGATTCTGGACCGAAGGCGAACGAGCGACCGAAGCGAGCCGACGTGGCGAGGCGATGGAATACGTCGTCGTGGCCGAGGATCTCGAAGAGACGCTCGACTGGATCGAGGAGGCGGAAGGTACACAGCCGCTGCTCGTCGGAACGTCGGCAAGACGCGTGACCGGCGATCGAGGGATCTCCTTCCGAGACCTCGGACGGCAGTTGAGAGAGGATGAACGACCGGTATATATTCTGTTCGGCACTGGCTGGGGAATGACCGACGAGTTGCTCGAGACTTGCGACGTGATTCTTCCGCCGATAGAGCCGGACAGCGAATTCAACCACTTGTCCGTTCGCGCGGCGGCGGCGATCGTGCTGGATCGAGTCGCAGGAGATCGGGAGGAGTGACTGGGAGGAATGACCGATGGACGATATTCTGCGAGCGATTGAGAAAGAGCATTTGAAGGAACGCGGGGACTTCAACCCTGGCGACGTCGTGAAGATCCACGAGCGGATCACCGAGGGTGCCAAGGAGCGCGTTCAGGTCTTCGAGGGCATCGTGCTCAAGCGAAGCGGTGGGGGGACCCGCGAGATGGTGACCGTTCGGAAGATCTCCTCGGGAATCGGCGTCGAGAAGACGTATCCGGTTCACAGCCCGAAGATCGAGAACATCGAGGTCGTCAAGGCGGGACGCTCCCGTCAGTCGCGACCCTACTTCCTTCGGCGTCTTCGGCGCATTCGATGATGCGCCTTACGTTCCGGGAACTCTCCATCTAGCCGATGGCCGGAGCGAATCCGGAACGCACGCGAGAACTTCTGACCTTCGACTTGCAGCTGCGCAATGCTGTGGCTGCAGGTTGCTCGCTTGAGGGCGTCGATGAGATGCCGACCTTGGCGCGCCTTCAAGAAGCCACCCGGGCAAGAATCTTGCCCGCATCCCCGATGCCTCGGCTCGTCGGATTCGATGAGGCGGGCCGCGGCGCGCTTGCCGGGCCCGTTGCGGTAGCCTGCGTCGCCTTCAATCTTCCGAACAGTATGCGGCCAGGCGACGGCGTCGCCTTCAATCTTCCGAACAGTATGCGGCCAGGCGACGGCGTCGCCTTCAACCTTCCGGACAGCGCGCGGCCAGGCGACGGCGTCGCCGTTCGTCTCTCGAAGGACATGCGGCCAGGCGACAGCGTCACCTTTAGCCTCCCGAACGACGTGTCGCTCGGAGACGACGACGCGGACGATCTCTGCTCGGCGCTCGCCCATCTCGACGACTCGAAACGCGTCACACCAAAGCGGCGCGAAGCCCTGTTCGACAGTATCCGAGGCGCTGCCCGATGCGGCATCGGATACGCCTCGGCCGTCGAGATCGATCGACGGGGGATCGTCGCCGCTTGTCGCAGTGCAGCCGCCCGTGCGGTTCTCCAGCTTGGCATGCCGGCCGATCTTGCGCTCTTTGATCGCGGACTCTCCTTGCCGGCCAATGCGCGGCCTCCATGGCTTCGAGAGATCAGCCTGACACGGGGGGATGCCCGTTCTCTCCATGTCGCGGCCGCGTCGATCCTCGCGAAGATCTCGCGGGATCGGCTGATGGAACGGCTTTCGCTACGGTTCCCCGGATACGGCTTCGACAAGCACAAGGGCTACGGAACGTCGGCACATCGTCAGGCGATCCTCGAACGAGGCGTGACGCCGATCCATCGGAGGAGCTTCACGCGAAGCCTCGAAGTGGCGAAGAGTCAGTCCTGTTGACACTTTTTGAGGCGATCACTATACTCGGCTCGATTCCTACGGAAGAGGGGGTTCCACGGTGAAAACTACGATGAGGGTCCTACTTGCAGCAGCGCTGGTCGCGATGGTGATCGGCGTGGGCGCGATCAGTCAGACGGGGAATGGACACGCCGAGCCGCCGGACACCGGCGGCTTGTTCACGGATGTGCCACGGGATCACTGGGCCTATGAGGATCTGGAGTATCTTGCCGCGCGTGGAATCATCACCGGGCTTCCCGGAGGCGTCTACAACGGGGATGACCCGCTCGATCGGTACTCGGGTGCGGCGATGATCGCGCGGGCAATCAAGTACATGCAGAGCAACCCTGAGAGCGTTATTCCCGAGGATCTCGACGTGTTGAGAGACTTGATCTTCCAAGTGTCCGATGACGTGGCGGCGCTGCAATCCGGGGGTGTGCAAGGAGTCGACACGACGGCGTTGGAGGCGAGAGTCGGGCGGAACGAGCAGGATATAGCATCATTAAACACAACCATCGAAGGATTGGCAGACACGGGTGCGGCATCGCTGGCGAAGCGCGTGCAGGCCAACTTCATCATCTCGCTTACGGCCCTGCTGGTCGGGATTATCGGTGTCGCATTGGCCACGCTCGGTCTCTGAGAAACGGGGTACCGAGCGTGATGTGCATCACTTGACTTGAACCTGCATGCTGACTATGATGGAATCAAGATCTAGTGGAGAGGCGAATCTTGAACCTGAGGAGGTGGTCGCCCCACACGAACAAACTCTCTTTCTGGAGAGGACGCTTCTTGTCAAAGCGATCTACAAGGAAGACTGCGTAAGGAGGTTAGTCAATAATGAAAAGGGCTCTCGTACTTAGCCTGATTTGTGTTGTTGGTCTGGCGTTTGCCGGTTTCGCTCAGACGCTGAGCGGCTCGTGGATCACGGAGGTTTGCCTGGATCCGCAGACAGCCGCGTTTTCTGACGCGATCACTCTCACCTCGACGTTGACGGTGACCTACGCGATCGGAGACTGGGCGTTCACCAGCATCACCGACATGGATGGGACCGGCTGGACGGACCAGGACTTCTCGGTCTCGGGACTGTTCGGTCTGATCGATGTGACCTCGGCACTCGGGTTCGACGTGATCAACACGTTGTTTGACGCCTGGGTGACGACGCTCAATCTGAACATGGCCGGCGTTGCGTTCACCGGCGTGTTCACGCTCGAGCCGGGCGCTGCTCAGCTTGACCTGGGCATGGTCGCTGGCATTGGTTCAGCCGTCGAAGGTTCGATCGATATCCAGTTCGGCGACTCGACCGTCCCTGGCTGCGATCTCGACTTCCAGAACGTTACAATCGGCCTGGACTTCCTGTTCTGCGAATGCGCGCCGATCGAGTCGGAGATCTACTTCACGTGCGCCGGATTCGAGTATGTCGAGTTCGCGACGAGCGGAATTGCCATCCCGAACCTTCCGTGGGTGACGCTTGGCGCAACGCTGAACTTCACGATGGACAAGAAGGAACTCACGATCACGCCTGCGTTCAACTTCGGTCCGATCGTGTGCTTCGACCTGTTCTTCGACGTGACTGAAGACACGGGCGCGACGTTCCCGGGCTCGATCCTCGAACTGATCCAGATCGATATCGTCGGAATCGGAATCGGCTGCACGATCAGTGGCGTGGACTTCTACGCGCTGTCGATGTTCGACGGTTCGCTGGCTCCCTACTGGGAGCAGTACTCGATCGACATGGGTGCTGACGCCTGCTGCGGCGGCGTATTCGAATTCGGCGTGGATCTCTACTTCATGGAGAACGCGACGACGCTCTTCGATCTTGCGCTCATCGAAATCGACATGAAGGTCAACGTGACGACGCAGTTCGCGTTCACGATGGGCCTCGACGTCGATCTCGACGGTGGGTTCACGTCCTGGTGCCTCGGCTTCGAGGTGACCTGGTAACCCGTCGAACGCCACGCGTTCGCTTGAGAATGCTCCGCATTCTCAGGCAGTAGGAACATCATGGGCCCCGAGAAATCGGGGCCCTCTTCTTTG
>Ga0272441_10008597_pt1 | contig 16113 bp, 14 predicted proteins | sample SSMProp6N_FD_193582 | JGI IMG/M metagenome (GOLD analysis project Ga0272441, IMG submission 193582) | Marine sediment archaeal communities from Little Sippewissett salt marsh, Falmouth, MA, United States - SSM-Prop-6N | ecosystem: Environmental > Aquatic > Marine > Wetlands > Sediment ... | reverse complement strand
CCGCTGCTCGGCGGGGATGCCGGAACTCCTCGTCTCATCGAGGACCTTCCGCATCGAGGAGAACTGCCCGTAGTCGGCGAAGCGCTGCCCGACAAGGCGGTCTCCCGGCACCCCGAGAAGCTCGGTGGCGGCCTCGTTGACCTGCTGGACCTTGCCGTCGAGGTCGACCACGACGACCCCGGACCGTAGGCAGCGCAGGATGCTCTGCATCTGCTCGGTGGAGTTCAGGAGGTCGCCGTAGAGCTTGGCATTGGCGAACTGCGTACCCGCGAGGAGGGCCATCGCCGTCAGGAACTCCAGGTCGTCCTCGCCCAGCGGCGGCGTCCCGCCGACGGTGTCGACATAGAAGAGCCCCATTGTCGTGTCGCGCCTCTTGAGCGGTGCGCAGACGAACGAACTCACGTGTGTCTCGGCGAAGGCGATGCTGTCACGGAATCGCCCGTCGTGCATCGTGTCCTTCGAGAGGATGCTCTGCCCCGTGCTCAGGACCTGCTGCGTCATCTTGCGCGAGACCTCGAAACGCTGGTTAGGGTCCTCGGGATCCCTGAGCCGCATGAGGGCCGGCTGCAGCCCCCCCGTCTGGTCCGCGAGCATGATGAAGCCGCGATCCGCAGAGGTCGCCTCGAAGGCGCAGTCCATCGCCTCCTCGAGAAGCCGCTGCGTGTGGAGTATCGGCGACACATTCCAGATATAACCGTAGAGCCGCGCGAGCCTCTCTGCCGCGTGCGGGCGGTCCATGACTGCCTTGGGGTCGAGGAACTGCGACTTGTTCGGGTCGAGCCGAACCGTGCTGGACTCGTCGCTGTCGGGGGCCTCGCTGAAGGTGACAACGCGCGTCGTGTCGGCCTTGGGCCGGTCCTCGAAGACGAAGACGCTGTCCCCGATCGCGATCTGGTCCCCGGGTTTGAGGACCGCTTCCTCGATCTCCGCGCCGTTCAGCTTCGTCCCGTTCGTGCTGTTGAGATCGCGAATGCGGTAGGAGCCTTCGCGGAGGAAGATCTCGGCGTGGCGCCGGCTCGCGTTGATTTCCCGGATGGACAGATCGTTGGCGCTGTCGCGTCCTATGCGGACAACGCCCCCGGTCAGCCGCACGCGGTTGCCCTTGTGCGGTCCGCTCACGAATACGAGCCTTTTCACGGATGGGCTCCGTCGAATCGGGCTCCGCCGCGCGGCCCCCCCGCGCGCCGTCCCGCATCTCAAACGAGGTATCTCGTACGATAATCATCCTATCCCGGAGGCCATGGCTGTCAAGACTGCGCCACGCGCGGTCGGAACTAGGGCGGCTGTAAGATTCCCCCCGGAACCAGTCTCTGTCCGCCAATGCATGGGTATCATCCGACAATTGAGAGCCTGGTCACCTCGACATCTACGAGGACGACGCGGCATCGGCCGCAGCCCCAGCGGGGGCCGCGCCGGTCAAAAGTGCCGGGCACGGAAGCTCCACCGAATATGCGTGGAGAGCGTGGGGCAGGAGGTCTCAGAGATCAGATGCTACCAATCCATCTTGCTCGAGTCAGCGGCGCAGTTCCCTCGCCCTCGCAGAATGCGGGAACGGTGCCCCGGGGCGTGACGGCAAGGGCGGGTATGCGGCAGGTGTGGTACCCGCGGGAGCCGCTTTCCGAAAGGGCCCGCTGCGGCATTTCTGCGTTTCCGGACGGGGGGGGCGGGGGCGGGTCCTTCCAGACCTGCCCGGATCACGGGCCGATCTGGCCCGTGACTCACGCCGCCTTTGACATGGGTAGCCGCGAAGGTCCGCGTGCCTGCGAGGCCTCGCCGATCCGCGCTGTCGGCTACCTCAACTTCGGGATGGCAGTGAAGTAGCCCCGCTTCACGACTTCGCCAGTGTTGTCTATCACGTCGATCCGGTACTCGCCTGGATGGCGGGCCCGCACCTTCCAAACCCAGATATCCTTGGCCGATTCCGGATGCACCTTGACAGTCCCCTTGTATATGGGGGTGTCGCTTCCCCCTAGGTGAAGCTTCCAGTCAAGGTTGGCGTAGCCTTCGATCGGCTTGGACGTCTCAAGTTTCACGGCAACGGTGCCCACAGTGTAGACGTTGCCGCTCGTCGTACCCTCCACCACCAAGGCCCGAGTGTAGTTCGTGCCGAACGTGATGGTGAACGGGCCCGGAAGGGAAAGCCAGGCGATCGCGACGGCGATGACGCCGACCACGACGGCCGTCGGGATTGGGACCATGCGCATCCGGCTCTTGACAGTCTCAACGGCCTCCTTGCCCGAGGTGACCTTGGCGACGGGCGCGGAGGCCAGCTTCTTCCGGAGCACCGCGTACGCCGCGACGCCCGCAAAGGGGACGAACCCCACTAGCGACCAGACGAGGAGCCCGAGGCGCGACTCCTTAGATGAGGGCTTGATCCTGTTGACGTGGTGGATGGCGGCGTCCAGGAACACGAAGAGCGCCGAGGCGATCGAAAGCGCGCCGAGCCAGTGGATGTGGACAACCGAGCGTAGAAGCACGAGGACGCCGACCGCGACGACGATCTCCACGAGCATCAGGATCGGCAGTCTGCCGGCGACGGATGCCTCGGCCTTGGGCTCTGCCTTGGGCTTGGACTCGTCTTCGGCCTTCGCCGGTTCGCCTGGCTTGTCTTCGCTCTTCTTTGCTTTGGCCTCGTCCTTGGGCTTCTCGTCGTCTCCCGCAGCCTTCTTCTTGCCTGCCACAGCGCACCTCCACGGGCGGACGGCGGCCCGCCCTAGCCAGGGACCCTAACTCTAAACCCGGAAGTACGATACGGGCCTGACGGCGCCTTGTCCAGAGAAGACGCGCTTGAGCCATGCCCGGGGATGCATAGGTTCACAGTCGGCTTCTTGCGGCGGCGCTGAGGCGCCGGGTCGAAGCATGCCCCCTCCCGCCCCGGAAAGCCCGGGCCGGGGGCTCGCCCGATAGCCGATTGAGATATTGCAGTCCACCGGGCGGGGCGAGGAGAAGCGAGAATGGCTGGACTCCGTGTCCCGTGTTTCTTCCGCAAGGCCCGCGCACAGTCAACCGCAGAGATCACGCAGCGCACGGGAGACGGGCGCCAAGACTACGCCTTGCCTGCACTCGTGAGCCTGTATTCTCCGCTTTCTGTGGCCTCCGTGGGAAGGCAAGCAGTTATTCATCGCCCCAGTCGGGCGGTGTGCCGGAGGCGCGCTCGAGCGCGGCGAGGCGCTTCTGGTATTCGAGGTAGCCGTTTATGAAGCTGGTCTGCGCGTCGACAAGCTCGGACTCGCGCGTGGTGAGCTCCCAGTAGCTCGTCTGACCGCGCTCCTTCCTGATCCGCGCGGACTCGAGGCCCAGCGCCGCGGCCTTGATCTTGCGCGCGTAGGTGAGCATATTGGCCTCCGACTCGTCCAGCTGCCTGAATAGACCGCGGAGTTCCTTCCGCAGGCCGATTAGTTCCCTCTCGAGGGATATGCGCTCGAGTTCCAGGTCGAGGAGGGCCTTCTCGTGAGCGACCCCGCGCGCGACGCGCCCGAGCGGCCAAGTCGCCGAGAGCGAGAGCTTCCAGCCGTCGTCCTCCAGCGTCATCGACTCATCGAAGCCTGTCCCAGAGCCCGAGGCGTTCAGCGTCGCCGAGAAATCGAGATCCGGGAGGCGGTTCCTCCTCTTGCGCGCGGCGTCGATCTCGCTCGAGTTGAGTTCGATGCGCGCGGCGGCGAGGTCCGGCCGCCTCGCGAGCGCCCGCTCGACGGTCTGCTCGTAGTCCCGCTTCACGGGGACGAAGATTGGGCGCGTCCGGGGACGCTGGCCCGGCGCGGCGTCGCGGCCCTCCACCACCGAAACCGTCCCGCGGTCGGCGTCGACTACTATCTCCTTGTCGAGGTCGAGTTCGACCGGCGTGACGGTGATCGCGGTCTCAAGCGGCAGGTTGAGCGCGACCTTTAGGTCGTCGAGCGAGTCCTCAAGAGACCTTCTCGCGGAGACCAACGCCGCCTCGCGGTCCGCGTGCTGGATGGCGGCGTTGGAGTAGTCGAGAACGGTAACCAAGCCCCGCTCGCGCTTGAAGGCCGCCTCTTCGAGAAGCCGAGCGGCGCGATCGACGGCCGACCGGCGTACGTCGATGGTGGCGAGCTGCCGCTGCGCCTCGTAGTATTGCCGTCTGACATTGTGGAAGACGTCCTGCAGCACGCGCTCGAAGCGCGCCCGCTCGGCGTCCAGGGCGAGGTCGGCCTCGCGGAGTGCCGCGAGTCCGTCGACCGTCCCAGCCCCGGCGAGGAGCGGCTGGGAGATCGTCAATGAGGCGCTCGACGACGACCCGCCGGTGTCGTGGTCGTTGCTGATCGAACCCGAGAGTGTCGTCCCCCAGGGCGTCGACTGCGAGACCGACACGGATGCGGAGTCAGTGGCGGTCTCGTTGTTGCGCGATGCCGAGCCGGAGAAGCTCGGCAGAAACGCCGCGCGGGCCGAGGAGAGGTCGAGCCGGGTCTTCTCGTATGAGTGCGCCTTCGAGAGGATGTCAAGGCTCCCCTTGCGTGCGATGGCGAGGCACTCGGCGAGCGTGAGGGCCCGCTTTGGGGCGGCGTCCGCGGCCCCTGTATCCTGGGCCGCCGCGAGGGGCGCGCCTATAACGACGAGCACCAAGGCGAACGCCAGGGCGAACGCCGCCGCCGCGACGGGCCGCGGAGCATCATGGTTGAATGGACCTCTCACGCTCTTCCTCCGTGTCATTCCTCAGGGCCGCGGGGTCTACTCGCTCCTCAGCGCCTCGATGGGGTCGAGCTTCGCCGCCTTGTATGCGGGGTATATGCCGAAGGCGAGGCCGTCGGCGATCGACACGAAGAGCGCCACCGCCACGCCCCAGAGCGCCACCGACGTCGTGTACCCCGCGAAGAGGCTCACCGCCTTGCTCATCCCCCAGCCCACGAAGACGCCTATCATCCCCCCGAACGCGCAGATGCCGACCGCCTCGAGCGTGAACTGCCAGAGGACGTCGACCTCCGTGGCGCCGACCGCGCGCCGGACGCCGATCTCCCGCCGGCGCTCGGTAACGTTAGCCAGCATGATGTTCATGATCCCGATGCCGCCGACCAAGAGCGATATCCCCGCGGTCGCCCCGATCACCCAGTTGAATATCCGCTGGTTGGTCTGCGTCTGCCGGATGAGGTCCATCGGGACCTCGACCTTGAAGTCCCTGTCCTCCTTCTCGAACCCCGACATCCCGTGCGCGGCGGTGAGGTGTCGGATGAGGATATCCTTGCCGACGACGAGTTCGCCGAGCGACGCGACCTTGAAGATGGCCTCGTCGATCTCGGCGCCCCGAAGCGGTTGCGTGGCCCGCGCTAGCGCGCAGGAGAGCGGGATATAGATCCTGCGGTTCAGGTGCTCGGCCTCGGCGAACTCCTTGAGCCGCCTGTCCGTGTCGCTCTCGCGGCGCGAGGAGGCGTCGTCCGCGGACGCGTCCTTCGCCTCGCGGGGCTCGGCGGCCTGCTCGTACTTCTCGTCCCCGGTGAACTTGAGCGCCAGCTGCCCCACGACCTCGTAGGGCTCGTTGTCGATGAAGAGCATCCCCCCGACAGCAGACCCCGAGGGCCAGAGCTGCCTTCGTATCTCCTCCTCGATGACGCAGACGCGGCGGACGAGGCGTTCGTCGTCGTCCGAGAGGAAACGCCCCTCGCGCAGAGGGTAGTCCATTACTTCGAGGAACGAAGGCGTGGTGCCGACGACGGCGGGGGCGGAGAGTGTATCGTTGCCTCGGCGGACGTTCACGGAGTGCTTGTAGGCCCGAACGTGTCTCACGGGCGCCCAGGCGACGAAGATCGGATAGGTCCCGCCGAGGTAGCGGGCCTCGGCGAGGGTTAGCCCGTCGGAGCGCTTGTGCGCGGCGACGCGCTTCTCGTGGTCCTCGTCGAACGTCCGCGCCTTCACGCGGATGTTGGTGGAGCCGAGGGCCTCGAGGAAGCGCTCTACCTCGCGCCTTCCCCCGTCGGCGACCGCGACGACGGCCACGACGCTAGCCACGCCGAAGACGATGCCGAGCATCGACAGCCCCGCCCTCACCTTGTGGACGGCGAGGCCCTTCAGGCCCATCTTCACCGACTCGACAAGGCTCATAGCGCCTCGGCCTCCTCGATCTCCTCGTCCTCCTCTACGGCCCGGTCGGTATCGCCGGGAGGGCCCGCGTCGCCCATGTCGAGTTCGATCTCCGGCGCGCGACGGGGCTCGGCGACCTCCTCCTCGCGCTCGATGCGTCCGTCACGAACGTGGATGATGCGCTCGGAGTATTCCGCCTTCTCGCGGTCGTGCGTGACCTGGATGATCGTGCGGCCCGCCGAGTGGAGCTTCTGGAAGATCGCCATGATCTCCATCCCCGAATCGCTGTCGAGGTTGCCCGTGGGCTCGTCGGCGAGGACTATCGCGGGGTTGTTGACGAGCGCCCTCGCGATGGCCGCGCGCTGCTGCTGCCCGCCCGAGAGCTCCGATGGCCTGTGCGTGGCGCGATCGCCGAGGCCGAGGCGCTTGAGCATCTCCATCGCGCGCCGGTCTCGGTCGGCGCGGCCCACCCCCGCGTAGACGAGGGGCAGCGCCACGTTGTCGAGCGCGATATCGTGCCCGAGAAGGTTGAACTGCTGGAACACGACGCCGATCTTGCGGTTCCGGAGGCGCGAGAGCTCGGCGTCGGCGAGGCCCTCGACGTGAATGCCGTCGAGTTCGTAGACGCCGCCCGTGGGACGATGGAGGCAGCCGAGCACGTGGAGGAGCGTGCTCTTGCCCGAGCCCGACGCGCCCATGATCGAGACGAACTCGCCCCTCCTGACCTCGAGCGACACGCCCGCGAGCGCCTCCACGGCCCAGTCGCCCGAGCCGTAGACCTTCCGCAGGCCCTCCGCGCGTATGACGAGGCCATCGGGTTCCTTGGTCTCAGGCATCGCCCACCTCGCCTTCGGGCTCGGATGCATCGCCGCCAATTACCTCTCCCGCATCCTCGCCCGGAGAGACATCGGGCGACGGGGTATCCGCGCAGGGGGCGATGTCTATCTCGACGGTCACGGTGTGCCCGCCGCGAAGCGTCGTTGGATCGAACGCGACCGGGCCCTCGCCTGATCTCGCATGGCCGAAATCGAGGTCGATCAGTACCTCAACGACGCCGACTTCGGCCTTCCCGGCCTTGCGGAGAGCGAGTTCTCCCAGGCTCTCGTTCTTGTCTATTATGGTCCGGCCCACGTGAGCGACGCGACCCGGCACCACGATCCCCGGGAAAGCGGTGAGGCGCGCCGTCGCGGCCAGGCCGGTCGCGAGCTTGACGGCGTCGATCTCGTTCACGTGGATCCTCGCCTGGAGGCGCGACGGGTCGGCGATCTCGCAGACCTTCATGCCCCAGCGAACGGTCTCGCCGACCTCGACCCGGCTCATGTCCTTGGTCCACCGCCACATGTCCGAGAAGGTGACCCTTCCCGGCACGGGGGCCTTGATCTCCATGTTGGCGACGTCAGTCCTAAGGCGTTCGAGATCGCGCTCTCCGTTGGCGAGCCTGGCCCTCGCCACGTCGAGGGCCTTGTCCGCGATGGTGATGTCGGCCGCCGTGTCGAACTCGGTCTTCTCCACGTCGAGCCGCGCCTTCGCCACGTCGAGCCGCGCCTTCTCGAGGGTGAGGGAGCTGGTACCCGCGGAAACCAGCTCCAGCTTGAGCTTCGCGAGCGCCTCCTGGGCCTGCGCATCGAGTGCCTTAAGGCGTCGCTCCCTGACCTCGGCCTCGGTGGCGAAGCCGCGCTTCGCCAGCGCCGTGACGCGCTCGAACTCGGCGGCGTGCTTTTCCCTCGCGAGTTCCGCCACTCGCCGGTCGATTCTTGCGCTCGCGAGATCCTCCTTTGTCGGATGGCGGCCGAGGTCCGCGAGCTTCCACTCCGCCTGCGCCATCCGGACCTGTGCGCGCCGGACGCGGAGAGGCCCAAGCGCCCGCGCGGAAGCAAGTTCCTGTTCGGCGCGGCCCACCTCGGTCTTCCGCGGGATATGCGACCGCTCGCTCTGTTCGAGCTTGGATTCGAGGCTGTTCGAACTGATGCGGACGATCACGTCGCCGGGCTCCACTATCGAGCCCTCCTCCACGAGCCACGCGACCTCGCCGCTCGCCTCCAGGTGGACCGGGGTGACGCTGGCCGACCTCAGGTCGCCCGATTCCCTGATGATGTCTCCCCGGGCCTCCTCCACGGCCGCCGGCACGACGAGCCTCGTCCGCGGGGACGGAAGAAGCGCGCAGACGGCGAGTGCTACGGCCGCGACAACGGCCGCGACTATGAGAGCGGCGCGCCATCTCCGCGGCACGCGCAGGGAGCGGACCCAGCCCGCCGGCCTCGCGGCCTTCAAGCGCTCGCTCCAGGACGCCTCACCACTCAACTGAGCCGCCTCCCCGGGCGAGCAACACCACATCGCCCTCCTTGCAGCCGGAATCCATGACGACGACGCGCCCGTTCGAGAGGCCGAGCTTCACGTCCCGTCGGACCAGGCTCCGGCGGTCTATCACTGTGACGTGAGGGCCCTCGGCGTCATGAGCGACGGCGCCCACCGGAACGACGAGCGCGTTGTCAAGACTATCCAGCATGAACTCCACCTCGGCCCGGGAACCGAGCCTGAGGTCGTGGTCCTTGTCCGAGAGCCGCACCTCCACGGCGAATGCCTGCCGTCCGGACTCGCCAACGATCTCGCTTGTGGCGCCGTCGAGGTCGGCGTACTCGTCCTGGCCTTGGCGGGCGACGCACATGACCTCGCCCTCGTAGGTCTTCCCGGGCCTCGCCGGCACCGTGACGCGGCAGCGGGTGCCGACCGCGACTCGATCGACCTCGGCCTGCGTCACCTTCGTGACGAGCTTCAGACGGCCGCCCGACGGGATCGACATGACCTTCATGCCCCGCCATAGCCTCTGGCCGGGGCCCAGCCCGGACATGTGCCTGGGCGGGCGGTGGATCACGTAGCCGTCGGCGGGGGCGCGCGAGAAGTGCTTCTTGCGCGCATCCAGCTCTTCTTGGAGGTTGCCCTTCTCGCGCCTGAGCCTTCTCTCGGCCCGCGTCACGCCTCCCGCGGCGAGCGCCTTCAGGGAGTCAAGCTCCTTCGCCGCCGACTCGCGGGCGCACTCCGCGATCTTGACCTCGAGGGCTGCCTCTTTCTTCTCTAGTTCCGTCGCGCCCTCGGCGAGCAAGTCGCGCTTGATGCGCGCCTTATCGCGTTCGAGTCTGGCCTCGGAAAGCTGCAGCCTCTTCTGTTGGAGCTCGGTGGCCGTAGCGAATCCCTGGCCCGCGAGTTCGGCGAGGATCCGCGCCTCCTCCTCGCGGTTTCGAACGACGAGGGACTGCGTCTTGAAGGCGGTCTCGGCCCGGGCAAGCTCGTCGACGAGGGCGCCCGCCAGAACGGAACGCTCGTTGATCCGTTGCCATTCCAGCTCGATCTCGGCCCGGCGGAGCGCGCGTTCCGCGGTCTTGATCTGCTTGGCGTGCTTCTGCTTCTCCCGCGCGAGTTCCGCCTCGCGGACGACGATGTCGGCCTTGTGTTGAGCGATCTCGAGGTCGATCTCCCGCGTGTCGATCTCCAGGACAAGGTCGCCCTTCTTGACAGGGGCGCCGTCCGCCCAGACCGTTCTGATCGTGCCCGACCACCGGTTGAAGATGGCCTTGTCCTCGAAGGGCTCGATCCTGCCCTTTCGGCGGAAGGACCAGACGAACCGCACCCGGCGGAGGCGGATGGCGGGCCCGAAGGCGGTATGCACGAAATCTCCGCCGACGTCGCTCGCGTTCACCCCCGGTGCAGCCCTTGGGCCCGAGCGAATCGTGCCAGCGACAAGCACGCTGACTAATACCACTACGAGCAGCCCGGCCCCGGCGGCGGCGCACAGGCGACGTCGCCCGCTCACCACAGACCTCGCCCGGGCCATGAGCGACGCCGCAAGACCCTCGTGTGTGTGCTCAGGATCGCACATTCCGCTATTCCGTGTCTTCCGTCGGTGCGAGGACGACCTCGACCCTCGGGCCGAAGACGTCGTCCGCGAACGCGACGCGAGTGCCGGGCTCCAGGCCAGACTTCACGACAAAGGCATCCTCGTTCGACTCTCCGAGGACCACGGGCACGAGCCGCACCGCGCCATCTTCAGTGATGAGGCGAGCATACGAACGCCCCCCGCGCCTGAGGACCGCGCGCCTGTCCACGTAGGTCGCGTCGGGGATTACGTGCTCCATCTCCACGCGCAGCTTCGAGCCCAGCCGCATCCTCTCGTCGATCCGCAGGAGCTCGACGTCGGCACGGAAGACGCGCACGCCCGAGAGGCCCTCCCGCTTCTGGTCCGCGCTCTCGAGTCGGGAGTTGCGGTCGCGCGCGAACGAGTCGATCCACGAGATCCGCCCCCTGAAGCGCTGGTCGGGGATGTCGTCGATGACGATCGTCACCTCGTCGCCGACGGAGAACAGCCCGACGAGGGCCTCCGGGATGCGGGTGCGCGCCTTTAGGGCCGAGAGGTCCGGGAACTTGAGCACGCCGCGTCCTGGCCAGACCCAGTCGCCGACGTCGGTCTTCCTGCTCCCGTGCCAGTGCCTGCGCGTCCGCACCACCAGCCCCGACCGCGGCGCCCGGATGGTCCCCTGCTCCAGCATCTCCCGGCACCTGCCGAGGCGTTGCCGCAGCGCCTCGGTCTCGGACCTTCGCCAAGCGACGGACTGCTTGAGCGAGACTAGCCTCCTGGTCATGTTCTCCCGGGCTATTTCGACGTCTATCTTCGCGCCCTGCACCGCGAGTTCCTTCGGCCGCAGGTCGTGCGCTGTGGGCCCCGCCCCGAGGAGCTGGAGCTGCATGCGGGCCTTCTCGAAGCGGGCGAGGGCGAGTTCCCTGGCGAGCGTCTTGTTGCCGACCTGCGCCTCGGTCGCGAAGCCCTTCTCGAGCAGGTCCCGCGTGTCGCCCAGTTCGCCGTCCGCGAAGGCCAGCGCGGCCTCGGCCGCCTCCAGGCTCTTTTCGGCAATGGAGATGTCCTCGGGTTCGGCCCCCGCGCGCAGATCCTCGAGCCGGACCTCCGCCAGGCTTAGGGCCGCCTTCTTCTTCTCGAGGTCGACCTCCAGCTGTCCGGTCTCCACCTCGACGTTGTTGACGGCCTCGGTAAGCTGCTTCTCCGCCGCCGCGAGGTCGTCGGTCAGCTTCTTGACCTCGCCCTTGCGGTCGGACTCGTCGAGCTTGATGAGGACTTCTCCCTTCTCGACGCGGGAGAGATCCTTCGCGAGGAACTCGACCTGCCCGCGCACGCGGGGGGATATCATGAGAGGCTTCATGGACTCAAGCTCGCCGTCGGGCTCGACGTGTCTGACCGTGAACTCGCCCCGCTCGACCACGCCGACGAGTCCCGTGGACGGATCGTCGCTACAGGCGGAGACGAGAAGGGCGATCCCAGCGAGCGCGGCGAATACGCGACCCCGCCGCGACGGGATGCGCTCCCGGGCGGCCCTGGTTCTTTTTTGGAATGGGGCTGCGGGTCGGCGTCTCATTTTCTCACGAGATCATAGCAGGATCACGTCATTCAGACAAACACCTCGATGCCTTTGCGGGTCACGCGGCGGGGCCATCGATCCCGCTCCGGCTGCGCTTCACCCACCAGGAATTTTCACGATGGACGCGTGTCCCGACTTGCGTCCGCGCATTCGCGGTGTAGGCTTCGGTACGGGGGGAAGCCATGGGGACCAGGTCCTATCGAGTTGTTATTCCCTACAGGCAGCCCAGGCTCGACGGCGCGGACAAGGTCTACGAGGACGCCTTCACGGTCAAGGCCGTGACCGCGCGCGCTGCGAGGGACCTGGCCATCGACGAGTTCCGGCGGGCGTCGGGCGAGTCGGCCGCGACCTGGGCCCGCGATATCATACCCGGGGACATCCGCGTCGAGTTCTCGGGCAGGAGCATAGCCGAGATCCAGGCCAAGGAGAACTCTGTGGAGGAGGCCCTCGGCGCGCCGTGACACGACCGACTTGACCACGGAGATCACGAAGACCTGTGAGGAGTTTCGCCCCGCGCCCGAGACCTCGGGTGCTCTCCTGAAAAAGCACAGCCTTGTCGCCCTACTTTCCGCGGCGGATTCCGAGGCGGGGAAGATGGCAGACGCGTGATGCTCCTGCCTCTTCCATGATGCGCGGATTTGCCGCAACCGCTCTGCGGCCGCGGCGTCCAATACACAGGGCGTGTTGTGCAGTGGGGGCATACATGTCGGTCCGAGCGACGGGCTTGTGCGTTTTGATGGCCTTGCTTGCTGTCATACCTCCAACGGGCTGCAGCAAGAAGGGCATCGACATCACCTCCAGGGAGGCCGACGGCTTCTTCCCCCCGCGCACGTGCGGACCCGACAAGCGAACCCACGAAATCGACGCGGAGTACCCGTCGCGCCTGCTCAAGGCGATGTCTGACCTGGGATGACAACATGGGCTGCGACGGCACGACATCAATCGCGGAGTTCGTGGACGGGGGAAGGTGCCACGCCGTCTATCGATGGGGCGGACGTACCGAGAACAGAACCTTCAACCTCGCTGGCAAGGAGGCCCTGGAAGCCGTGGACTTGAGCCGTGACCATCTGAATGTAGGCAATGCCGTCAAGATGAGAGACGGCGAAGTTGTCATCGTCCGCCTCAAAGGCGCCTGCGGCGGATTCCGTGTGTCCGGCCAGAACACGACTCCCGAACAGGTGCGGTACGAATGGGTGTTCAGAGCCGACGGGGAGTCGCTACTGAGAACCTCTGATGTCGCTGTGAAGACCGGCAATGGAGTGGCGACCACAAAGAAGCCGATATAGTTCGGCCCTTTCCGGGTCATGTGGTCCGGACATATGAAGGGGCTGGGGTCGGTCTACTATGCCACGAATGGCTGGTCGACGACGGCCGGCCTGGGGATCTGCGTGGCCGGTGAGCGTGAGCTGGACGGGATCGACGTCGCCTCCCCGGAGTGGGAATACTGGACCTCACCATTCGACCGCATGAAGCGGTAGACGACCTGGCCGAAGCGGCCAAGAGAAGGAGGGCCCGCAAAGCCTCTCAGATCGAAATCCCCTCGCCCTTGACCTTGGCCACATCCACCAGCGCCGACACATTCTGCCACGACGCGCCGTCCTTCAGGCTACCGGTCGGCTCTTTGCCGCTACGCGCCCTTCGCGGCCTGGGCGAGGGCGCGGGCGGTGGCCTTGACCTTCTCCACCATGTCGGGCGAGTCGCCGAGGTCTTCTATGATCTTCACAAGCGCCGAGCCGACGACGACGCCGTCGGCCACCTCCGCGACGCGCGCGGCCTGCTCGGGGGTGGCGATCCCGAAGCCGACTATGAGTGGGGAGGCGATGTGCTTGCGACAGCGCGCGACGAACCGCTCGAGCTCGGGCGGGAGGTCCGTGCGCGCGCCGGTGACCCCCGTCACGCTCACCGCATAGACGAGGGCCGGCGAGACCTTGCCGATGAGCTCGAGCCTCTCGTCGGGCGTGGTTGGCGCAACCAATGACACAATATCCATGTCGTGGGGAGCGAGCGCCTCGCGTAGCGGCCCCGCCTCCTCGGGGACGAGGTCGGGGATGAGGACGCCGTCGACGCCGGCCTCGCCCGCGCGCGAGGCGAACTCGGTCAACCCCATCGCGAGGACCGGGTTGTAGTAGCCGAAGATGATCGTCCGCGCCTTGATATTGTCACGGTCTTCGCGGAGTGCGTCGAGGACGCCCGCGAGTGTGGTGCCGGATTCCAGGGCCCGGTGGCTCGCGCGCTGGATCGTGGGGCCGTCGGCCAGGGGATCGGAGAACGGGACGCCGATCTCGATAACATCGGCCCCGGCGCGGTCGAGGGCGGCCCACAGCTCGCGCGTCTTCGTCAACGAGGGGTCGCCGGAGGTGAGATAGGGAACGAAGGCCTTTCCTCCCTTGTCACGCAACGCCTTCATGTGGTCGCCGAGTCTGCCCACGCTACGCCCCCTCCGCGCCGCGCGAGTTGAGGTATTGCTGCACGCTCGCGAGGTCCTTGTCTCCGCGGCCCGAGAGGCAGACGAGGATCACGGGCTGGCGGCCGAGGCCAGAGCGAAGCTCCTCCGCGAGCTTCCCCAGCGGTGCGAGGGCGTGCGAGCTCTCGAGCGCCGGGATGATGCCCTCCGTCCTGCAGAGCTGCATGAAGGCGTCCACGGCATCGGCGTCGGTGGCCGAGCGGTAATCGACCCGGCCGGTCTCCTTGAAGTACGAGTGCTCGGGCCCCACGCCGGGGTAGTCGAGGCCGGCCGAGATCGAGTGCGCGGTGAGCACCTGGCCGGCGTCGTCCTGGAGCAGGTACGAGTGCGCGCCGTGGAGGACGCCGGGGCGGCCCTCGCCGAGGGTGACGGCGTGCTCGCCGGTCTCGATCCCGCGGCCTGCGGCCTCGACACCGAAGAGGCGGACGCCTTCGTCGTTAAGGAAGCCCGTGAATATCCCCATCGCGTTCGACCCGCCGCCGACGCAGGCGACGACCGCGTCGGGGAGCGCTCCATCTGCCGCCATCATCTGGGCGCGCGCCTCGAGGCCGATCACGCGCTGGAACTCTCGCACGATCCTGGGATACGGGTGCGGGCCCGCGACGGACCCGAGGCAGTAGTGCGTCGTGCGGACGTTCGTCACCCAGTCGCGGATCGCCTCGTTCATCGCGTCCTTGAGCGTGCCCGTTCCGGACTCGACCGGGATGACGTCGGCGCCGAGGAGCTCCATCCGCTGGACGTTGGGGGCCTGGCGGGCGATGTCTTCAACACCCATGTAGACCGCGCACTCGAAACCCATGAGTGCGGCCACGGTCGCCGTGGCGACGCCGTGCTGCCCGGCGCCGGTCTCGGCGAGGAAGCGTCCTTTCCCGGTGCGGAGCGCCAGCAGCCCCTGCCCGACGGTGTTGTTGATCTTGTGCGCGCCGGTGTGCGTCAGGTCCTCGCGCTTGAGGAGCACCCGCGCGCCGACCTCGGCGGACAGGCGCCTGGCTTCGGTGAGGGGCGTCGGCCGGCCCACGTAGTCGCGAAGCATCCTCGCAAACTCGTCGGCGAAGGAGTCGTCCGCCAGGGCCGCGCCGAACTCGCGCTCGAGCTCTTCGAGCGCGCCGATCAGCGTCTCGGGGACGAACCTGCCGCCGAACGCGCCGTAGCGCCCGAGCGCGTCAGGGAAATCCGACGGCGCGCGCACCGTGTCGCGCCACGCGTCCAGACCTTCGTGTCCGGCCCTCGCGCCGGCATCCATCTCGCAATCCTTCCTGATATGACCGAAGCATATAGGCCTGGGCAAGAACGCGCAAGAAGGAGGGACGGTCGGCATCCACGGGTCGTCGCGGGGCCCGCGTGCGGCGCTCAGGCGTCGAGGAAGTCGCGCACGTCGCCCTTAGCGAGGCCGATCACCGTGTCCGCGCCCCCGTAGTAGACCCAGAGTTCGTGCCCCAGAAGCACCGCGCCGCAGGTGAACACGACGTTCTTCACGTCGCCCTCGATCTCCCAGCCGACCTCGGGGGCGAGGATCGGCTCGTCGGTTCGCTTGATCGTGACGAGCGGGTCGTAGAGGTCGAGGAGCGCCAGCCCCAGGGTGTAGCGCGATTCCCGGTCGACTGCGTGGTAGATCATGAGCCAGCCGGCGTCGGTCCTGAGAGGCGTCGCGCCGAGGCCGATCTTCTTGTGCTCCCAATCCACCTCGTGCCGCCGGCAATGCATGAGCAGCCGGTGGTCGCGCCAGTTCACGAGGTCTTCGGAGAAGGACACCCACATCTCGTGTGGATGCGGCGAGTTCCACCGGTCCCCCATCGGGCGATGGATGAGGGCGTACCGGCCGTCGATCTTCTCGGGGAAGAGCGTCGCGTTCTTGTTCCAGCCGAAATGATGCTGGCCGAACATGACGCCGTGGCGCGTCCACGATTTGAGATCCCTTGACGAGGCGCGGGAGATGACCGTCCCCTTCGGACCGTAGGCGGCGTAGGTGAGATGGTACGTCCCGTCGATGAGCGTGATGCGCGGATCCTCGACGCCGAACTCCTCCTCCGGCGCCTCTCCGTTCCGGAGGATCGGGTCGCGCGCGCGCTCGAAGTTGACTCCGTCGGTGCTCCAGGCGTGGCCGATACAGGAGCGGTTCCGCTCGGGCACGTGCGAGACGGCGCGGTAGAAGAGGTGAAACTTCCCGTCCGCGTGCGTCGCGGCGGCGTTGAG
>Ga0272441_10008596_pt1 | contig 16113 bp, 13 predicted proteins | sample SSMProp6N_FD_193582 | JGI IMG/M metagenome (GOLD analysis project Ga0272441, IMG submission 193582) | Marine sediment archaeal communities from Little Sippewissett salt marsh, Falmouth, MA, United States - SSM-Prop-6N | ecosystem: Environmental > Aquatic > Marine > Wetlands > Sediment ... | reverse complement strand
GGGCTTCGGCTTCCTCTCCCAAAAGCCCCTGATGCTCCTCGGTAACTACGGGGAAGACGCCATCGGCGAGTCGGATCCTGCGGGTCTGAAGGATTGGGCTTCGGAGCGCGGATTCGCTCTTGTCGACCTCTGCGGCGAGATGGAACTGGAAGTGGGCGAGCTGGCCGAAGAAGAGCGGGCCGAGTTTCGCGAGAGCCTGGGACTGGGCGAAGGGTCGCGCGTGCGGTTTCTGCACACCGCCTACGACATGCTCGGGCTCATGAGTTTCTTCACCGTGGCCGGCCCCGAGGTCCGCGCATGGACCGTCCCGAAAATCACGCGCGCCATCGACGCGGCAGGCGTCATCCACACCGACATGCAACGCGGCTTCATCCGGGCCGAGGTCGTCAGCTATGACGACTTTGTTGAAGCCGGTTCCATGGTCAAGGCCAAGGAGCAAGGCCACGTGCGCCTTGAGAGCAAAGATCACGTGCTTCAGGACGGTGACATTGTCTTCATCCGCTTCAACGTGTAAGCACCCCGAAGCCGCGGGCGTCAAGACATGGGAACGGCGATCCCTTACCTCAGAGTAACCGTTCACCGCGTTGAATGCCAATGAAACCGGGAATTCAAAATCTGAAACTGACAACTGGCAATTCAAAATGCATGGTATCGATGCCTGCTCTATGACTGGGCCATCTCTTTCTTGCGGTCACAACGCGCGGACCGAGTGCACCGCTGATGAGAGACCTGCGCCCCTTTCGATGCTTGTACGTGTTTATTTCAGATTGTCAGTGGTCAGTTTGAGATTTTGGATTGTCTCAGCGGGCGCCCTGTGAACGGTTACTCCTCAGACATGATGGGCTTGACGCGACGTCTTGGGCAAATATGGCCAAACTAATATTTTCTTGAAAATCTCCGGTGTATTCGCTATAGTACTCCGTGCGGTGTTTATTCAAGGGGTGGCCAGTATGCCCAGCGGCGTTGCCAATGGTACACGGGGAAAACCCTCCTTGCCTTCTGGGGAGAGGCGTGAGGCGGAACGTTTCCAGACGATGCTGAAGTTCGCCATCTCAAGGACCGACCCCTGCGGCAACGGCCTTCTGGTTGAGCCCGTGCACGTTCGCGACATCTCACGCGTGGGTGCCCTGGTGACGACGCGGCACCAGGTTGAGCCCTCGGAAAACGTGCTTCTCTCGATACCTACGGACCAGTGTCCCGACAGCATGGGTCTGCCCCGTGCATTCGTGGGTTCGGCCGAGGTGGTGCGCACGCTAGGCAAGATTGACCATAACACGGCGATTGCGCTGCGCTTCAGTGAGGTCATTTCACACAACCGCGAGTTCGCCGTCTTCCTGGATTTCCTCCGCGAGGTTGCCGGTCAGTAGCACACCCCGCCAAGGCCCGGTTCCGCCGAATGTCGCCGATCCGCGACGCACATGACGAAGTCGCCCCCACGGAATGCCGCCAATCCGCGTAGCGGATTGGAGACCTTTTCGGATCTCCAGACCGTGATCCGCTTCGCGAATCCCTCGGATTCTGAACCGTGCAGGGCCACAATCAGACCAGCGCTTTGCCCTCGTAGTCGGCGGGAGCGTGAACGCCCAGATACTTCAACGCGGTGGGTCCGAGGTCGATGATTGCCGGATTCGAGGCAAGGGCCGCGCTACTGAAAAGGATGCCGGGCGTGATCGCGACGTCGGCCGCGGCATGCTCCCCGCTCCACTTGTCATCGTTCGGCGAGAAAATGTCTGCGGGCGCCGCCCCGGCCGCGGAAATCTTCGCGGTCTGGTAACCATCGGCATAGCCCAATTGGATGTCGGGCGCATCCGCGTCGGCAACACCCGGTGCGTAGACCTCGTCCTTGGTGTAGATCGCGCTGAATACCTTGGCCCCTGTGTCCGGGTCGGTAACGGCGAGGAGCTTGGCCTTGAGTTCGGCAAGCAAGGCGGGCGCCTCGTCCGTCGCGACGGCGCCTTGCCCTTCGCGCCCCTTGAGGTTGAGGTAGACGCCGCCGAGTCCAAGCGCATACGCCTTGGTCCTGGCCCAATCGAAGCCTTGCAGGTACTTGGTCTCCGTGAATGCTGTTGCGGGGTCGCTCTGCCCTTCGACGGCGAGGTAACCGTTGCGCACAAGCCAGGTGTTGATGCTGAAGCTTGTCCGGAAGCTGTGGAACCCATGGTCCGACATCACGATCAGCAGGTCGCCCTCTTTGAGCTTGGCCATGACCTTGCCGACAATGGCGTCCATGCGCGCGTAGTTGTCTTCGATGGCGCGCCCGTATTGCTTTGCGCCCTCCTTGGTGTACAGGAGGTGCTGCTTGTCGCGGAAACGCCAGAACATGTGCGCGATGCGGTCCGTGACCGTCCAGCCCGAGATCAGCAGGTCGAACCCACCCCGATCCAGTTCATCGAGCGTGAGCGCCTCGCGCCAGGCCATGACCTGGTTCGCATAGTCGATGAACGCGTCCTCGGTCATCTCGTCGCGCTGCATCGATTTCGTGTCGTACGTCCACCCCACCGTCGGATAGAGCCCCGCGCGGTCGGCGATCTCTGCGGCATAGCCCTCGGGAGCACTGATCGACACATAGGGCTGCTTGGGGTGGTACTGCAAACACGTCATGTACAGCCGAACCTTGTCGCCCACCTCGAAGGCGTGCACGCGGCTGATGGCCTTGACCGCGTACGCGGCCGTCACGTTGAAGGTCCATTCGAACCAGTCGGACCAGCCGCCCTGCGCCACGGTTTGCGCGGCGCCTTGCACGGTGATTGTGGCCTTGTGGGCCGCACGGTCGGCCTTGATCGTCATGGGTGCGTCAATGAAATCCCGCGTGTCCGGGTGGCGGAAGCCGGGGACGCTGACCGTGGCACTGTCTCCTTCAAACCTCAGCGGCAACCTCATCCCTCCGGCCAGGCTTTCCTTTTCCTCAAACAGCTCCGACAGTGCAAAGAAGGTGCTCTGCGTACCGCGCAGATCGGGGATCTCGAGGCCGGACAGCATCACGCTGTCCTTGAGGCGGTCGGGCGGATACCCGTAAGGCACGTTGAGCAGCTTGCATCGGATGCCCTGCCGGTTTGCCGCCACCCAAAACGGCTCGCCTTGCCGGAAGTTCTTGAAGGCGGGCCGGTGGCTCAAGCGGCCGTCGGGCCCCAGTTTCGGTTTCTCGGTTCTGCCGAACCCCAGCCCCGGGATATACGTCGCGGGATTGCGCCGCAGGAAGTCATAGATCCCGTGGTTGCCCGGCTTCTTGCAGGTGATGAATGAAGACCACGCTGTGGGCGATTGCGGCGGATTGCTCGAGCCCAAGCGCTGATACGAACCTTGCTGCTTGAGTTTCGCCAGGCTCGGCAACTCCCCGGCGGCCAGCATCGCCTCGACAATGCTGGGCTCGACGCCGTCAAACCCCAGGATGATGACACGGCCTTGCGCACCGCTGGGTCGTGACTGCTGCTGGGCTTGTGGCGAACCGCACGCCACGCCCGCGCCCACGGCCGCGGCCAAGCCCCAAGCCGAACTCCTCAAGAAATCGCGACGAGATACCATTGGGTCCTTCCTCCCTCATCTGAACTGGCAGGCGTCGCCTTACAGCACGAATGGCGGCACGGCAGCAAGAACAGGGCTTACCATCGTGACGATCAACGCCCGCATGTCTTTACAACGTTGCCCAGGCCAACGAATGTTGACGGCAGCCAAAGAGGCTCTCCATCAGTGCAAAACAATCCTGCATCATCCTAGCGACAACACAGCCGCGTTGCCGGCTATTCCGGCCCGCTGCCGTTGCGCCAACGAAGGCGGCAGCTCTCACGGCGACGCCCTTGTCGCCGCTATGCGGGCTCCCCGGCGTCGGGGAAAAACATGGCGGTCATGTATTCAGCCTGGAAATCCTGGTCAAGGGAGAGGTCGATGCGCTGGGTCTGCCGGGCCAGTTCTTCCGCCCGGCGGCGCGCGCCCTGCGACGCTGCCGCGAGCCGCGCACCGGCTAGCGAAGTATTGCCCACGAAGGCGATGCGCCGATGCTCGACGTCCGCGGGCAGCAGCCCGATGCGCTGGGCATTGCTGCGGCGAATGAAGTTGCCGAACCCGCCGGCGATGAGGAAGCGGTCGACATCGGTCGCTTCGAGTCCGACGCGGCGCAGGAGGATCGCAATGCCCGCACGGATCGCGCCTGCCGCAAGTTGCAGTTCCCGGATGTCCTTCTGCGTGAGGAGGACCGGTGCTTGGGTGGCGGTTTCTTCCCCGTGGGCCAGAACGAAGGCCGGCCCCTGTTCGGTCTCGATGACGCGCTCGCGGATCCCGGGCGGCAATCCCGGGGGGAGTTGGTCGCCCGTCAACAACAGCCCTTGCGACGCGACAATGCCGTGGCGAAGCAGCTCTGCCGTAAGATCGATTAGGGCAGAACCGCACAGTCCGGCCGGTTCAACGTTTCCGACCACGTTGATGCGGACATCCTCGTTGAACATGACCTTCTCGATGGCGCCGGCCGTCGCGCGCATTCCATGGGCGATCCGGGCGCCCTCGAACGCGGGTCCTGCCGCCGTGCTCGCGGCCACCATGCGCCCGTCGTGGGCCACGACGATCTCGCCATTGGTCCCGATGTCCACGAGCACCGTGGGCTTGGCCGCGTCGGCAAGACCCGCAACCAGGATCCCGGCCACGGTGTCCCCGCCGAGGAACCCGCCGATTATGGGAAAGACATACGCGCGGCCCCGCGGGTGGATGTGCAGCCCCAGTTCGGGCGCGGGGGCAAGCAGGCTGTTGGCTTGTGCCGGTGCAAACGGCACCTCCCCCAAGGCGCCGGGGTCCACGCCCTCGAGCAGATGCTGCATGGTCGTGTTGCCGGCGAAGGTGATTTCATACACGTTCTCCGGCGCAACGTTTCCCGCCCGGGTCAACTCACGCACCATATCGTTGACCTCGTCGCAGATGGCCGCGTGGAGCTTTTCGAGGCCCTCCGGATCCTCGCGGGCAAGCGAGATACGCGATAGAACATCGTCGCCGAAACTCGTCTGGGGATTGATACGGGACACGCTGGCGCGCTCGCGGCCCGTCGTGAGATCCAGCAAGATGCCGACCAGCGTCGAGGTCCCGATATCGAACGCGATGGCGAATCGCTCGGACTCGGTATTGCCTTGCTCGAAGTCCATGAGGCAGTGGTCGGTCAGGACGGCGGTGCCGCTGAACCCCCACGCCCGGAGACGCCCGGGCATCTCGCGAAGCAGGGCGAGGTCCTCCTCGAATGGTCCCAACTCCCGCGCGAGGCGGTCCATGTCCGCCACCGGGTCATCGCGACTGGGCTTGGGCAATTCCACATACCGTTTGCGGATCGCGGCGTCCGATACGTCCAGCGCGTGGCCCTCCCCGGCGAGGATTTGAAAGGACGAAGCCAAGACCGAAGTCTCCGGGACTTCAATCGTGGTCGGACCGCACAGTTCGGACTGGCACGCAAGCCGGAACCCGTCCGTGAGTTCTTTGGGGGTGAAGACGGCCCGTTCTCGCTCGCCCGGTTCACAGGCGACGTCGAGCAGGCGCACGCGGCACTTGCCGCACGTGCCTTGGCCGCCGCAGGGGGTGTCCAGCGTGATACCGGCGCGCGCTGCCGCCTCGATGATCTTCGTGCTCTTGAGCACAAAGACGGTCTTGCCTTGGGGCTCGAACTTCACCGCGATTTCTTTTTCGCGCATCCTCAGTCTTTCGTTGCCGTTCGAGGCGAACCGCTCATATCGCACGCATCCACGCGGCCGCCGTTGCTTCCTCTTGGCGAAATGGGGGCCTCATTATGCATATTCTCGCGGGCGATTTGAATATTGCGCTGCATGACGCCGAATCCGGCGCGCCGCAAAGGGCTGCCCGCGAAACGCTGGTTGAAACGGTCCTCGTCCATTTCGTCGAACGCCGTCAGGTCCGGATTGGCGTGACCCGCACGCGGGAAGAAATCCTTCTCGCTCGATTCGCGCGCAAACCGGTTCCAGGGGCAGACCTCCTGGCAGATGTCGCACCCGAAGATCCAGTTGCCGAACTGGGTGCGCAATTCCGAAGGGACCTCCCCTGCGTTCTCGACGGTGTGGTAGGCGATGCAGCGGCGCGAATCCACGACGCCCGGCGCCACGATGGCCTGCGTCGGACAGGCCTCGATGCACCGCGTGCACGCGCCGCAACGGTCCGCAACCGGTGGGTCCGCCGCAAGCTCGAGGGTCGTGACGATCACCCCAAGGAAAAGCCATGACCCGAAGTCGCGCCGGATGACGAGCCCGTTCTTGCCGATCCACCCGATGCCGGCCCTTGCGGCCCATGCCCGCTCGAGCACCGGGCCCGTATCCACGCAGCAGTAGGATTGCGCGTCGGCGTCCAATGTGGATAGGAATCCCGCGAGGGCGCGCAACGGTTTCCGCAACACGCGGTGGTAGTCGCGCCCCCACGCGTACCGTGATACCCGGCCGCTGCCCTCCGGCGGCTCCGGCCGTGCTGCGTAGTAGTTGCGCGCCACCACAATCACGGCCCGCGCGCCGGGCACCTTGAGCCGGGGATCTTGCCGCACCTGTTTCGTCGTCGCCATCCAGGCCATGCCGGCGTGACGCCCCGCCGCAAGCCAGTCGCCGAGGCGATCCTCAGGGTCCACGCCACCGGCCTCGGCAATGCCGCACGCGTCAAAACCGAGTGCAGCGGCCCGCGCTTTCACTGCGGCCGCTGGCGCTAGATCTTGGATTTCAGATCTCAGATCTCAGATTCCGGATAATGTGACGCTTTCGCGCCCCAAGGTTGGACTTCGGAGACGTTGTCATTTCAGGTTGACGCGAGCGCCGTATTGGGCAATCATTCGGGCGTTCCACTCGTCGCCGCCGGGCAGGTTGGCCGTCTTGAAGATGGGCGGCTCGCGCCCGGCCTCGACGAACCGGCAGACCACGCCGTACACGATCTGTTCCATGATGGCGATGTCGACGAGACTCGAAGTGGCCGCGGTGCGCAGATCCGTGCCCGCCACGGGCAACGCCGCATCGCCCGCCGTGCCGCAGTTGTCGATCACGACGTCGCAGATCTCGAAGAGCTTCTTATCCTGGCCGGCCCCATACTCGGCAGCGCGCGACTGGGCGAGGGAGGTTAGGGCAATGGTCTTCAACCCCTTCTCCTTCGCGCACAACGCCATCTCGACCGGCACGGCGTTCTTGCCGCTGTTGGACACGACGGTGAGCACTTCGCCGGGCCGGGCGTCCTCCTTCTCGAACACGATCCTCGCCAGCCCGGTCAGCCGCTCGAGTTTGGTGCTGGTGGCCGGTCCTTCGTGCTGCATCAAGCCCGGAAAGAGGATCGCGTTGACCGGCACAAGCCCCCCGGCGCGGTAGTAAACCTCTTCACCTGTGAAGTGCGAGTGCCCCGTGCCGAAGATATGCCAGACGCCTTCGTTCAAGAGGCTTTGGGCCACCATTTCGGTGGCCTGCGCGATCGCTTCCGCCTGGCTCTCCGCTACCTTGTTCAGTATGCCTTGGGCCACGTCGAAGAACTCCAGCATGTCATGCTCCTCCCAGCGCTAATGTAGACGACAACGTGGGCGTCTTGCGGCGCCACGTCCACTATAGCCGAAAGCACTGCCTAACGGCGAGGGCGGGCCAGCCCCTTTTTGCCGGGAATCAGACCGGGCCGCTCTGGTATGCTGTTGACACGGCCCGGGATGAGTGAGGCCGAAGGCTGGGAGCGAGGGCATGTCCAAAGTGAAGACCACCTATGTCTGCCAGCAGTGCGGCGCCGTGTCCTTGCGTTGGGAAGGGCGGTGCAGCCAGTGCGGCGAGTGGAACAGCCTTGTCGAGGAGCAGGTCGTCGAGGAAGGGCCGCACGTCCGGGCAGCGTTGCAGGACGGGGCCGAACCCGTGCCCATTACCGACACCGGACAGGACACGCCGCCGCGGCTCTCGACCGGCGTGGGCGAATGTGATCGGGTGCTGGGCGGGGGTGTGGTGGGTGGGTCGTTGACCCTCATCGGCGGCGACCCCGGGATTGGCAAGTCCACGTTGATGCTGCAAGTCTCGCAGCACATTGCCGAAACCGGCGGCAACGTACTGTACGTCTCCGGGGAGGAATCTTTCAGCCAGACGCAACTGCGTGCCAAGCGGCTCGGCGCGCTGAATGACCGCCTCTTCTTGCTCACCGAGACCGCGGTTGACGCCGTCCGGCGGCACGTGGCCCAGGGCGACTATGCGTTCGTGGTCATCGATTCGATCCAGTCGGTGTACTCGCCTGCGCTGCCCGCTGCCCCCGGCAGCGTGGGCCAGGTGCGCGAGTGCGCCAACGAGTTTCTGCGGCTCGCCAAAGGCCGCGACCTGTCCACCTTTCTCGTGGGCCATGTGACCAAGGATGGGGCGATTGCCGGGCCGCGGCTCCTCGAACACTTGGTCGACACCGTGCTGTACTTCGAAGGGGAAGGCCGGCAGGCGCTGCGGATCCTACGCGCCGTAAAAAACCGCTTTGGGTCCACCAACGAGATCGGCGTGTTCGAGATGACGGACGCCGGGCTTGTGGACGTGCCCAACCCGAGCGCGCTGTTCCTGAGCGAGCGCCCGAAGGGCGTAAGCGGGTCCGTGGTCATCCCGAGCATCGAGGGGACGCGGCCGCTACTGGTCGAGGTCCAGGCCCTGGTGTGTCCGACGCCGCTGGCGTCGCCGCGCCGCACGGTGACCGGGGTGAACCCGAACCGCATCTCGCTCCTGCTGGCGGTGCTCGAGAAACGCGTCGGGCTCCACTTTGCGGACAAAGACGTATTCGTGAACGTGGTGGGCGGCGTGCGGCTGGACGAACCGGCCACGGACCTCGCGGTGGCGCTGGCGCTGGCATCGAGCTTGCGCGAGATCCCCTTGCCTTCGGATCTGGCGGCCTTTGGCGAGGTAGGCCTGGCCGGGGAGGTCCGGGCCGTGGACATGGCGCGCCAACGCGTCGCGGAAGCCTCGAAGTTCGGTTTCACAAAGTGTATTCTACCTCGGAGTTGCGTGCAGGACGTCGAAGGCTCGAGCGCGGCTTTGGCGCCCGTAACGGGGATCGGGCAAGCGATCGAATACGCGTTGGAGGAATGACATGGCAACCAGAGGCAAACGCAAGACAACTGAAGAGGCCTACCGGGAAGCGCTGCTCGCCATCTCGCCCGGCACACGCATCCGCGAAGCCATCTCCGCAATCCTGCAAAGCCGCAATGGCGGCCTGATCTGCATCGGCGATCCCAAGCGCCTGGCCGAGTTATCCGAAGGCGGCGTCAAGGTAGACGCGCCCTGCACGCCGCAACTCTTGTACGAACTGTCGAAGATGGATGGGGCGCTTATCCTGAGCAAGGACAGCCGCCGTGTGGTGTATGCCAACCGCTTCCTCAAGCCCGACACGTCTATTGCCTCCGACGAAACCGGCACGCGGCACCGCGCCGCGGAACGCATGGCACGGCAGGCGAAATGTGTCGTGGTCGCCGTATCGGAGCGGCGCTCGTGCGTGACGCTTTACGTGAACAACATCAAGCACGTCATGGACGCCATTCCGACGCTGCTCAACAAAGCGACGCAGGCGATCCAGACCCTCGAGAAGTACATCAGTGTGCTCAACCAGACCATGCAGGAGTTGAGCGTCCGCGAATTCCAGGACATGGTCACGATCTTCGACGTATGCCGGGCCATCCAGCGGCTCGAAATGGTGCTCCGGATTGCCAAGGAGATCGAGCCCTACATCCTGGAACTCGGCACGGAAGGCCGGCTGATCGAACTCCAATTGCGCGAGTTGGTTCAACCCGCCGAGGAGGGGGACCTCGTGGTGAGGGACTACTGCCGCGAGAAGCCCGGCGTGGCCTGGGAAGAGGTCCGCGAGAAGATCGCCCAGCTTCCCCAAGACGAATTGCTCAGTCTCGGCAGTATCAGCCAAGCCTTGGGATACGGGCCGAACCCGAGGACCATCGACACCTACCTCTCCCCCCGCGGGTATCGCATCTTGACCATGACGCACCGCCTGACGCCCCAGATCATCGAGAACCTCGTGCTGCGGTTCGGGTCGCTTCAACAGATCATCCGGGCACCCAAGGACGACCTCGTGGCCATCGAGGGCGTGGGCGAGGTCCTGGCCGAACGCGTCCGCGCCAGCGTCAACCTGCTGCGCAATCAGCTTGCACTCGACCGGAGGTGAGGCGCCACGCCCGGCACGTAGGGTGAGTGCAGAAAAGCATACGCACTAACCCGAGCCTAACACGGCCCAAGGATAATGGCGTGATTCCTGGAGTATCGGGACAGACACGAGGAAGCGTCATGCCCAAAGCGAATATCCTGATCGTAGATGATGAACAGGACATCCTGGACTTGGTGGCGTACAATCTTTCCAAGGCCCGTTACCAGTGCACGTGCGTCATGGACGGGGCGGAGGCCCTGCGCAGTGCACGTGCCGCGCAGCCGGATCTCATCCTTCTCGACCTGATGCTGCCGGTACTGGATGGGCTGGAAGTGTGCGCCATCCTAAAAAACGATCCGAAGACGAAGAACATCCCGATAGTCATGCTCACGGCCAAGGGTACGGAAACCGACATTGTCCACGGGCTGGAACTGGGCGCAGATGATTACATCACCAAGCCGTTCAGCCCCAAGGTGCTCGTGGCGCGGGTGAAGGCCGTGTTGCGGCGTTTGCCCGTGGAATCCGACGAGGGGGCCTCACCGATTACGAGAAACGAAGTGCACATTCACCCGGGGCGCCACGAGGTCCGGGTGAACGGGGCTCCCGTCGATTTGACCCACACCGAGTTCAAGGTGCTGCATGTTCTGGCGCGTCGTCCAGGATGGGTGTTCACGCGCTCGCAAATCGTCGATGCCGTGCATGGCGCCGGCTATCCCGTGACGGACAGGGCGGTCGACGTGCATATCGTTGGGCTGCGCAAGAAGCTGGGGGCCTACGGGGACTACATCGAAACCGTTCGCGGCGTAGGATACCGATTCAAGGAATAGACCGTGCGGCGTCGCAGTCTGGTTTGGCAAATCTATCTTCCGTTTCTTCTGCTGACCCTATGCGCCCTACTCGCCGCGATGTGGTATGCCGTCGACTCGACACGGCAGTTTCATCTTGAACAGACTTCGGCGGCGCTCGAGGCGCAAGCCCACCTCTTCAAACGCCAGATCGAGCAAGCGCTCCACGACGCGCCGGATACGGATGCGCTATGCAAGGAACTCGGGGGGCTCTCGGGCACCCGTATCACCGTGGTGTTGCCCTCCGGCGACGTCGTGGGCGATTCCGATGAAGATCCGAAGCGGATGGATAACCACGGCAACCGACCCGAGATCAAGCAGGCGGCCGCCGGCCAGGTGGGGCACTCCGTAAGGTATAGCCACACCCTTCGCACACACTTTATGTACGCGGCGGTCCCCATGCTTGAGGACGGGGCCTACGCCGGGGTGGTGCGCACGTCCGTCGCGCTTGCATCCGTCGAGCAGGCCTTCCGCAGGATCTTCGTGCGCATCGTCTTGGTGTCGATCTCGGTGGCCTTACTGGTGGTTGCGCTGAGTCTCGCCATAGCCCGCCGCATCATACGGCCATTGCAGGAGATGCGCGCAGGTGCCGAAGCGTTTGCCCGGGGCGATCTGCAAAAACGCCTGCGCATTCCGGATGCCGATGAACTCGCCGATCTGACGATGGCCATGAACAACATGGCCCAGCAACTTGACGAACGGATACAGGCCACCAAGCGGCAACGCAATGAGCGCGACGCCATTCTGGCCAGCATGGCCGAGGGCGTTGTGGCCGTGGACACCGAGGAACGCATCATCAACCTCAACCTGGCCGCGGCCGATCTGCTCGGGATAGCGGCCGAGGCGGCATGCGGGCACGCAATCCACGAAATGAGCCAAGAGCCCAAGCTGCAGCGCTGTGTGGCCCAGGCCTTGGCGGGCTCCGAAATCGTCGAAGACGAGACCAGGCCGTCAGGACCCGACGAGCGCATTCTGCATGTCCGCGCCACCGTCTTGCGCGATGAACAGGGCCGGAAACTCGGCGCCGTGATCGTGTTGAACGACATCACGCAGTTGCGTCGACTCGAGCGGGCGCGCAGCGACTTCGTGGCCAACGTCTCCCACGAGATCCGCACGCCCGTCACGTCCATCAAAGGTTACACCGAAACCCTGCTGGACGGAGCCTTGGCCGATCCGGAAGACGCCAACCGGTTCCTGCGCATCGTGCTCCGGCAGGCGGACCGGCTCGCCGCACTAGTGGATGACATCCTGACCATTGCGGCGATGGAGCAACCGCAGGCGGTCAAGAAAGGGGACTTCGAGTCGCATAGCATCCGGGATGCCATCGAGCTCGCCGTGCAAGCGTGCGAACCCAAAGCCACCGATCGAAACGTCCGTATAGAGACGATCTGCGGCGACGACTTGCGCGCCAACATCAGCCTCGTGCTGATCGAGCAAGCGATTACTAATCTCTTGGATAATGCCATCAAGTATAGCGATCCGGGCGGCGTAGTCCGCGTCGAGGCGGTCCGTGCCGACAGCGAGCTGTTGATCAAGGTGCGCGACTTCGGTTGCGGCATCGAGGCCGAACACCTGCCGCGGCTCTTCGAGCGATTCTACCGCGCCGACAAGGCGCGTAGCCGCGCCCTCGGAGGGACCGGGCTGGGCCTGGCCATCGTCAAACACATCGCCATTTCCCACGGCGGCCGCGTCACGGTCGAAAGCACGCCGGGCGAAGGCAGCTGTTTCATCATCGTGCTTCCGCACGAGGAGTCCTAACACCAATACGGTTCCCGTAAGGCTACTCCTGCGGGTTGCCCTTGGCGATAGCCTGCCGTGAGCGACTTGCACCCCGGTGGGGCGAGCATCCTCGCCCCACCACACGCTCGCCCCACCGGAGCTATGCCAGGGCTGCTTAGGCTCGCTGCCTTCGCAGCTGTCGTGTTGAGTGAAACCCCATTCCGCAAATGCCACGAGGGTCGCGGTGCTTGCCTCCATCCTCGGAGCCGCGTAGAATGGAAGGGGTTCTTGGAAAGCGCAAACCCATGACAAGGAGACTCGTGGTGAGAAAGCCTATCTTTAACGCGCTGGCGCTCACACTGTTCGTGTTCGTGCTATGCGGCTGCAATCCAGAGACGCCAACGCCCCCGGCAGACAAGAACGTCGCGCTTGCGGCAGCAAACGAGCCGCCGAATGCGCAAGGCACGACCGCGCAGAAACCGCCCTCCGGTGAAGGCATCACCGAGATCTCGGCCGCAGCACAGCGCAGCGAGGGCCTGTTTGCGGCAGAGGAAGCCGAGCGCACGCTCCCGGCGGACCATTGGCTGAGGCAGACGCCTATCCAGAAGGACACGGTGCCTGCGACAATCGCCCCTCCGGAACCGCGCGTGCTTTTGAAACAACACGGCCCGGCGTACCTCGAACAGATCGGGGAGACGCGCGTGCTCCATCTCAAGGGCTCGTACTATGACATGGGGTACCAGCACGGCGCCCTCCTCAAGGAGGAGATCCGCCTCGGCGCCACCCTCATCCGGACCGTAGGCCGCGTCGCCTGGAAAAAGGACTTCGTCAAGAGCAGCCGCGAGGCCTGGGAGCGAAGCAGTGCGCATATTCCGCAGAAATACAAGGAGGAACTCGAGGGCATGGCGGAGGCCTTGGGCATGCCGGTCGAGGAAGTCCAGGAGTTCAACATTTTCCCCGAGTTGTTTCATTGCAGCGGCTTCGCGTTTTGGGGCAACGCCACGGCAGACGGGGCGCTGTTGCACGGCCGCGTGCTCGACTACATGCGCGAGATCGGCATGGACCAGTGGGCGATCATCATTGTGCAGGAGCCCGAGAACGCGCACGCCTTCGTGAACGTGGGCTACGCCGGGCTCATCGGCAGCGTGACGGGCATGAATGTGCAACACGTTGCACTGGGTGAAATGGGCGGCGGCGGGGCCGAGAAGTGGGACGGCATGCCCATGACGTTCCTCATGCGCGAGTGCCTGGAAATGGGCACGACGCTCGAAGACGCCTGCCGCATCATGCGCGAGAATCCGCGCACGTGCGAGTACTACTACGTGATCAGCGATGCAAAGGCCCAGGGAGGCCGGGGCGATGCGGTCGGTGTCGCGTCCACCCCTGACGATATTCAGTTCATTGGCCCGAACGAATTCCACAAGCTGTTGCCGCGTCCGGTCGAAGACGCGGTGCTGTTGTCTGCCGGGGGTCGGTACCAGTGTCTTGCGGATCGCGTCGAGGCAATGCACGGCAAGATCACGCCGCAGATTGCGCTGGATATCATGGCGCGCGGCGTGTCGATGAGGAGCAACCTGCACAACGCCCTGTTCAAGCCCGCCACGCTCGAACTGTGGGTGGCCAATTCCACCCTCCTCGCCCCCTCGTGCAACCGCCCCTACGTCCACTACGACCTGAACGTCCTGCTCAACGAACAGCCAGCCTCCTGAGGATCGCGCGTCGCACCAAGCGCTATGGGCTCTTGACATTTCAGGGAAAGTGTGGCTCAATATATCTGAAAAAGCATTCAGACTGCGGGAGCCTCTCCTATGGCAAAGCAACTCACGCCCCGGCAAGCCCAGATACTCCATCACATTGTCGAATGTATTCGAGACCACGGCTATCCCCCGACCATCGCAGAGATAGGGGAGGCGTTCGGCATTGCCTCGACCAACGGTGTCAATGACCATTTGGTCGCGATCGAGAAGAAGGGCTACATCGAGCGTTCGTCAAAAGCGCGCGGGATCCGCGTTACGGAAAAGGCCGCGGCCGGGCTCTACCGGAGCGAGGTGGGCATGCTGCCGCTGGTGGGCCGTGTGGCCGCTGGCCAGCCGATTCTGGCCGAGCAGAACATCGAGCGCCACGTCCCGGTGTCAGCGTCGTTGGCGAAGAAGCAGGCGTATTGCCTGCGGGTCCAAGGCGACAGCATGATCGACGCCGGGATTCTCGATGGCGACATCGTGATCGTGGACCAGGGGCGCCGGGCGGGCGCCGGCGATATCGTGGTGGCGCTGCTGGACGATGAGGCCACGGTGAAGCGGTTCTATCCGCGCGGCGACCAGGTGGAGTTGCGTCCGGCCAATGCGCGCCTGAAACCGATTCGACGCGCGGCCCGTTCGGTGCGGTTGCAGGGGGTGGTGGTCGCGTTGCAGCGCACGTTCGAGGGTGGATCTTGACCGCTGCCGTCGATTACGCTTCGAGGCGGCGCGGGGATGTGCATCCAGCGTCATCACTGAGAGGGAGTCATCGCGGGCCATTGCCTGCCAAGGGAGTTGCGAGGATGAATAGAGTCCTGGTCATTGTTGGGGATGCTACCGAGACTGTTGACACGCTGTATCCGTATTACCGGCTGATCGAAGGGGGGTTCGAGCCGGTGGTGGCCGCGCCGGAGAAACGGCGGTATCAGATGGTGTTGCATGAGGTCAAGCCCGGCTGGACCATCACCAAGGAATGGGAAGGTTACACAATCGAGGCGGACGTCGCGTTCAAGGACGTGAATCCCGAGGACTACCTCGGCATTTTCTTTTCCGGCGGACGCGCCCCCGAGTACATCCGCTACGACGAGGACCTCGTCCGCATCACGCGCCACTTCTTTGACGCCAACAAGCCGATCGCGTGCGTGTGCCACGGCGTCGAGATCCCGGCCTACGCCGGCTGCGTGAAGGGCCGGCGCATGGCCACGGTCGCCAAGTGCAAGTTCGATCTCGAGGTGTGCGGCGGCACCTTCGTAGACGCGCCGTGCGTCATCGACGGCAACCTCGTCAGCGGCCGCACGTACCACGACCACGGCCACTACATCGGCGCGTGGATAAAGATGCTCAACGAAGCGCGCGGCTGAGAACGCAGTGGCATGCGATTGATTGTTCGTGCATAATGGTCGCTGAATGGTATCGTCAAGAAGGGAGAAACCGGGCCATGCCTTATCGCGGACACATCGAAAACGGCGTCGTTGTGCTCGACGAGAGCGTTCCGTTGCCGGAAGGCGCCGAGGTGACGGTGGATATGTGTGATCGTGCTGCAAGTGAGCAAGAGGAAGCGCGTCCTTTGACGGACTACGACCGTCTTAAGCCGTTTATCGGAAAGGCCGAGGGCCTTCCCCCGGATTTTGCGGAGAATCACGATCACTACCTCCACGGCCGGCCGAAGAAATGACCGAATTGTTTGCCTACACGTTTTTCTATCTGGCGCTGCT
>Ga0272441_10008595_pt1 | contig 16113 bp, 12 predicted proteins | sample SSMProp6N_FD_193582 | JGI IMG/M metagenome (GOLD analysis project Ga0272441, IMG submission 193582) | Marine sediment archaeal communities from Little Sippewissett salt marsh, Falmouth, MA, United States - SSM-Prop-6N | ecosystem: Environmental > Aquatic > Marine > Wetlands > Sediment ... | reverse complement strand
TTCCCGAAGCCAGCATACCTGCTTTCTCCAATTCTTCCTTGTAATCATTATTAAATTCATAACGATGCCGGTGTCTTTCTGAAATAGAAGTTTGTCCATGGTAAACTTTATGGACAAGCGTACCTTCCAGTATTTCACAATCCCATGCTCCAAGGCGCATTGTCCCTCCCTTATTGGTTACCGATTTTTGAGCTTCCATTAAGCTAATGACAGGATGCTCTGTACCTCCGTCCATTTCAGTAGAATTTGCATCTTTTAAACCTAATACGTTCCTGGCAAATTCAATTACCGCCATTTGCATACCCAGACATATGCCTAAAAAAGGAATATTATTTTCCCGTGCATAACGCACAGCTTTAATTTTACCTTCAATGCCACGCTCTCCAAAACCGGGTGCCACAAGAATTCCCTGAAGACCCTTCATTTTTTCTTCAAAGTTTTTGGCCGTGATATGCTCTGAATGAATAGGTCTTATGTTTACTTTCACTTCATTTATGGCACCTGCATGAATAAATGACTCCAGAATGGATTTGTAAGAATCCTGTAATTCAACGTATTTACCAATTAAACCAATGGTCACTTCAGACTTAGGGTGTTTATGCCTGTCCAGGAATTCATTCCATTGATCCAGATCCGGAACCGTATTATCTGGTAAGCCAAGTTTTTGCAGCGCCACGGTATCTAAACCTTCATCCTGCATCATCACCGGTACATCATATATTGTAGACGCATCTATAGATTGTATGACCGCCTCTTTTTTAACATTACAGAATAATGCCAGTTTTTGCTTGATATCATCAGACAGTTCATGTTCTGTCCTGCACACCAGAATATCTGCCTTTATTCCACTCTCCATCAAGGTTTTAACAGAGTGCTGTGTTGGCTTGGTTTTTAATTCTCCTGCAGCAGAAAGGTAAGGCACCAAAGTAAGATGTATCACAATACCATTGTTATCACCCAGCTCCCAGAGTAATTGCCTCACAGCTTCAATATAGGGAAGAGATTCAATATCCCCTACGGTACCACCGATTTCTGTAATTACAATATCGTATTCACCACTATTTCCAAGTATTTGAATCCGTTCCTTAATTTCATTGGTAATATGTGGAACTACCTGTACCGTTTTACCTAAAAACTCTCCGCGGCGCTCTTTTTCAATTACACTCTGGTAGATCCTTCCTGTAGTTACATTATTGGCCTGCGAAGTCTTTACATTTAAAAATCGTTCATAGTGGCCAAGATCCAAATCGGTTTCCGCACCATCATCTGTAACATAGCACTCTCCATGTTCATATGGATTCAGGGTACCCGGATCTACATTGATATAAGGATCTAATTTTTGTATTGTTGTTTTATAGCCCCTGGCTTGCAGAAGTTTGGCTAAGGAAGCGGCAATGATCCCCTTACCAAGTGAAGAAGTAACACCTCCCGTAACGAAAACATATTTAGTATCTGGCATATTGCACATCTATGTTACGGAGTTCAAAGGTACAAAATGCAACTAGAAATTATCGGGTATCCACCGGAAAATCTTCCCTAATTTTTCTAATGAGTCCCTCCATACCATTTATTTTAACTTCAAGGATGGCCTTCATATGCTCCCCAAGTTTACCTTTGGGAAAACCATTTCTTTGAAACCAGATTAAATAAGCCTCAGGCAAATCAAGCAGGTACCGCTCTTTATACTTGCCAAAAGGCATTTTATAATGAGCGAGTTCAATAAGCTTTTTCCTATCGGGAAATAGTTCCATTATTAAATCTAAATAAATTATCTTTAATACGTTATAAACGATATAAAATGAAACGAAGAACATTCATCGGTTCTTCCGTGGCCGCAACCGTAGGATTAGTTTCTACTGCAGGCGTTGCCATGGAAGGAAAATCAACTACTACCGGCAATTTAAAAGGAAATATTAACCATAGCGTATGTCGTTGGTGTTATAGCAAGATTCCAATGGAGGATTTTCTTCAGAGCCTCAATGAATTAGGTATTACAGCAATGGATTTAACAGGCCCGGAAGACTGGCCTTTAATGAAAAAGTATGGCATTCATGCATCCATGTGCTGGGGCGCAGGTCTTGGTATTGAAAAAGGTTGGAACGATCCTAAACTGCACGAAGAACTGATAAAAGATTATTTACAAATAATTCCGAAAGTTGCGGAATCTGGCTACACCAATCTGATTTGTTTTAGTGGAAATCGCAATGGTATGAATGATGACGTTGGGCTCAAAAATTGCGCAGAAGGGTTAAAACAAATTATGCCACTGGCAGAAAAACACGGTGTGGTTATTCAGATGGAACTTTTGAACTCTAAAGTAGACCACAAAGATTATATGTGCGATCATGCAGAATGGGGCGTAGCTTTATGCAAGGAAATAGGATCTGAGAACTTCAAATTACTTTATGATATTTACCATATGCAAATTATGGAAGGTGACATTATAAGGACCATCCAGGAACACCATACCTATTTTGGCCACTATCATACCGGCGGCAATCCCGGAAGGCATGAAATTGATGAGACCCAGGAATTGTATTATCCGGCCATAATGAAGGCTATTTTAGAAACTGGCTTTAAAGGCTATGTGGCCCAGGAATTTATTCCGACCTGGGAGGACCCAATTGCCGCTTTGAAACAAGGGGTGACCATTTGTGATATATAGCTCAAAAGAGAAAACGAAACCAAATTCTTAATTTCGGAGGGCGTCTTTTATTTTCTGATTCCAGGATAGCTGCTGCTCAATATTTCTGGAGTAGTTGGTCTCTTGGTCATAAAGCTGTTGAAATTCTGCAAGCTCCTTATTTATCTGACGATAAATGGCCTTTACTTCAGCTTTCACATTTTTTGTAAATGTGGTGGCATCCATAATTTTACGCATTTTCCTGCCAAACAATTCGGAGATATCAAAATGCAGCTGCTCGTGACTTAGAATTACTTCATCACAAATTTTTGGCTGATACCATGACCTATCCGGATAAAAATAAGTACTTATGGTATAATCCAATACATATTTTCCACCTTCTTCTGTTGTAGAAAATTGATAGCTCAGCCCACTTGCCGTAGTGGCGGCAACCTTAGAACCCTCTACGGGTTCGGCTTTGAAATTGGACCAGCTCAACCTTTGTTTGGGGTGCCAAAGAATGGTCTCTTCTTCCTGTGCGAATGACATTCCAGACCATAGAAATACAAAAAGGCCGAATATGAATCTTAGAGATCCCAATGAAATACAATTTCCTTTTTAATATCAGCGTGAAGACTTAATAGCACAGGGCAGGTTCTCGCAGTATGCTCGAGTATCTTTTTTTGCTTCCCAGAAATAATGGAAGGCAGATGCATCTCTATATCAATCTGAGATATTCTTCTTGGATCTGCGGCCATATGCTTGGTGACCTCTGCGAAAGCATTTTTGAGATCAACCTCCATGTCTCTGGCCTTAATACCCATCATGGTAAGCATACAACTGGCTAAAGCCGTAGCAACTGTATCTGTTGGCGAAAAGGCTTGTCCAAGGCCGTTGTTATCAACAGGGGCATCTGTAATGATTTCATTTCCCGAGCGCAGGTGGATACAACTAGTGCGTAATTCGCCTATATAGGTAACTTTTGATGTCATGGTTCCGGATTAACCTGGGTTATTCGCATATCCTGGTACTTCATTATATAGGAAGCCGTATTGTAATATCCGGAAGAAGGTTCATTATCGTAATCAAATTTATTTCCGCAATACTCGGTAATCCCAATGATATTTGAGGTCTCAAACAAATTGAGCTTATAAGCCAATTTTAAAAGAAGGTCATAGGTAAGGTCAAAACCGCGTACCGCATACCGGTCAGGATCTGCCCCAAAACGCCTTCTGTATCTTCTCACAAAAGCGTTATTATTAGTTTCTTTGTCCACAGAAGGATATGTAAAATTGAGGTTAGACAAATGAGCCCCTGAGATAACATCATTTTCGAATGCCTTGTTCTTATTTGTAGTAAACATCCGCACTTTGGTGGTATCTGAATTAGATGAATTAAGGATGGAACTTACACTGGACACCACTTTAAAATTATCGGTCTCTACAAATACCCAGTTCTCTGTCTCAAGCGAAAGAAGACTTGCAAATACTTCCAAATCTAATGAAATATTTTCTTCATCTTCCTGAAGATCAACAGATTTTGCCAAAGGAAACTTTTCTTTTATCTGTTCGCCAACCGGCTTATTCTTTGCGTCGGTAATCACAATAATATTCTCATCCGTGATAGAATCTTTAATAAAACCGAGCATACGTTCACGTAATATCTGATCGGACGGAATAGAAAAGAATACATTTTCGAGTTCAAAATCGCTGGTAGAGGCCAGAGGTGCAATTACAGGTACTTTAGCATTTGCAGCCTTAATCGCCACTTCTTTTAAGGAATTTAATTGTAATGGCCCAACGATGGCACTAACACCTTCTAAATTTTCTCTTTGAAGCAGTTGTCTTGTTTTATCAGGATCTAATTGGGTATCAAATGTTTTTACATCCACAGAAATTCCCAGTTCCGAAATGGAATCCAGAGCAACCAATGCACCACTATACAAACCAAGGCTATAACTTATTGCATTGCTTCGTGAAATAGCGTCAGATGCACTCTCAACATCATTAAGATCTAATTTATCTGTGCGAAAAGGAAGTAAGTAAATTAGTTTTGGTTTATTAATTGTATTGATACTATCCAAAAGGTTTATTTTATCAAGAATCAAAGAATTTTTCACTTCTAAGTTTCCCCTTTGTTCTTTAGGCAGTTTTAATACCATTCCGGCTTTTAGACCTCTTGAGAGATCCGGATTGAGTTCGAGCAGTTCATTATAATCAAACCCTAAATTCCTTGATAAGGAGTATATTGTTTGTTTGGGTTTAACTTCATAAAAAATGAAATTATCGGTATTCACCTCATTTTCGTCACTTTTCATTTCCGGTAACCTAATTACCATACCTTCCTTTAACCCCCCGATTTTACCGATCTCAGGATTGAGTCTCACAATATCCTGCGAGCTAATTTTATATTCCTGTGAGAGGCTATATAAAGTCTTTTTGGGTGGAACGGTATAGGAAATATACAGTTGTATGTTTTGATCCTCCAGACTGCTGCCTGCAATTTTAGGAAGCTTCAACTGTTGACCTTCTGCCAGAAAATTCGTCACATCTGATAATTCCGGATTTAAGGCAAGAAGGCTATCTATGGTGATCCCATATTTATTGGCAATACTCCATCTTGTTTCTTTTGGCTGAACGGTATAAGTTTCAAAATCAACAAGGTTAATACTGTCTTTTTCAACTTCAACTTTCAGGTATTTTGGGACTTTTAGGCGCATACCCTTTTTTAATTGGCTGGCGTACAATTGGGTATTATAACGTTTGATATCTTCTTCAGAAACATTATACTTTTGAGCAATGCTGAAAATAGTTTCCCTTTTCTTAACCTTATGTGCAATAAACTCAATTGGTTTTTCCTGTTCTTCCTTTGCCTGTTTTAGATTTAAGGTAATTGAATCATTAGCGCTTAATACTTTAGCGCCCAGAGGGATAACAAGTATCGTATTAGGCTTGAGAACGTCACCCTCTGCTATCTCCTTATTGTACTTGAGGATATCAGCTGGATTCACCTTGTATTGCCTTGCAATACTATAGACTGTTTCTCCCACTTTTACGGCATGAGAGCTAAACTGTTGTGCCATGGCCTGACATGAAAACAGTAGAATTGCAGTCGCTGTAATTAAAAATCTTATTGACATGCTTGCAGGTTTTATTCCCATTCTATGGTTGCCGGGGGTTTTGACGAGATATCATAAACCACTCTATTTACCCCTGGAACTTTGTTTATTATTTCATTGGAGGTCTTTTGCAAAAATTCGTAGGGCAAATTAACCCAATCTGCCGTCATGCCGTCCGTGCTTTCGACTGCCCGCAAAGCTACACATTTTTCATAAGTTCGCTCATCGCCCATGACCCCTACACTATTTACGGGCAAAAGCATGGCTCCGGCCTGCCAAACTTCATTATAAAGTCCCCATTCCTTCAAACCATTAATAAAAATAGCATCTACTTCTTGCAAAATACTTACCTTTTCTTCTGTAACATCTCCCAATATTCGTATGGCCAATCCAGGTCCCGGAAATGGATGGCGCCCTAAACGTTCATCTTCTATTCCAAGAGTTGCCCCTACCCTTCTCACTTCATCCTTAAACAACATTTTCAGGGGTTCTACTACTTTTAGTTTCATAAAATCTGGTAATCCCCCTACATTATGATGGCTTTTAATAGTTGCCGAAGGTCCTCCTGTTGCAGATACCGACTCAATCACATCGGGATAAATGGTGCCCTGGGCAAGCCATTTGGCATCTTCAATTTTATGCGATTCATCATCAAAAACATCTATGAAAACCCCTCCAATAATTTTTCTTTTCTTTTCAGGATCATCTTCTCCTGCAAGAGCATTCAAAAAACGTGCCGAAGCGTCAACACCTTTCACATTTAGACCCATATGCTCATATTGGTCCAATACTTCCTGAAATTCGTTTTTCCTAAGCAATCCGTTATTTACAAAAATACAATGAAGATGATCTCCAATGGCCTTGTGCAATAAAACTGCCGCCACCGTAGAATCTACACCTCCCGATAGTCCAAGGATCACTTTTTCACTTCCTATCTTTTGTTTTAATTCAGAAACAGTGGTTTCCACAAAAGCATCCGGAGTCCAGGTTTGCTGTAAACCCGAAATATGCACTAAAAAGTTTTCCAGAAGCAGTTTTCCCTGTTTGGTATGATATACTTCCGGGTGAAATTGAATACCATAGGTTATTTCCCCTTTTATTTTAAAGGCTGCATTTTGCACATCATTTGTACTGGCCAACCTTACTGCATTTTCAGGTAATTTTTTTATAGTGTCGCTATGGCTCATCCATACTTGCGAATCTTCTCTGATTTCGTAAAAAAAAGGTTCATCTCCATCAATTGAAGTAAGCCTTGCTCTGCCGTATTCACGGGTATTGGAAGGTGCAACATTTCCTCCATGAAAATGGGCCAGGTATTGTGCCCCATAACAAATGGCCAGTAAGGGAATCTTGCCTTTTATCTCCGATAAATCGGGATGTGGGGCATCATCTGCCCTAACGGAGAATGGAGAACCAGACAGAATTACTGCTTTATAATCTGACAGGTCTTCCGGTGGGCGGTTATAGGGTTTAATTTCGCAGAAAATATTAAGTTCCCTGACCCGTCTGGCAATGAGTTGAGTATACTGGGAACCAAAATCTAAAATAAGGACGTTGTTTTGCATGGGCAAAAATAGTAATTCAGTACATTTTCAAACACAAGTTTTAGGTATATTTATAACATCTTTATTAACGTCATAAGAATGAAACATTTAAATGCTATAATTTTTGGGGTCGCTATAATCATTGCCGCTAATTTTTTGGGTAGCGCTTATGTAAAACGTTCAAATCCTGCACGCGTGATTTCCATTACTGGGCTGGGAAATGAGAACTTTACATCAGACCTTATTGTATGGGAAGGACGCTTTGTTACCTTTAATACAGTTTTAAAGACCGCTTTTGAACAATTGAATAATGATAAGGAAATAGTTAGGGATTATCTGGTATCCAAAGGAATAAGTCCTGATAACATAATTTTTAATTCTGTACAGACGATTGAGCAACGGGACAATAAGTACGAAAACGGAAATTTTGTTGGTACAATTTTCCGGGGGTACGAGTTATCACAATCTGTTCAAATAGAATCGAGTGATGTGGCTCTGGTGGAAAAAGTATCGCGTGAGATCACGGAACTATTAAATAAAGGGGTTCAGTTTAATTCCTCACCTCCCCGTTATTATTACACTAAATTATCTGATCTTAAGATCAAAATGATTTCAAAGGCGACTGAAGATGCGCGTATCCGCGCCGAAAAAATAGCAGAGAATTCCGGAGGCACTTTGGGTGATCTTATTACTGCACGTATGGGTGTTTTTCAAATTACCGGACAAAATTCAGACGAGGCTTACAGCTGGGGCGGGGCTTATAATACTGCTGCCAAAAAGAAGACTGCTTCTATCACTATGCGGTTGGAATACAAGGTAAAATAAGATAATTTGGGGGTTATTTTCAATCCTTTACAATATTATAGTAACGATTTATATAAAAATACTTAAATACCTGGTTTAAAGTTTTTTACTTAAATTCCTACAAATAGTATTTTAACTAAATAATACTGTTTTTATTTAAATATTCCATTGTATTAGATTATGCGATAAACTGATTTGAAGGAATACAAAGATTATGAATTATTTTAAGTAAAAAAATATAGTTAAAAGAAAAAGCCCCGACGATGATCGCCAGGGCTTTTCAAATCAAAAACCAACCTAAACACATGAACTTGTTATGACACAATTTTATCTATAAAAAATGAACTTTTTCATAGCAATTTATATATATAACAATCTTCTCTAAAAATACCCTACCTCATTTTTTATTTTTTTACCTTTATATAGATGAAACCCATGGAAAGAACAGATCAGATTTTTAAAGATTTACAGGAAGAACTAAAAAAAGGAAGCACACAAAAATCGCATCCTTTTCGCTACTTTACCCTGGGTACGGTAGGTTTGGATCGTTTGACCAGGCAAAGAACATTGGTTTTAAGAAAGGTTTCTGATGAACTCCTACTTTCTTTTTATACTGATTTCCGTTCAAAAAAAATTATTCATATAAAGGAAAATAATAAGGTGGGGTTATTATTTTATAATCCTGAGAAGCTCTTACAAATAAAAATTGAAGGTATTGCTACCATAATTAAAGGAAAGGCTATAGAAGAAACTTATAATAATGGTATTCCGGAAAAAGCTCGCAAGGATTATACCACTGCCATGGCACCGGGTACGCCGCTCGAGGATCCAGCGGTCATAGAATACCTTAAAAAGGAGAATCACTTCTGTGTAGTTGAAATTACCCCTTTTAAAATAGAATACCTTAAATTACAACAGCCTGAGCATCTGAGGGTTCGATTTTCCAAGCGACAAGAACTTTGGAGCGGAGAATTCCTTGTGCCATAAAACCGGCTCAATTCATTTCATAGTATCCAAAATAACCTGAATATCCTCCTCAGTGGTATCCGGATTAATAAAACAAAACCGGGCTACTGTTTCAATACTTTCTTTGGTTTTCCATTTACTGGGTGTCACCAGGGCTATCCCATCCCGATGATTTGTATACGTCCAGTTTTTATAATCATCCGCAGACCAGCCTTTACGCCTGAATAGCACGCAGGATAGACCTGGCGGCCGAATCAATTCCAATTCAGACCGGGATGAAATTAATTCCCCGGCCAAATTAGCTAATTTAATTCCTCGTTCCACCGCCCATTTATATTTATCTGTTCCGTGCATAGCAAGTGAAAACCACAACGGTAATCCCCGCAACCTCCTGGTTAATTGTATCTGGTAATCACAAGGATTAAACCCTTGTGCACCAGGGTCTTTAAAGATATCCAGGTAAGAACCTTCCTGTGAATGAGCATCTTTCGCCAATTCGGGATCTCTATAGATAATAGCTCCACAATCATACGGGGAGAACAACCATTTATGGGGATCTATGGTTACACTGTCCGCTTTTTCAATTCCATTAAAAAGATGCCTAACAGAATCTGCTGCGAGAGCTCCACCACCATAGGCTGCATCTACGTGGAACCAAAGGTCAAGTTCCTTACAAATTTTTGCGATACCATTGAGGTCATCCACAATCCCCGCATTGGTAGTACCACCGGTAGCTACCACTGCAAAAACCCTATCCACGGTATTTTCATCCAGGGAATCAATTTTTTCCTGCAGGGCTTCGGCCGTCATTAGATCATCTGTTTCCACCAGGAGCAGATCGGCATCAATTACTTTTGCCATGGCCTTTATAGAAGAGTGTGCACCCACTGATGTGATGATGCATCCTTTTTTATTTTGATTTTCCTTACTCTTTCGCCAATATTCCCGTGCCGTTACGATAGCCGATAGGTTGGCAGCAGTACCTCCGCTGGTGAAAACACCAAAGGCACCTTCAGGCATCCCGGTAAGCGATACCAGCCACCTCATGGCTTCATTCTCACAGAAAATGCCGCCTGCACCTTCCATCCAATAGGCCCCGTGTATACTGGATGCCGAGGTAACCAGATCAAACATGATGGCTGCACGTGTGGGAGCTGCAGGAACAAAAGCCAGATGCCTTGGATGATCTATCGGAACGGTTGCTTTTACCAATACATCACGAAAAAGACGAAAGGCATTCTCTCCACCAATACCAGAAGGAGTGATGGTCTCCCCTGCCTGGCGCTTTAATTCCTCTTCTTTCCTGGGTGCTCCCATTTCTGGTGACTCATTGGTAATTCTATGAATGGCATATTTCATGACATCGAGGGTCATCTCTACCAACTCTATATCCACATTGTGCATGAGCTTAGTTTTTATCAAAAGTACTATGGAAAAGAAACCTATGCCATTAATTGGCTTAGTATTTTAATACCAAAAATTCCTGTTTTAAAGGGTTTAGTGCAGCAATTAAAAAAGGGATAAGCCCGTCTCCCATTTCCAGATAGAGTTCAGAAAAATTTAGAGAACGTTCTTGCAGGGATTGATTAGGGAATAACTTGTTCTGGAGTGCTGTTAATCTAATCACCTGGTCTTTAAGTTTTATTTTCTGGGCTTTTAATAATCTTTTTTCCAGATGGTTAAGTCCGTTTATTTGCTTTACTTCCTGTGCCTTTATCGCACCAAGAAAGGACTTATCTGTTTCTTCGGCCAATTGGTAAAGCGCTTCAAACTGATTTCTCAGATGCTCCCTTTGACTGGAAAAATCGATATCAATATTGGAAATTTCCCGAATCCTTTTATTAATAAGACTGTTTTGCTTTAAAAACAAATCTGCCGGATTTAAATCTAAATTTTGAATTTTTTTATTCTCCTTTTCTGATAGCATCAGGGCCGAATTTCGCAACAGCAAGATGGGAAATGGAACTTTCATGGCGTCAAAGGACGATCTAAGCTCAAGCCAATAGGCCAATTCGCCACCTCCGCCAATATAACAAAGGTTAGGAAGGACTACTTCCTGGTAAAGGGGCCTGGTAACCACATTAGGTGAAAATCTTTCAGGATGGGCATCCAGTTCCATGAGTATTTCATCCTTTGTGAATTGAATTTTAGTATTGTTAACATAAAAATCTCCGTCTTTTTCCAGAAGCCTTTCCCTAATCTCATCTTTTAAATAAAAATGATTGATCTCCCTAGGGTTAACCTGAATGTTGTAAGAAGAAGACACAGTTTCAAGGGCAGTAATAGTCTCATTTACTTTTTTATAAGGCAGGTTATCAAGGATATCCTTCTTTATATAGGGTATAAAAAGGTTTTTTAGTTTTATGTTATCGCCATCTACGATGACCAAACCGTACTCTCCAAAAAGGGTGTTGGCCAGGTATCTGGTGGCTTCAGAAAGTGAATTGTGCTCCAGGTAGGCTTTTTTGAAAAAATCCTTAAGATTTTCTGCATGGGTATTATGGCCCACTTCCTTTGAAAAAGTCTCAAATACAGCCTCTAAGCCTTCTGTACTTAACGTTCCTACCGCTCCGGAGGCATCGCGGTTCCATTGTACCTTTTTGTTGTGGAGATTAAAATAATTAATCTCATCAAAATCATGATCTTCTGTGGCCATCCAGTATACCGGTACAAAATTATTCCTGGGATAGGCTTTTTTTAAAGCTTTTGCAAGATTTATAGTACTGATAATCTTATATAAAAAATATAAGGGACCAGTAAAAATATTCAGCTGATGACCAGTAACTATCGTAAAGGTTTCTTCCTGTGCTAAAGCTGAAATATTAGCTACTGTGGTTTTTGATGCCTTTACACCCTGGTATTGTTCTTGAAGTACCTCCTTTAGTATTTTCCTGTTCGTCTGCGAAAAGGTATTGGACTTCTCCTCCATTTGAGCCTTAAACTCTTCAATCTTTGGAAACCTGTTATAAAAGGGTTTTAGCTTCTTGTTTTCGTCCAGATAGTCGGAAATAAGTGAAGAAAAATATCCGGTTTTTTTAAATGGTATACAGGCTACTTCCATAGAAACTTCTAAAATCCGATCAAAGATAAAATTCTCGGGTTTTACTCTTCCCAAAAATACGTTAAGATGTATTAACTACATAAAAATGAGGAACCAATTCCTTGAAAGCCGTGTACTTTGGCGACCCATAAACGAATAACACCGAACTTAAAATGTGATTTCCCGAATAATCCTTAGCTTTAGCGTCCTAATTTGAAACCCCAGTTTATGAAGCGACTTTTCCTCGTAGTGGTCCTCCTAATTACTATCGCTTTAAGTGCACAAGAACTAAAATCACCCTCAGAATTCCTGGGCTATGAGCTAGGCACCAGATTTACACGTCATCATCGGGTAGTAGATTATTACCAGTATCTTTCTGAGGCTGCAAAAGACCGTATGCAATTAAAGGAATACGGAAAAACAAATGAACAAAGGCCACTGCTTTTGGCCTATGTTTCATCGGTGACAAATATGCAGAATCTTGAAGCCATAAGGGAGGAGCATTTAAAAAGCACCACTGGAACGGGTAAATCTACAAAAGCTATAGTATGGCTTAGCTATAATGTGCATGGGAATGAGAGTGTAAGCACAGAAGCTTCTATGCAAACCATTTATGAACTTTTAACCAGCAAGCAGGCCTATCTGGAAAACACAGTGGTAATTATGGACCCCTGTATTAACCCGGACGGCCGTGACAGGTACGTGAACTGGTATAGTCAGTTTAAAAACACCCCTAAGCAGTTAAATCCGGACAGCAAAGAACATAATGAAGGCTGGTGGAGCGGGCGCAGCAACCATTATATGTTCGATTTAAACCGTGATTGGGCCTGGCTTACCCAGTTAGAAAGCCAGCAGCGACTTCGCTATTACAACAAATGGCTGCCTCATATACATGTCGATTTCCATGAACAAAGCATGGATTCCCCTTACTATTTTGCGCCGGCATCAGAGCCGTTTCATGAAGTTATTACAGATTTTCAACGAGATTTTCAGGTTACCATGGGAAAGAACCATGCTAAATATTTTGACGCCAACGGCTGGTTCTACTATACAAAAGAGCGCTTTGATCTGTTTTATCCCAGTTATGGGGACACCTACCCTACCTACAATGGCGCTATTGGGATGACCTATGAACAGGGAGGCGGAGGCAGGGCCGGACTAGGAGTTATTACAAGCAATGGAGATACCCTGACCTTAAAAGACCGCATTGCGCACCATCATACCACAGGAATCTCTACCGTAGAAGTTGCGGCCAGCAACGTGACAAAATTAAATAAGGAATATCAAAAATTCTATCAACCTAAAAATTATAAATACAAAAGTTATATTCTGAAAGGCCCGGAAGATCATATGAGGGCACTTACCCAACTTCTGGACCAGCATCAGTTGAGTTATAGTTTCGGAACCGGTGTTAATGTAAAAGGGTTTAATTATAAAACCGGTAAAGCAGGGAGTTTAAGGACTAATTCAGAAAGTCTGATCATTTCTACCAACCAGACCCGCGGAACATTGGTAAAGGTCCTTTTTGAACCCAATGCCAGGCTGAGTGATTCGCTTACCTATGATATAACCGCATGGTCACTGCCTTATGCCTATGGATTAGATGCCATTGCTTCAGAGAGTTTGATCAGCAATACTTCAAAGAAAGAATATTCATCCAAAAAGGAGGCTTTGAACGCAAATCAATACGCCTTCCTGACGGATTGGAACGGCATGGATGATGCGCGATTTTTAGCTGAATTACTTCAACAAAAAATTAGGGTACGTCAGGCTCAAAAGCCTTTCACCTTGGAAGGGAAACGTTACGAAAGCGGAAGTCTTATCATCACGAAAGCTGATAATGACGGAAGAAAGAATTTTACCAAAATACTGGGTGAGGCTGCCGAAAAACATCACAAATCACTAACCGCAGTTAGCAGCGGCTTTGTGGATGACGGAAAGGACTTTGGATCACGTTATGTACTAATGATCCCCGCGGTAAAGGTGGCCGTTCTGGCGGGTGAGCCAACCTCTACCTTACGTTTTGGTGAAATATGGCATTTCTTTGAACAGCAGTTGCATTATCCGGTTACTGTTTTGGATGAGAACTATATAAACGGGGTGGATCTTTCCAACTATGAGGTGTTGATTCTCCCCGGAGGTACAGGATATGAACGATTTATGGATACACCCATGCTCAGCCGACTCAAAGAATGGGTAAGCCAGGGCGGCAGACTTATTGCCATGGGCAAGGCTATTGCCTCTTTGGACGGAGCGGATGGATTTGACATATCTGCCAGGGAAGAGGAAAAGGATAGTACGGTAAATCTGGTGCAACCCTATGAGAACTTACAGCGGGAGGAGATTAAAAACGACATTACAGGGGCCATCTTTAAAACAAAGGTAGATGCTACACATCCGCTGGCCTTTGGGTATAAGGATACTTATTTTAGTCTTAAACTGGCAAGTGACAGCTATGACTATCTGGAAAGCGGTACTGTGGCTTATATTTCCAAAGATACCTTGCCGGTAGCGGGTTTTGCAGGAAGTGAAGCACAGAAAAAAATGGCTAAAAGCCTTGTTTTTGGAGTAGAGAAGCACGGAAAGGGCCAGGTAGTTTACATGGTAGACAACCCTCTCTTCCGCGGGTTCTGGGAAAACGGAAAGCTCTTTTTTGTGAATGCCCTTTTTATGGCCTATTAGTTCTTGTTTACATCAAATTAGTACAGCATAAAGGCCACCATAACAATTCCTATTGCAGCCACCGGTACAATTATAAGCATATAAAAGAAGGAGATAATGCCGGCTTTAAAAAAAGCACCCACCCAGGAGCTCTTGTAAAAATTTCGCAGGGCCAGCATTAGGTATATAACAAAAGAGAAGCAAATAAGCACTTCTAACCAAATGGGAATCTCCCATACTTTATTCACCAGGAGAATGGTGCAAAAGGTAGTAAATATAAAGGTGAAGAAATAAAAGCTAAATACGAGATGGTGGGCAAAAACAGCCGGTTTCCAGTAAAATATTTTCAGAAGCAAGGCAAAAAGTGGCAAAAGAAGAAACATTGCCACAGGAATAGTATCATATAACGCCTGCAGGATGCCCCCACCCCGCTGCTCATAAAACTTAAGCATTTGGGTGTAGAATCTGCGGGTAAATGCATCTGCATCTTCCTTCATCCCCATCGCCTTTATTTTTTGTTCTGTCGGGGCTCCAACAGCGATAAGGGAGTCTAACTTATCGCGTTTAAAACCAAGATCTACACTTACAACCTCGGGTTCTGCTGCCATTACGGAATCTATTTCCTTCATTTCTTTGTCTGATAAGCCAATCATTTTCTGATTTTTTTTCAGGGCCTTTTTAGCTTCGGCAAGCGCCAATGAATCCTGTTTTAGTGGAATAGAATCCATATTGATCTCCTGTTCCATCCCTTTTTTGATTACTTCAGAAACTTCGCTATCAGCCTTTCGGATGGTAAAAGAAAAGATAAAGAAGAATATAACCGAGATAAAAAGGTAAAACTGTGCCGGATGCAGGTATTTAAGGCGTTTTCCATCTACAAACCTCCGGGCCAGTACGCCAGGTTTTGTCATAAGAGTGCCAAAACTCCTGAAGAACCTGGCATCTATGGAGATATAATTATCTATGGTATTGCTAAAGAGAACCCCAATGGTAAGGTTATCTGCCGCTTCCTGACCACAATAAGGACAGTATTCAAAGGAAGAATCAAACGTTTTTTCGCAGTTTTTACATTGTTCGGTGGTTGGCATATAAAAAACTTTGCTTAAAAGTACAAAAAGCTGGGATACTACAAACTTTTCCATCCTTAGCGCGTAACTGCAAATGGCATGGAGGGATACTTTTTACTTATAGAGCCAAAAAGGATCTTTTACAAATCCAAAGTCCACTGGATGACGCTGTACCGGGCTTATTGGAATCTGATAAAAGCCAAAAAAGGTATACTTATCCGGAAAATTTTTGGGATAATAAGGTATATTAGTACACATATAACGAGTTGTGGCTAATTTGAATTAACTGA
>Ga0272441_10008594_pt1 | contig 16113 bp, 12 predicted proteins | sample SSMProp6N_FD_193582 | JGI IMG/M metagenome (GOLD analysis project Ga0272441, IMG submission 193582) | Marine sediment archaeal communities from Little Sippewissett salt marsh, Falmouth, MA, United States - SSM-Prop-6N | ecosystem: Environmental > Aquatic > Marine > Wetlands > Sediment ... | reverse complement strand
TCTGCCCCCCGCCCGCGAATGTACCGGAGTTTTCTCCCCTGCTGCAGGAACCGGTACCGGGTACTGACAGGAAGGGACTCAGGGCCGCGCCACCCGGGTTAGATCGGCGCCGCACCCCCCCCGCCCGCGTTCTCCACGGGGGCCCCGGACTCCGCCAAGGCACGGCGCCTGGCTCGGCCGGTGAGCCCCCGGCCCGCCTCTCGGTAGAGAGGTAGGCTATACTATTAGACGCGTGAGGAGTGAAAAAGGTTCACGCTTTCTTACAGGAACTCGCGATTTCCTTGGGTGCCACAGAACGGCCTGCAGCGCCGGTTTCAAGCCGGTCTGTGGGGGACCCTCAGCGAAGATAGCCCTGCGTGGCCATATATGCGGTTAAAACAAGAAACGGCGCGGCGTCTTCCCGAGATCGGGCGGCGGACAGGGGCGGGAACGCTATTCCGGGGAGCCTCCGGCGCCTCCGGCGACACATCACCTCTCAGCCCTCGGCTCCCTCCACCCCGGGAGCGTGCGCTCCCCAGTTGAGGCCGGGGAGGTCCGGCACCTCGCCCTTCAGGTGATAGTCGAGCCACGCGTAGGCCGCGGCGCGCAGTATCGGGCCGGTGTTGTGCCCCTCGCCGTGGACGAAGCGGGCGAAGTTGTTGCCGCTGCCCAGGAGCCGGTAGAGGTCGGCCACCTTCTCCGCGAGGTCCGAGAGCGCGCGGCCGTGCGGCGCGAACTGGTCTATGAAGGGGCTCACCAGCAGCAGCGGCCGCGGCGCGATGAGGGCGATGACCTCGTGGATGTCGTAGCCCGGGACCCGGCCCTGGCGGATATCGTCGAGGGCCTTCGGGATTGCGACAAACTTGTCGCGCGAGGCGAGCGGCGCCAGGCGCGGCTCGGAGCGGTAAGGCGGCGTCCCGCAGGCCGGGACGCCCGCCTTCACTCGCCCGTCCATCAGCATGTGGTAGATGACGGCCCTGCCGCCGCGCGAGAGGCCGATGGCGCCGAGCCTGCCGGTGTCGGCCTCGCTCAGCGTCGCCAGGAAGTCGACGGCCCGCATGTGATCCCAGGCAACCTTCGCTTCGAGGGACCAGCGCGGGTGGCGCTCGTAGAGGTTCGCGGTGCGGTTGGCTTCGTCGTCGACGCCGGCGCGCTCGCCGCTCGACCACTGGTCGGGAGCGAGCGTCACGTAGCCGCGCCGCGCGAGTTCGACGGCGTAGTTCTGGTTCACTCGTTCGCCCGAGACGGCCTCCTTGCCCATGGGGTTGGTGCCGTGGTAGCAGAGGACGACCGGCGCCGCGCCGGAGAGGCCCTCCGGCGTGAAGAGATAGGCCGGGGCGCGCTCGTCCGGCTCGACCCGGTAGGTGACGCGGCGGCGCAAGAACCCGTCGCCGGGCTCGCCGGGCTCGGGGTCGCCGATCTCAGCCTCGGGGTCGGGCGCCGTGACCTCGGCCTCGCCGAAGTACTCCATGACGCGGCGGAGCATGCGCTCGCGGCGGCTCTCCCAGTCGGCCGGGGTGTCGTCGGGAAGGACGAAGTCGCTGAAGACGTCCATGGTGGACGGCTCCTCTCACGCGCGGGGGCGCAGCGGCGGGGGCGGCGTCACTTTATCCCGTGCTCGATCTTGTACTGCTCCCAGTTCCGCTTCAGGTCGACGAAGTCGTCGAAGCTCCCGCGCAGGATGAAGGGGTTCGTCTCCCTCTCGTGCTCGACCGTCGACGACGGCGCCACGCCGTAGTTGTGACCTGGCCATATCTCCGTCTCGTCGGCGAGCTTCATAATCTTGTCGTGGATGGCGTCGTACTCCTCGCGCGCGTCGGAGCCGAAGCCCGTGCCGCCGACTTTGCCCACGAAGAGCGTGTCGCCCGTGCAGAGCTTCGGGGTGACGCCCTCGGCCGTCGCCAGGATGCATACGCCGTCGGAGGTGTGGCCGGGGGTGTGGAGAAAGGTGAGATCGACCTCGCCGAGAGAGAGAGATTCCCCGTCGGCGGGCGTCACGTCTCCGCTTCCGCCGGGGCCCGTGACGAGCTCGGCCTTGGTGTGGCTGAGAACATGCGAGTTGCCGTTGGTGTGGTCGCCGTGGCCGTGCGTGTTGATAAGGTACACGACCTCAAGTCCCAGCTCCCCCGAGCGGGCGAGCACATCCTCCGGCGAGTAGGCCGGGTCGACGACGGCCGCCTTCTTCGACGACTCGTCCCCGATGAGGTACGCGTAGGTGCGGTCGCCGGCGGTGACTATCTGCTCGAATATCATCTAGTCCTTCCCCTTCCCGCTCACCTGCGGTCATCTGCTGCTCAGCATCCTCTCGTAGAGACCCTCGTACTGCGGCACGATCTGGTCCACTCCGAAGCGCCCCCGCGTCGAGGCCGCCGCTGCGGCGCTCATCTTCTCCCAAAGCCCCCGGTTGCCCAGGAGGCCCACGGCCGCCTTCGCGGTGCACTGGGCGTCGCCGACGGGGCAGAGGAGCCCCGTCTCCTTGTGCGAGACAACCTCCGGCAGCCCGCCGCCCGCCGAGACCGCTACGGGCGTGCCGCAGGCCATGGCCTCGAGTGCGGAGAGCCCGAAGGACTCGTAGTCGGAGAGCAGCAGGCACAGGTGTGCCGAGCGGTACTCGGCCGGCATGTCGCACCTGGAACCTGCGAAGTGCACGTGCTCGCACAGGCCCAGCTCGCCGACGAGCTCCATGGCCATGCCCTTCTCCGGTCCGTCGCCGGCGATGGTGAGCCGCGAGGGAAGCTCCCTGCGCACGAGGTCGAAGACGCGGATCACGTCGGCGACGCGCTTGACGGGGCGCAGGTTTGACGCGTGGAGCAGGTGGAACTCCTCCCCGGCGTCGACGTCGGGGTAGGAGGCGCGGCCCTCGGGCGTGAAGCGCTCGGTGTCGACGAAGTTGTAAATCACCTCGGGGGCGGTCTCGAGGCAGAATCGCTTCACCGTCTCGTCTCGAAGCCACTCGGAAACCGCCGTCAGCCCGTCCGAGCCGATCATCGCGTGGCGGGTCAGATCGTAGAAGCCCGCGTGCGAGCCGACGAGCGTGATGTCCGTGCCGTGCAGCGTGGTGGCGACCTTAACGCCATGCGGGTGGACCACGTGCTTCGCGAGGAGCGCCGTCACCGCGTGCGGGATCGCGTAGTGGGCATGGATGACCTCGATGTTGAACTCCTTGGTGATGCCTGCGAGCTTGTTCGCGAGCGACAGGTCGTGCGGAGGATACGGGAAGAGAGGATAGTCGAAGATTTCCACTTCGTGATAAATGACGCCCGAGTCCTCCGCCAGCCGGAAGGGACGCGAGCACGCGGCCAGGTGGACCTGGTGGCCGCGGCGGGCTAGGGCAGCGGCGAGCTCGGAGGCGACTATCCCGGAGCCGCCCTGCGTCGGGTGGCAGGAGATGGCGATCCTCATGTGGCGCCCCCCTGCTCCCCTGGCACCGGCTTCTTCACCGAGGAGTAGAGCTTCTCGAAGGGCGCATAGTGGGCGACGGGGTCTGCCATGGGGACGGGCCTGACGGTGATGAACGCGTCGCCGAAGGTCCTGCCGATGAGGTGGCCGAAGTGGCGCGAGCGGCCTTCGAGCCGCCGGAAGAAGTCCGGGTGGCTCAGGTTCGTCGGCGGGTCCATGCCGTCGTCCGCCCGGGGGCCGACCTGCGAGCCGTAGCAGCGGATGGCCTCGAGCTTCTTCTCCCAGTAGCCGGTGACGTCGAAGACGAAGCTCGGCTCGAAGGCGGTGTGCATCATATAGAACAGAGCCTCGTTGGCCCGGTACGGCTCGCCCTCAGCCGGGTAGTTGGCGAAGCCCACGGGATAGATCACCGAGCGCACGAGTTGGCCGGCCGCCGCGTGGTCGGGGTGGAGGTCGTCCCAGTAGGGCGCGAGAATCAGCTTCGGCCGCGTGCGGCGGATCACCTCGATAAGCTGCCGGCGGTTCTCGAGGGTGTCCATCAGTATGCCGTCGCCCATGTCGAGGCCGATGCGTTCGGCGACGCCGAGTACTTCGGCCGCAGCGGCGGCCTCCTCGGCGCGGAGCTCCGGCGTGCCGCGCGAGCCCATCTCGCCGCGCGTGAGGTCGAGCATGACCACCTCGTGGCCGAGGTCGACGAGCTTGGCGGCCGAGGCCCCGATCGCCAGCTCCACATCGTCGGGGTGAGCTCCGATGGCCAGGACGTCGACTCCCATACGCTACTCCCCTTCCCCAGGCCCCGGCGAGGCCGAGACCATGGCGAGCTGGTGGGCCGCCGCGAGCGGGTCGAGCGTCGCCAGCAGCGCGCTCACCAGCTCGGGCCCGTAGAGATCGAGGAACTCCATCACGTTCGCCGAGCGCTCCTGCGGCTGCCCGCCCGGCGTGAGCGCCGAGACTATCTTCTCGAGCCGGTCGCGCCCGAGGCCGGCGGCCTTGCGGCGCTCCTCGCGGAGCTGCATCGCTATCCGCGAAACCGACTGCTCCACTCCCGAGCGCCCCTTCCGAAGCCACCGGGGGCTCTCGCCGGCGGGGACTATGTCCGCCGCGGCGGCGTCCACGCGCGCCAGCAACTCGGCGGCCGCCTCCTCGACGCGGGCGATCCCCGGCGAGGCGTCGACCTCGAGCTCGTGCGACGAGAGCATCGCGTGGGCCTCGAGTACGCTCTCTGGCGCGAGTCCGGCCTTCCGGGCGGCGCGGATGATCTTCTGCTCGACGATCGTGGCCGATATACGAGGCGCGACTAGCGAGCGCGTGACGCCCACTGCCGCGTAAACGTCTCCGATCTGCCAGAGGTACGCGCACTCGGCCGGACCCCCGACGGTGGCGACGACGGGCAGGACCGCGTCCTGCACCACCGGGCGGAGCGCCGCCCCCGAAGAGAACTCGAGCGGCCGGCGGCGGATCTCGTCGGCCGCCTCGGCGAGAGTCACCTCGCCCGCGCTGAGCTTCGCCCCCCCGCCCGAGAACTCGACCGCCACGCGCGCGCGCCCGGTGCCGACGATCTCGAAGAGCCCCGGCGCGGCCAGGGGCGGCTCGATGCCGGCCGAGCGCACCTCGGCGGAGCCGCGCTCGAACGCGGCCGTCACCTCGTCCCAGCGCGCAGCGCACTCGGCGAGCACCGGCGCGGTGAGGGGCCTGAGGGCGATGGGGTCGACTAGGCGCAGCTCCGTGCCTGCGAATACCTCCCGCATGATGCCGGCGAAAGCCGACGCGTAGCTCGAGTAGTCGGCCGACGCGACCGTATCGAGCGCCCGCGGGGTGAACTCCGTTTCCGGCAGCGTCTCGCGGAGGAACTCCAGCAGCGGCTCGCGCACGGCCGCGATGTCGATATCCGCCACCTGGTGGACCTTGCCGCGCGAGAGGTCGCCGTCGTACTCGTGGACGAAGCGCCGTCCGCGGACCGTGACGCGGTTCACCTCGAGGACGTCGTGGTCCTCGGAGGCGACCCAGAAGAGGGGCAGCACGGGCGAGCCCGACTCGGCCGAGAGGCGTTCGCTGAGGCCCACGGCGGTGATCGCCTTGAGCACCGTGTAGAGCGGGCCCGTCAGCAGCCCCGGTTGCTGGCCCGTCACCACGTATCGGGCATCGGCGGGGGGCGACGGCATCTCCGGGTTCTGCCGGGCCACCGATTCGGCCGCCGCCGCGCGGTCGAGGAACTCGGAGCCGCTGGAGCGGCCGGCTCCCCCGAGCGTGAGTGCCGGGTAGCCGTCCGGAAGATCCCCCGCCGCCAGGCGCGCCCAGATGTGCGCCTCGCCGAAGCCGGCGGCCTCGGCGAACGGAACGCGGACGGTCTCTATGCGGAGCGGGCTCACGGGGCCACCTCTGCTTTCGTGGCGACCGCGATCATGCGGCCCGACTCGGGCGTCAGCTCCGGGCCGTCGAAGCCACCGTAGAGGGCGACGTCGGCGAAGCCGGCGGCCCCGAGCAGCCCCGTCATCTCCCCCGGCCGGTAGAGCCGGACGTCCTCGGTGAGGCACACGGGCTCCGGGGCCCCGCCGCGCCACTCGACGCATATCTCCTTGCGGATGCGGTCGGCCTCGATGAACCGGCGCTGGGTGAGGTGGAACTCGCCCCGGTCGGCCGAATCCTCGGGCACGAGGCCCCGCTCGACCGCGTCGCGGTTCATGTGGTCGAGGACGAGCCGCCCGCCGGGCCGGAGCACCCGGGCCATCTCGCTCGCGGCGCGCAGGTTCCCGTCGTCGTCGAAGTAGCCGAAGCTGGTGAAGAGATTGAGGACGAGGTCAAACTCGGCCCCGAACGGCAAATCCCGGATGTCGCATCGCACGAGCCGCCTGGCGAGGGGATCGCGCGAGCCAGCCTCGGCGAGGAGCTCCGGCGAGAGGTCGACCCCGACCACGTCGAAGCCGCGCCCGGCCAGGGCCTCCGCGTGGCGTCCCGCGCCGCAGCAGAGGTCGAGCACCCTCAGATGCCGCGCGCTGCCCTCAACGCCGAGCAGCCGCGCAAGCTGGCCGATCTCGTAGCGGGCCGACTCGTCGTCACGGTGCTCGTAGATGAGAGGATAGAGCTCGCCGAAGGCGGTCTCGTACCACTGGGCAGCGCTCCGGGATCGTGCCATCGAGCTCATCAGAAATGCTCCCCACGATCTAGGATAGCACATGCGAGCCCGCTGGGAAAGGGCATTCACGCTACCCATAGGGCAGATATCATAGGTGACCCTAAGCTGGCCGCCGTCTTCATTGCCTGGGTTGCGGTTGGCCTCGCAGGCAGGGGGAGCTGAGCTGGCGGCAGCAAATGGGACATGCTCCCACCACGTTGGCCGGACTGCCCTGGCCGATCGCCAAGACGGCCTACCCCTCTTCTATGGTCAAGTCATAGGTTATGCTGTAGCCGTCGCCGTCGAACTCCGCCTTGATCTCGTAACCACTGTGCTCGAAAATCGACAGCATGGGCTTGTTTTCGGGGAGGACCCTCGCGCTGAAGCCCTTCACCCCCCGCCCAGTCGCGATCTGGGTCAGGTACTCCAGCAGGAGGGTGCCCATCCCCTTTCGCTGCCACTCGTCCTGAACAAGGAAGGCGACCTCTGCCATCTTCGTCTTGGGGTCCAGGAAATACTGCCCGAGGGCGACGACCTCGTCTTCAGAGACGCCCGGCACGGCGCCCACGATGGCGATGTCCCGGCGGTAGTCTATGTTCGTGATCTGCTGTACGTCGCGGTGGGGGAAAGTCGTCCTGTGGGTGAAGTAGCGCGTTCGAACCGACGTCTCCGAAAGCGAGTAAAGCATCTCGGAGAGAGCGGGCTCGTCAGTAGGCTTGACCGGACGGAAGAGTATCTCGGTGCCATCCTTCAGCGTGCTTCGCTTCTCAAGCTCCTCTGGATAGCGGAACGTGTCCCAGCCCAGGTCGATCTGGTCCTCGTAGATGTACTTCTGCACCTTCGCGGCCGCCATCAACTCGTGCCTGAACTTCGGGTGGGCTATGTTGATGAGTGCCAGGACTCTCTCGCGGATGCTCCGGCCGTGGAGGTAGGCTATCCCGTACTCAGTGACGACGTAATGGACGTCGCCGCGGGTAGTGACTACGCCCGCGCCTTCCGTGAGATGCGCGACGATCCTGGAGGTCTCACCGTTGCGCGCGGTCGAGGGGATTGCGATGATCGCCTTGCCACCGCGGCTGCGGGCCGCTCCGCGGATGAAGTCCACCTGCCCGCCGATCCCGCTGTAGAACCTGTAGCCCAGCGAGTCCGCGCACACCTGCCCGGTCAGATCGATTTCCAGGCCGACGTTTATGGCGACCATCTTCTCGTGCTGGCCGATGATGCACATGTCGTTGACGTATTCGGTGGGGTGGAATTCGAACATCTCGTTACCGTCGATGTAGTCATACAGGCGCTGGGAACCCATACAGAAGCTCGCCACAACCTTCCCGCGATTGAGGGTCTTCTTTGCGCACGTGATCGCGCCGCACTCGATCAGGTCAATGATCCAGTCGCCGAACATCTCGGTGTGGACGCCCAGATTGCGTTTCTCGCTCAGCGTCTCGGCCAGCGCCTGAGGAATGCGGCCAATGCCGCACTCGATGGTGCTGCCGTCCTCGACGAGGCGGGCGATGTTGTCACCGATGCGGCGTAGCGTCTCATCAAGTTCCGGCACGGGCACCTCAATGATCGGCTCGTCGTATGGGACAAGAGCATCGATCTTGTCGATGTGGATTGAGCTGTCCCCCAGGGCCCTGGGCATCCGGGCGTTCACCTGCGCGATGACGTAATTGGCGCTCGCGGCTGCGGATTTCACGATGTCGACCGACACGCCGAGACTGCACAGGCCGTTCCGATCCGGCGGGGCGACCGAAATGAGTGCCACGTCAACCGGGATGCGCCCACTCGTGAACTCCTCGGGCACGTCGGAGAGAAAGATCGGGGTGTAGTCGCCGATGCCTTTGGCAAGCGCGTCGCGGACGTTGTCGGCAATAAACAGGCTGTTCGTCTTGAACCTCTCGCGGAACTCTTCATCGGCGTACGGGGCTTCGCCCATTGCCAGGAGCTGCACGATGTGGGCGTCACGAACGTGCTTCGCCCCCTCAACGAGAGCCCTCACCAAGTGCTGCGGCTGAGCGCAGCCCGTACCGATAAAGATGCAGTTGCCGGGCTTGATGAGGCTCATCGCCTCGTCAGCTGAGCTGATCCGGTCAGCATGTTTCTGTTGCCAGTCAAACTCCGCCATCTCACTCCTCCGGCGACACCTTCTCGATGCTCATCCTGGCATCGACCGCGATAGGTGTCGTGCCCTCCATCCCGATCACGTAGGGGTTGATGTCCATCTCCTGTATCTGCGGAAACTCGGTCACCAACTGGGACAGCCGCTGGAGCCCCTCGGCGATGGCGTCGATGTCCACGCCTTCCTGGCCGCGAACGCCCCTGAGCATCTGGTAAGTCTTGGTGTTGACAAGCATCTGCTTCGCCTCGTCCGCCGTCAGCGGCGCGAGGTAAAACGAAACGTCCTTCAGCACCTCGACCATGATTCCGCCCATGCCGAACATCATCAGCGGGCCGAATCGCGGATCCCGGCTCATCCCGAGGATCACCTCATGCTTACCCTTGCACATCTCCTGAACAAGCACGCCGAGAATGTCCGCGTCGGGGTTCTTCTTGGGTATGCGGTACATCATGAGGTCGAAGGCGTCCATCACCTCGCGGGCCGAGCCGAGCCCGACCGCAACCCCTCCCACATCCGACTTGTGGATGATGTCCGGCGACCAGATCTTCAGCACCACCGGATACCCCAGTTGACCGGCGATGTTCGCTGCCTGCTCGGCCGTCGTCGCTATCGACCCCTTGGGGGTGACGAAGCCGTAGGCTTCCAGAATCTCCTTCGAGTCTACCTCTCCGATCTCCCGAAGGCCGCGGCGCACGTGCCGATCGATGATCCTCTCGACACGGCGGCGGTTGACGCCGAAGAGCTTCACGACGCGCTTCGGCCGCGAGCGCCACCTCGCGTAGGACCACATCACCTCGATCGCGTCTACTGCAGCTTCGGGCGAACCGTACTGCGGGATCCCGCCTTGCCTCAGGATCTGCGCCGCTTCGGCCACCTTGCCCGCCCCAAGGAAGCAGGCAAGGACGGGCTTGCCCGGCCTGGCCTTCGAGATGCGCACGACCGCCTCCGCAGATGCGGAGCACTCGGTCATCGCCTGGGGCGTCAGCAGCACCAGCACCGCATCGACGTTCGGATCGTCCAGCACGACGTCCATTGCCAACTCATAGCGGTCGGCCAGGGCATCCCCCAGTACGTCGATGGGGTTGAGGATATTGGCCGCGGCGGGCAACCCGGATCGGAGCTTGTCTTTGGTCTCTTCCGACGGTTCGGCAAAGGTCAACCCTTGGCGCTCAACGGCGTCTGCGGCCATGATCCCGGCGCCGCCGGCGTTGGTGATGACCGCCACCCGCGGACCCGCCGGCAGCGGCTGGTAGGCGAAGGCCTGGGCATAGTCGAACTGGCTCTTGATCGAATCACAGCGGACAATCCCGGCGCGGGCGAAGACGGCCTCGTATGCTGTCTCGCCCCCTGCCAGGCTGCCGGTGTGACTGGATGCGGCCGCGGCGCCCGCTTCGGTGCCGCCGGATTTCATGAGCAGTATCGGCTTCTCGTGTGATATCTCCTCTGCCTCGCGGACAAAGGTGTTGCCGTCCGTGATACTCTCGAGATAACCCGCGATGACACGTGTCTCGGGGTCGTCGCCAAGCGCGCGGATGACGTCGTTCTCGTCCACGTCGGCCTTGTTGCCGATCGACACCAGCGAGCTGAAGCCGATGGAGTTCGCGTTGGCCATGTCGAGAATGGCCGCTAGGAGCGCCCCCGACTGCGAGAGATATCCGATGTGCCCGACTGCGGGCAGTTCCCCGCCGAAGCTGGCGTTGAGCTTCTTGCCGGGCACCATGATTCCGAGGCAGTTGGGTCCGATGATGCGCACGCCCTTATGGCGGGCTATCTCCAGCACCTTCTGCTCGAGCTTGCGGCCCTCGTCGCCGGTTTCCTTGAAGCCAGCCGTGATGATGATGACCGCCTTCACGCCGAGCTTGACGCACTGCTGCATGACGGCCGCGACGAACTGCGCCGGCACCACGATGATGGCAAGGTCCGGCGTCTTGCCGATTGACTCGATATCCTTGTAGCACTTCAACCCCTGCACTTCTTTGGCCTTGGGATTAACAGGGAACACTTGTCCCTCGTACCCTCCCTCGATCATGCCGCGGAGGATTTCGTAACCGACCTTCCCCGCATCCCGCGAGGCGCCGACTACCGCGACGGAACCCGGGTTGAAGAAGCCGTCGAGTGCCATCTGTTCCAAGCCCCCTTCCTAGCTCCTTCCGAGCCAGATCGAGAACACGCCATCTGAATGCTACTTGCTCTTGGCCCGGAAAGCAATGAGCGTTTCTGTTTCCTTGATTTCTTCGACCCTCAACATCAGCCGGTCACAATGCCGGCAAACCGTTCGTTGTCCTTTGCGCGCGTCACTCCCCCGGCAGTCGCAGTTCGGCACGCGGATTGCCGCTTGTCCAGGTGGAGGCGAGAGATGAAGGGAGGCAGTCATGGACCGGCACCCAAGAGCCCTGGTGGTGGACGACGACCCCGAGTTCCTGGACTCCACTCGGAGCTCTTCACCGTCAAGCTCCCGGCCGTGAGAAAGGGAAGCGCTCATGAGCGATACGGCGATAGTGGTCGTGATCGGAGAAGGCGCCAGACGAGACGTCTTCGGCCATATGTGCGGGGGCCTTCTGCTGAATTGTCGCGACCTTGGGGGCACTGTCCGTTTGGCATAGTCCTGGAGACGCCCCCGGGCGCAACTCGCTCTAGAAGTAGAGGCTGAGCTGCAAGAACAGCCTTGTCGCAGTCGCACCGTATTCGCTGTTGAGATCCCCGCCGGACGGTTCGTCACCCCACGGGAAGAACGCACTGACGGCGAGCGTCGTGCTCTCGGCGATGTCCAACGTGAGAGACGGCGAAGCGAGGCCCGAGCCGTCGGCCGGGCTCACGAGAAGCATCAACGCGCCGGAGACGGAATCGGTGAAGGGATAGGCCGCCTGGATGCCGATCGCGTGCTGACCGAGAATCTGCGTGTCGCCCCTGAGGTACCTTGCCTGGTAGGCCGGGTCCGACAGACGCGTCATCGCATCGGTAATATCCTCGACTCCGAAGCCCGAGTAGTGGTACTCGCCCATCAGCGTGAGCCCGTCGCCGACGTCAAACGTGTAGGAACCGCCCACCACGGCCTTCCCGATGAGATGGTCGTTGCCGAAGAGGCCGCCGTCAGGCCAGAGCTCGGGCACGTCGAAGACGGCCGCCTCCAGGTGGACCTCGGCATCCCCCGCGGTCGAAGAGACGGCAAGGCCGTAGAAGGTGTCCTCGGCGCGCTTGCCGGCGAGGATCTCGCCGTCCATGTTGCCGAAGTAGCCCCTCACGCGGCCGAGCAGCGCCGAGTCGTCCCACCTCTCTCCCAATGCCGCAATGCACTCGATCGAGCTCGTATCCGACACGCGCCACTCGGCCCGGACCGCGTCGACGCCCCTCCGCCATTCCCGGTCGGCTTCTGTGGGAGTGAACGGCGAGAAAATATCGACAGCACCAAAGAGAGCGGCGCGGCCCAGCCCGATGCCCTGTCTGCCGATGGTGACCTCACCCCATGGCGGGTGGAATGCGACGAGCGCGCGGTCGATCTCGTGCCTGTAGGAGAAGGTCTGGCCCGCGTCGGCCAGCTCCCAGTCCATCTGGTCGATCCGGAAGGGGCCCGGCGACTCCCCTGGCAGAACACCCCCGGCGCCCATTCCTGCATTTTCCGAGACCAGTCGTGCACGATGTTCGTAGGCCAGCTCGGTGTTGAAGAATGCGCCATGCCGGTAGCCGAGGCCCAGCCGGAACCGGAAGAGCCCCACGCCGCTCCATCGCTCGGGGAAAAGCAGGGGATCATCAGGGGCGTGCGATAGAAGCGAGCCCCACTTGAGCGCGGTGTCGAGCGTCGTCGAGCGCGCGCCGTCGTCGCTGCTCCATATCTCTATGGCGTCGGTCGAACGCTCCGCCAGGAAGACGACAGAGAAGATCCCTGCGAAAGCACAGAGGCCTGCCCGGTTTGAGGTGCATGTGCTGTGGGCCCGGCGCATCGCCATCGTCCCTCGAGCGTCACCCGGCCGACTTCTCTTCATCCTTCGCTACCTTGCCGTCGACGAGGGTCACGACACGGCGGGCATGCGAGACCACCCGCGGGTCGTGCGTGGAGAAGACGAACGTAATGCCATGCTGCTCGTTCAGCGACTGCATCACGTTGAGCAGCGTCTCGGCGTTCACGCCGTCCAAGTTGGCCGTCGGCTCGTCCGCGAGCACCAGCTTGGGCCGGGAGGCGATGGCCCTCGCGACGGCCACACGCTGCTGCTGCCCGCCGGACATCTCCAGCGGGCGCCTGTCGGCGAACTCGCTCAGGCCCACTTCGGCGAGGACCTCAATGGCACGGGCCGAGCGCTCCCGGCCCACCCCCTGGAGCTCGAGCACGAATTCGACGTTCTCTCGCGCTGTCAGGACCGGCACCAGGTTGTAGGCCTGGAAGACGAACCCGAGCGATCTCAGCCTCAGCTCGGCCCTCTGGCGGCGGCTGAGCTTCGTTACGTCGCGGCCCAACACCGTGAGCTCCCCGCTCGTAACGGAGTCCAGCGCGCCGATGAGGTTGAGGAGCGTCGTCTTTCCGCTCCCCGAAGGGCCGACGATCGCCATGAAGTCGCCCTGCCGGATGTCGAGGGTGACCCCCCTCAGCGCCTGCGCCTCGACCTTGCCGACGCTGTAGGTCTTGGTCAGGTCCTTCGCCGATACGAGGATATCTGAGTCGCTTGGCGCCATTTCACCCCACCCTCAGTGCGTCGGCCGGATCGGTCCTTGCGGCGAACCTGGCAGGATACAGCGAGGCGACCAGAGTGGCCGCCATCGAAACGACAAAGGCGTACCACACCACCCAGGCCCCGAACTCGCCGTACATCACCGGGTCCAGAAGCACGCCTCCGAACGAGAAGTCCCCGCCCATGAGGCTCGAGATGTCGACCCCCTTCGTGGCGAGCAGATAGGCTACAGGGCCGCCGAGCAGCAGTGCCACGACCGCGCCCCCCAGCCCTATCAGGACGGCCTCCAGGGCGATGAGCCCCATGAAATGCCTGTCTTTCATGCCGAGCGCCATGAGAATGCCGAACTCCCGTCTGCGCTCGAGGACGCCCGTGAGCTGGGCGCTGGTGATGCCGAGGGAGACGACGATCACGATGATGCCGACGAGGAGCCTCGTGAAAGCCTTGTCCCCGTCCACATTGGCCGCTATCTCCGGGTTCACTTCCTTCCAGGTTATGACGGTGTTGCCCCCGGTGATCCTGCCGGCGAGCACGGCACGCGCCTCGTCTATCAGCCTGTGATGCTCGAGCATCACGGCGATCTCCGCCGGGCCCTCGTAGCCCGTGATGGCCGCCAGGTCCTCGAGCGTCACATGGCAGATGGCGGAGTCGATATCCCGGCTGCCGGTCGAGAGGATGCCGACGATCGTGAGCATGGCGCTCTGCATCTCGTCCCGGCCCACGAGAGTGACGTGGAGGTCGTCGTCGAGCTCAACGTCGAGCTTCTCGGCAAGAGCCGCCCCGATCACCGCCATGCCCGAATCGCCCGTCCGCAGGTAGCGGCCCAGAATCCTGCTGTTCCGAACCAGCCTGTTCGTCGCCTGCTCCGCCTGCGGCACGACGCCGGCGACCTCGACCCCCGCAGTCCGGTTCCCCATGGCGAGGAGCCCGTTGGCCCGTGCGCGCGGAGCGAAGCCCCTCAGCCCTGCGAGGGCCCTGACCTCCGCCTCGGCCTTCTCCCAGTCGGCAAGCCTGAGAGAGTTGTCGCGGGTCCCCACCCACCCCGCCGGCACCACGCGAAGGTGTCCCGCGCCGCTCTCGGAGGCCGCCCTTATCTGCATCTCGCCGCCGCCGCCGACCCAGGAGGTGGCCATGATGCCCATGGCGCAGCCTATCCCGACCCCCAGCATCGACAGCAGCGTCCTCCTCGGATGCCTGAGGAGGCTCCGCAGTGCATACCTGGTGGAGACACTGCCCATCATGAGCGGATCGCCTCCGCAGGCTCCAGCCTCGCGGCCAGCACGGCCGGCCACGTCGACGCCAGCACCGAGGTCACCGTGACGGCGCAGACGCCGAACCATATCTGACGCAGCTCGAACATGGGGTATATCACGTATGAGAAGTTGAGGCCCCGGAATGCCACCTCCTGGCCCCGGACCCCGCTCAGGGCCCCGTAGTCGATGCCGGTGTGCGATGTGATGAGCACCAGCGCAGATCCTATTATCGACCCGACGGCCACGCCCACGAGGCCGAGGACCAGCGACTCTAGGAAGATCATGCGGACGATCCGCCGCGGGCCGGTGCCCAGCGCCAGCAGCATCCCGAACTCGTGCGTCCGCTCGAACGTTGACATCATCATCGTGTTGACGATCCCAGCCGCGGCGGCCACGAAAAGGATGGCGACGAATATCAGATCCATCCATCCCTTCATGTCAATGAGAGTCACGAGCTCGGGAGCCGCCTCCCTCCACGGGAGCACCGCAGCGCTCTCGAGCCCCGGGAGGGCCGCCATCCGGGCAGCGAGTTCCTCCGCCTCGCGGTGATCGTCCCCCTGGACCACGATCTCGTGTGCCCGGTCGCTCAGAGAAAGGAACTCCTGCGCGTCGGCCAGAGGCATCACTATTCCCAGGCGATTGACAACGTCCGTGCTGCTGGGGACCACGGCCTTCACAGTGAAGAGATCGCTGACCGGGAACTCGTCAGCATCCTGCCCGATGACAGCGATATCCTGTCCCACTTCGATGCCAAGCCGCCTGGCTAGCACCTTGCCGACCAGTACCTCTTTGCTCCCGGGCATGCTCTCGGGTTGCAGCGATCCCAGGATGCCCCCGCCCGCCGACTCCTTATCCACCTCCAGACCGACAATCATGGCCATCTCGGCATCGGCCGGCTGGTCGGTCACCTCGCCCGAGGCCGCCAGCACGGCCGAGTAGATCCGCGGCCAAGCGCTCTTCACGTGGCGCAGTGCCTCGATCTCGGACCTCGCCTGCGACAGATTCTCGACACACATGTCGATCGCACGCTCCTCGCGCCACTCGCGGTGGTGTATCTGCACGTGCCCGACCAGGGGGCCGGTTATCACCCGGAGCATCTCCGCATACATGCCCGCCATCATGCAGTTGACAAAGACGAGGGTGATCTGTCCCAGCGCGATGGCCGTGACGGCGAGCAGCGTCCTGCGCCGGTTACGGCCCAGGTTCCGCCATGCGATCCTGAAGGTGCTCAGCCCCATCGCTCTTCCCTGGTGACTACCGCTTGCTCTCAAGCCGAGATAGGCTGAAGGTGCTTTCGGGCACCTCGGCGTTGAACCTGATGTCAAGGTACAGCATCTCGGTCCTGTAGCCCTTCTTCTTCTCGTCCGCGGGTATGAGTGTCATGCGCGAGGGCACGGGCTTGTCGCCGAACTTCTTCACATCACTCCACGTGATAGTGCGGGAGAGCCGGTCCTTCCGGTCGTAGTAGCGGGCCGTGACGGGCAGCACAGGATTAGTCGTGACAACGAACTCGATACGCTTCCAGAGCCCGACGACCCCGGGCTTAGCCTCGAGCTTCACCACCCAGCACTTGCCCCCGGGCGGACGGCC
>Ga0272441_10008592_pt1 | contig 16118 bp, 16 predicted proteins | sample SSMProp6N_FD_193582 | JGI IMG/M metagenome (GOLD analysis project Ga0272441, IMG submission 193582) | Marine sediment archaeal communities from Little Sippewissett salt marsh, Falmouth, MA, United States - SSM-Prop-6N | ecosystem: Environmental > Aquatic > Marine > Wetlands > Sediment ... | reverse complement strand
GGTTTCCACCATCTTGTGATATTCCGTGGGCTGCGTATTAGAACGCATGTCCGGCAGCGGCGCGACATGGGTATCGGCGGGGCTGGCGTGGGGTACGGGCATATCCAGCGCGTCGATAATGGCCGATAGGCGCTCTTGCGCGCGCGCCATCGCGTGCCGCGCCGATACGCCCTGAGCCACGCGCACCGGCGTTACCAGCACGATTTCATCTCGCACGCCGTCGAACACAGCCACAACCGTTGGCCGCACCATCAACACATCGGGCAGGCCGAGGCTGTCCGGGTTTTCATCCGGCAAGTGCTCCATCAGCCGCACGGTATCGTAGCCTAGATAACCGAAGACGCCGGCGCACATGGGCGGCAGTTCGGGCGGCAGCTCAATGGCGGAGGCGGCCAGCAGCGTGCGCAAGGCGTCCAGCGTGCCTTCGCCGCACGGCGTATAGGCGGTGCGGTCCGTTAGCGCCTGGCGGTTGATTTCCGCCGCATCGCCGTTGGCGCGAAAGACGATATCCGGGTCAACGCCGATGATCGAATAGCGCCCGCGGACGGCGCCGTCTTCAACCGATTCCAGAAGAAAGCTGTTGTGCCGCCCGTGCATGAGCTTGAGCATGGCGGATACCGGCGTTTCCAGGTCCGCTACCAGCTTCGTCCACACGACCTGCGGCCGGCCTGCCTCGTAGGTGTGCGCAAAGGCGGCGAAATCGGGTTCGACAATCATAGCTGCGTGAGATGCATCAAAGCGCCCCCGCAAGCGCGGGGTGGATGCGGCCTCTCCTTTAAAGCTGCGTATCGCCGCCGATGACGTAGGTGACGGCGCGTTGATTAATCTCCACGCCTAATTGATCGCGCACCGCGCTTACGTATTGCGCCATCAGGTCATCGGATAAAGCGGTTTGCAGTGTGTCGGTGAACGCGGTGTAGGCGTCGTCGGCGGCCAGCGCATCGCCGGATATGACGTCGCTGGCTTGCATCACCACCACGCTGTCGCCAAAGCTGACGGGGCCATAGGTTGCCTCCCCCTCTTGCACGCTGAACAGATTGTCGACGGCGGTGGTGGAAAACGTCTCGTTCGACATGCCGCGCCGCAGCTCCGGCGTTTCGAGCGGCGCGCGGCCCAGGTCATCGGCCACCGCGTCCATCGGCTCGCCGGCGTTCAGCCGTTCGGTGAGATCGGCCGCCAATCGCGATAGGGCAATCTGGCGCTGTTCGTCTTGCCAGGCGGTGATCGCGGCGGCGCGTACCTCCTCAAGCGGCTGCGTGCGGGCGGGGGAAATATCATCCACCTCCACCCAATAAAACGACCCGTCGGCCAGTTCGCCCATCGGCGCTTCGGTGCCGATATCGGCGTCATAAGCGGCGGCGAGGATATCAAGATCGGCGGGCAGATTGTCCGCCGGGCGGCCATCGCGGCCAAGGCCGGTTGCGGTTACCGCCGCGACTTGCGTCGGCGTTAGGCCAAGCACCTGCGCTGCGTCCGCTAGCGGTGCGCCGCCGGCGCGAGCATCTTCGATTTGGTTGGCAAGGTCGAATAGTTCGTCATAGGCGCGGTCGGTGGCAAGCTCCGTGCGTAGCTGCTCACGCACCCCTTCGAAGGTGCTTTCAACCGCCGGGATGATCTGCGCCACGCGGAGCAAGACCCACCCTAATGGGCCTTCAACCGGCTCACTAACCGCACCTTCCTCTAAGGTAAAGGCGGCATCGGCGATGCTGGCGCTGAACATTTCGTTTTTTGTCAGCGTGCCGAGTTGATAATCGGCAGCGCTTAGCCCGCGCGCGTCGGCTAAGGCGAGAAAGGTCTTGCCTTCGTTCAAGCTGGCGCGGGCGGCCTGGGCGGCGTCTAGGGTGTCGTAGGCGATTTGTTCGATGGTGCGGCGCTCGACCCGGTCGAATTCCGCCTTGCGCAAGGCATATTCGTCCTCAAGCTCAGCTTCGGGGATCTCGATCGATTGCGCCACGGTTTCCGGCGTCATCACCACGAAAGAGAAACGGCGATATTCCGGCTGGCGGAACAACGCATCCGCGCGCACCGCATAAAAGCTTTCCAGCGCCTCTTGGTCCGGTATTCCCGGCGGCTCCACCAAGTCCGGCGTTATCACCAAATAGCGCGCCGTGCGGCGCTCATTGATGATGGAGTACATTTCCCGCGCCAGCCCGTCGGGCACCGCAACCCCCGCGCGCACCGCTTCGACAAGCTGTTGGCGCGTTATATAGCGTTGACGGTCGGCAACCAGAAACGCCTCCGAGACGCCATTGGCAAACAAGGTTTGCTGAAAGGTCTCGCGGTCAAATTCCCCGGTCGGGCCCTGGAACACCGGGTCGTTGCGAATATCTTCGATGACCAGGTCTTCTCCCGCGGCAAGGCCAAGATTCCGGGCGGTCACGTCCAGCGCCTTGCGGCCGATCATCTGGTTGAGCACCAATTGGTCAAAGCCCAACGCCTGGCCTTCGTTCAACGATAGCTGGCGGCCGAAATCGCCGGAGCGCCGGTTCAACTCGCGGCGATACTCAAACAGAAACAGATCGCCGGCAATCTCCTCACCGCCCACCTCGGCAACGGCGGTATCCACCGTCGGCGTGAAAATGTCGTTGATGCCCCATACGGCGAAGCTTAGGACGAGCAAGCCAATGAAAATTTGGGCGATAAAGCCCGAGGCGTTTTTGCGTAATTGGGTGAGCATGGCGTGTAACGGAGCGTCTGGTTAGGGGCGGATCAAGTGATGGTTAGGGGGTGGTTAGGGGGTGGCCATCGGCGTTTGCGGCGCGAGCCTTAGCATAAAAGCACGTGGCATGGCGCATTTTATGAAGCGGCCGGCTATGGCGGTAAGCCAACCGGGCCGGTGCGTTTTGTTCTGGCTACCGCGCACGCTGTTTGCTATCCGCTACCGGTAGCACCGCGCTATCAGATACAGCAAAGCGGGCTGCCCTAAGCCGCCCCAAAGTCTTCAAGCCAAAAACCTTCCAGAGTAGAGAAAGTCAGCCTTGTGACCGACCGCGTGACCGACCGCCGGCCCCTTGTTGCCGGGAACTGGAAAATGAATGGCACCCGCGCTTCCCTGGCGCAGTTGGAGGCGCTGATTGCCGCCTTGGCCGCCCGCCCGGCACCGCGCTGCGATGTGATGATCGCACCGCCGTTTACGCTGATAGCCGCCTTTGCGGATGCCGCCGCCACGACCCCGGTGGCCATCGCCGCGCAAGATTGTTCGCCGCGTGCGCCCGGCGCCCATACCGGCGATGTGGCCGCCGCCATGCTGGCGGATGCCGGCGCCCGGGCGGTAATTGTCGGCCATTCCGAACGCCGCAAGGACCATTTCGAGGCCGATGAGACGGTGTGCGCCAAGGCGCTGGCGGCCTATGCGGCGGGGCTTACGGCCATTATCTGCATCGGCGAAACCGAGCCTGAACGCGACCGCGGCGAAACGTTGGAGGTGGTGAGAAGCCAGCTTGCGGGCTCCATTCCCGATACCGCCACCGCCGCCAACACGGTGATCGCGTATGAGCCCGTGTGGGCGATCGGCACCGGCCATACGCCCACCGCAACGGACGTACAGGCGGTTCATCACGCGCTCCGCTTAAGCTTGGAAGCGCGCTTTGGTGCCACGCCTGGGGCGCAATTTCGCATTCTATATGGCGGCTCGGTCAAAGCCGCCAACGCCGCTGACCTGATGGCGGTGGATGACGTGGATGGAGCGCTGGTCGGCGGTGCCAGCCTTAAAGCGGCGGATTTTGACGGTATTATCGATGCCTACCGCTAACCGGATCGGGCTAAAGCGACACTGGCATTAGCGACACTGGCATTCTGCCGCGCCTTGGCGTACAACCCGCCGCGCATCGCCGATGCGCCGGTGATATCCCCGGCCGCGTTCTTAGGTGTGACCGATAATAACGAGACCGTTCTGCCGCCATGGAAAATATCCTGCTTGTCATTCATGCCCTCGTCGCATTAGCGCTTGTGGGGGTGGTGTTGCTGCAGCGCTCCGAAGGAGGGGCGCTGGGCATTGGCGGCGGCGGGGGCGGCGGCGGCATGTTTTCAAGCCGCGTTGCCGCCAACTTGCTGACGCGGGCAACCGCGGTGCTGGCGGCGGTCTTCTTTTTAACCTCAATCGCGCTGACGGTTATTCATGGCGGCGGCGAGGCAAACCAATCGATCGTCGATAGGATCGCACCGGATGCGCCGGTATCAGAGACGCCGGATAGGGACGGCGGCTCTGAGCCGATAATCGACATGCCACCGCCGGTTGTCGGCCCGGAGGGCGAAGAAAGCCCCATCGTTGACGAACCCATCGTCCCGCGGCCGCAATAGTGCCGGCCAAGGCAGCTATGCCCCTTCAAGCTTGCTACGACTCGCGATAGGGTGATCGCCCATGGCCCGGTATATTTTCATTACCGGCGGCGTGGTGTCCTCCCTCGGCAAGGGCTTAGCATCGGCGGCGCTCGGAGCGGTTCTGCAGGCGCGCGGCTTTTCCGTGCGCTTGCGCAAGCTCGACCCGTATTTGAACGTCGACCCTGGCACTATGAGCCCGATCCAGCACGGCGAAGTGTTTGTGACCGATGACGGGGCGGAAACCGACTTAGATCTTGGCCACTATGAGCGCTTCACCGGCGTTCACGCGACGCGCTTCGATAATGTGACGGCGGGCAAGATTTATCAGACGATCCTCGCAAAAGAACGGCGCGGCGATTATCTCGGCGGCACGGTGCAGGTGATCCCGCATGTGACCGATGCCATTAAGGCGTTCGTGCTGCACGGCAATGACGATGTCGATTTCGTGCTGTGCGAAATTGGCGGCACCGTCGGCGACATTGAAGGCTTGCCGTTTTTTGAGGCGATCCGGCAGCTTGGCAACGATTTGCCGCCGCACGATACGGTGTTCATCCACCTAACGTTGATGCCCTATATCGCCTCCGCCGGGGAAATGAAGACCAAACCGACACAGCATTCAGTGCGCGAATTGCGGGCCATCGGCATCCAGCCTGACGTGCTGTTGTGCCGCTCCGACCGCCCGATCCCGCAAGACCAGCGGCGTAAGCTTGGCCTGTTTTGCAACGTGCGGCCGTCAAGCGTCATCGAGGCGCGCGATGTGGACACAATTTACGACGTGCCGGCGGCCTATCACGCCGAAGGCTTGGATAGGGAAGTGCTGGCGCATTTCGGCATCACCGACGCGGTTGCCCCCAATTTGGCCACCTGGGGCGAGATCACCCAGCGGGTCCGCCACCCGGACGGTGCGGTCAAGATTGCGGTCGTCGGCAAATATACCGGCCTGAAAGATGCCTATAAATCGCTGACCGAAGCCCTCACCCATGGCGGTATTGCCAATAAGGTACGGGTCAATGTTGAATGGATTGATTCGGAAATCTTCGAAAAACAAGACCCCGCACCGTATCTGGAAGGGGTGAACGGCATTTTGGTGCCCGGCGCCTTTGGTGAGCGTGGCGCGGAAGGCAAGATCGCCGCTGCCAAATTTGCCCGCGAGCGGCAGGTGCCGTATTTCGGCATTTGCTTTGGCATGCAGATGGCGGTGCTGGAAGCGGCGCGCAACCTAGCGCATATGCCGGCGGCCTCGTCGAGCGAGTTCGGCCCGTGCAACGAGCCGGTTGTGGGCCTGATGACGGAATGGCTCAAGGAGGGCGAACTGCAAACGCGCGAGGCGAGCGGAAATCTTGGCGGCACCATGCGCCTCGGCGCCTATGACGCAACGCTGCGGCCGGGAACACGGATCGCCGATATCTACGGCACAACCGACGTTTCCGAGCGTCACCGGCACCGCTACGAGGTCAACATGACCTATAAAGACCCGCTGGAAGCCGCCGGCATGATCTTCTCAGGCACCTCACCCGATGGGCTGTTACCTGAGACCGTCGAAATTCCCACGCACCCTTGGTTCATCGGCGTGCAATATCACCCTGAACTGAAATCAAAACCGTTTGCCCCGCACCCGCTATTTGCGAGTTTTATCGGCGCTGCCCTCCAGCGCAGCCGGCTTGTATAACGGCCGGCAGTCTGTGGGTGCTATGGTGCCGGCGGCTACAGAACTAGCGGGGCCGCGTGCCTTGGCCCTTTCCGGTTGGCACCTTTAGGCTGATGCCTGTGGAGAACTGAATGACGTGTGACCCAAATCCGACCGTCGCCATTGGCGACGTGGTTTTCGGCAATAGCAAACCCTTAGCGGTTATTGCTGGCCCGTGCGCCATGGAAAGCCGCAGCCATGCCTTGGAGATGGCGTCGGCGCTCAAGGACATGACGCAAAAGCTCGGCATGGGGTTGGTCTACAAATCCTCCTTCGATAAAGCCAACCGCACCTCCGCGCACAGTCCGCGCGGGCTTGGCCTGGAGGCAGCGCTTCCGGTTTTCGCGGAGGTGAAAGAGCGCATCGGCGTGCCTGTTCTCACCGATGTGCATACAGCCGAACAATGCGCGATGGCGGCGGATGTGGTGGATGTGTTGCAGATCCCCGCTTTTTTATGCCGGCAGACAGATTTGCTGTTGGCGGCGGCTGCCACCGGCGCGGTGGTGAATGTCAAGAAGTGCCAATTCTTAGCGCCTTGGGACATGAAAAACGTTGTGCAAAAGATCACCAGTGCCGGCAATCCCAACGTCATGGTTACCGAGCGTGGCGCCAGCTTTGGCTACAACACTTTGGTTTCGGATATGCGCGCTTTGCCGGAATTGGCAAAAACCGGGGCTCCGGTCATTTTTGATGCAACCCATTCCGTCCAGCAGCCCGGCGGGCAAGGCGCAACGTCGGGCGGCCAACGGGAATTCGTGCCGGTGCTGGCGCGCGCGGCGGTTGCCGTTGGGGTTGCGGGTATTTTTATGGAAACCCACCAAGACCCGGATAATGCCCCCTCCGATGGGCCTAATATGGTGCCGCTGCAGGCAATGGCGGGCCTGTTGGAACGGCTGCAAGGCTTCGATCACCTGGCAAAGGCTGCGTGATAGTGGCGTCTGTACGGTCGGTCTGCGTTTATTGTGGCTCGAGCTTCGGGCACGACCCGGTGTTTGTGCAAACCGTGGAGCGTGTCGGCACGGCGCTAGCGCGCCGTGGGGTGCACGTGGTGTTCGGCGGCGGCCGGGTGGGCTTAATGGGAGTGTTGGCGGATGCGGTGCTTGCGGCCGGTGGCACCATTACCGGCATTACCACCGATGAATTGGTTGCCGCGGAAATTGCCCATGCGGGGCTCACCAAGCTGCATATCGTCGATACCATGCACGCGCGCAAGGCGATGATGGCCTGCTTGGCCGATGGCTTCATCGCGCTGCCAGGCGGCACCGGCACGCTGGAAGAAATCATGGAGCAATGGACCTGGGCGCAGCTTGGTATTCACAAAAAGCCCTGCGGTATCCTTGATATCGACGGATATTTCGCGCCGATGCTGAGCATGGTTGATGCCATGCAGCGTGAGGGCTTCATCGATGCCAGCCACGCCAGCATGCTCCTCGTCGACACCGATATCAGCCGCTTGCTCGACGCATTCGGGACATACGAAGCGCCCATGGTGCGCTGGCCGGAAATCAGCGATTAACCGCTGGCCTGATGGCTCGGGGTCTGATCCTCGTGGCTTGGGTCCGTTTTAGGCGCGCGCGGCGCCGCCCGCCGTTCAACGCCGATCACCGATGGCGGCAGCCACAGCGTTGCCGTAGTTCCGACGCCGGGCTTGCTTTCAAGCTCCAACCGGCCGCCGAGGCTGCGCGCCAGTTCATTGGTTATGGCGATGCCGACACCAGCGCCGGCATGCGTGCGTGCGATATCAGCGCTTGCCTGCCAAAACGGCTCGAACGCTTTTTTGATCTCATTCGCGTTCATGCCGCGTCCGGAATCGCTTATCCGGATCGTTATCTGGCCGTCGGCCTCGCGTTGCGATTCGAGCCGGACCCAGCCCTTTTCACGGTTGAACTTGACGGCGTTCGACAGCAAATGAACCAAAATCTGTTTGATCCGCCGTTCGTCCGTATACAGTGTAGCTGTCTCAGGCGATATGGTGGCAGAGACGGTGAGTTTCTTCTTCGGTTCGCGGGCGCAGGCGATATTGATGCACCGGTGCGCGAGGCTTTCGAAGTCGAACATATGCGGGTTGGTGTCAAAGCCGCTGACGGATATGGACGCAAGGTCCAGCAGGTCATTTAGCAGTTGCAGAAGATTCTGGCCGGAGGCGTGGATTTCGCGCACATATTCTTGGTTTTGATGGCTGCCCACAGAGCCGAACAGCTCGCGCTCCAGCAGCTCTGAAAACCCAATTATGGCGTTAAGCGGCGTGCGCAGTTCATGGCTCATGTTGGACAGGAACTCGCTGCGTGCCCGCTCGGTGCTTGCCGCTTGTTCGGCCACCTGGGTCCGATTGAAGGCTTGCACCAGCGCCTCTTCGCGCTCGGCCGCCTGCTTATCTGCGATGATTTGGGTATTGTGCATGCGCCAGCGCACCACAAAGGCTGCTACGGAAAGCACCGTCGCGAAAAAGAAAAACAGATTGTAGTGGGTTACCGGCGTGCCCATCCAAACCGGCTGCACGAAGATGCCCCATGCTACGAGCCCAAGAGCGTAGCTTGTGATGATGCATGGAATGGATAGATGAAACAGGCCAAGCACCACCATCGCCAAGCCAAGATTCGTAGCCTGGTGATGCTCGCCGACAAAGGCAAAATTCAAAATCGCGTTGCCGATGAACAGAACGGAAAAGACCATCATAATCGCATTGGCATGGCGGACCTGCACATAGCCGCTGCGAAAGGCGCTGTAGATGGCAACGGAAATAAGAACCGAAGCAAGGGCGGATAGAGCCAGCACGGTGTGCGGACCATCGTCGAGAATGGTCATGCCGCCGGCGGCAATCATCACATATCCCGCGCCTGCGCACAGGGACAAAGCCGGGATGATGCGGTGGGTCACCGCGTCACGGTCCGCCTGTGTTGCCATAACGGCGCCTGGTGCGGCCTCCGTGTCAGGTTGATCCGCCATCCGGCGCGCTTCCCTTATGTGTTTGCGATCAACGAATCAAATCAGCATCTTCCCCGTATCATTGAACAGTTGAGCGAAACCTAACAGTAGCCCCCACATGTGCCGTACTGGAATGCCTAACGCTCCGTTTACCATGCGCGGCGTGACGGGCGGGATGGGGTGCTTCTAGCCGCGGCCGCGATACGGTGTGACATTTTGATCGGGCAGCCATGTGTCGGGCGGCAGCGTGCCGGTCTGCCAGAACACATCGATCGGCATGCCGCCGCGCGGATACCAATAGCCGCCAATGCGCAAGAAGGTGGGGTGCAGCAGATCCACCAACCGCTTGGCAATGGCGATGGTGCAATCCTCGTGAAAGGCGCCATGATTGCGGTAGCTGGCCAAATACAGCTTGAGGGATTTGCTTTCCACCAGCCAATCCGCCGGCAGGTAATCGATTACAAGATGAGCAAAATCCGGCTGCCCGGTGACCGGGCATAGGGAGGTAAATTCAGGCGCTGTAAACCGCGCCACGTAGGGCGTCCCGCGGTGCGGATTGCTGACCCGCTGCAGCACGGCGTCTTCAGGGGAGGCGGGCAAAGGGGTTTGTTGGCCCAGCAGGCTGGCCTGTGTGTCATCGCTCATTGGGCAGCGCCTTTGGACATGGCGGGGTGTGGCCCCTCGTAGATGCAGCTTTCGCCGCAACTGTCGCGATACACTTCTATACGCGCAAGCTCGGGTAAGGGGTCTGCAAGCCTGCCCCACAGCCATAGGGCGAGGTTTTCGAGGGTCGGTGCTGCAAGCCCCTCAATCTCGTTGAGGAAGCGGTGATCGAGCGCGGCGCGCAGCGTGTGTAACACCTCTTCCACATCGCCAAAATCGCGGATCAAACCGGTATCCGCCGCCGGCATCCCGTCCAGCGCCACGACGACGCGGAAGGAATGGCCGTGCAAACGCCGGTTGGGGTGGCCTTCGGCTGCGTGCGGCAGAAAGTGGGCGGCGTCGAACGAAAACTGTTTGGTGATGCGCATGGGCTAAGGGCGTGGTGTAGGGGGGGGCGTGGTGTAAGGGGGCGGGGCGTCAAGGAATGCCGATATATTTGTGCGATTGCAGGGACAAACGCCATTTCGGGTGGGTAAGGCAATAGGAAACCGCCATTTGCGTGTTTTTATCGCGCTTGGGCCCATCCATCGGCTGCAAGAAGAAATGCCTAAAATCCAGCGCTTGGAAGCGGTGTGGCTGCGCCTCCGGGTGGGTCTGCGGGTAGACGAGTTTGAGCTCATCGCCGTGGGTCAAAACGAGCGGGGCATTGGCCTTTGGGCTCACGCATATCCAATCGATGCCGCCGCTTACGCCGGTGGGGGCTTCTATGGTGCCGTTGGTTTCAACCGCAATCTCAAAATCCGCCGCGTGCAGCGCGTCGATCAATGGCCCATCAAGCTGCAAGAGCGGTTCGCCGCCGGTGCACACCGCCAAACGCCGCGCGGTGCCGCCTTGCCAGGTGGCCGCAACTGCTGCCGCCAGGTCTTGCGGGCGCGCAAACCGGCCGCCGCCGACGCCGTCCGTGCCGACGAAATCCGTGTCGCACAAGGTGCAGACCGCGTCCGCCCGGTCTTGTTCGCGGCCGCTCCACAAATTGCAGCCGGCAAAGCGCACGAATACCGCCGCCCGGCCCGCCTGGCCGCCTTCGCCTTGCAACGTGGCAAACACTTCCTTGACCGCGTATGTCACAGCCGGTGCGCCTTCCATGCATCCCAGCCGGCGGCGCGCAACGTGCACGCCGGGCAGGTGCCGCAGCCATACCCCCAAGCGTGCCTTTGCGCCCGGTCGCCAAGATAGCAGCTATGGGTGTCGTCGCGGATGATGTCCACAAGCGCATCCCCGCCAAGCGCGTGCGCCATGCGCCAAGTGGCCTGTTTGTCGATCCACATCAGCGGGGTCTCAATCGCCACCTCGCGCCCGATGCCCAATATCAAGGCCTGCTGCAGCGCTTTGAGCGTGGCATCGCGGCAATCGGGATAGCCGGAATAGTCGGTCTCGCACATGCCGCCGACCAGCACGCGAATATCGCGCCGGAAGGCGATGGCCGCCGCGTAGGTGAAAAACAGCAAATTGCGCCCCGGCACAAAGGTTGATGGCAGGCCTTGCGCGTCAAAGGCAATTTCGGCGGCGCGCGTAAGGGCGGTCTCGGAGATGCGGCCCAGTTCTCTTAGGTCAAGGCGGTGATCAATGCCCAAGCGCGCACCCCAGGCCGGAAAGCGCGCGCGGATGGTCTCAAGCACCACCAAGCGCTGCTCAAGTTCAACCGCGTGCCGCTGGCCATAGTCAAAGCCAAGCGTTTCCACGTGCTGGTAGCGGGCCAAGGCCCAAGCAAGCGCGGTGGTGGAATCCTGGCCGCCGGAAAACAGCACAAGCGCGGGCTCAGGGCTTAAGGGCGCGGTGGTTTCGGTCATGCGGGCAGGTTGAAGCGCGCATGGCGGCGCGCGTCAAGATGGCCGGCGGTGCGGGCGTCTGCGGCCACATGGCGCGCCTTTGCCCGATGCGCTATTTGCGACCGACGAGCACTTTCCCGATCTGTGACGTGTCGTGGTAGATGAGCAGGGCGGAAATATTCCGCCGGTCGACCAAGGCGACGGCGCCGGGGCCGTTGGCCATCAGGCGGTATTGCGTATCGTCGACGCTGGCAGGGCCCACTTTGCCTTCGAAGACCCATTTCACCAGGGCCGCCTCGAACGTGCCGGCGGGCACCGTCACTTCATAGGCACCGATATAGCTATAGGTGAGGTTAAGGGAGCCCGTGTGGCTGACGTCCTCCAGGTCTTTGAGGTCATAGACCTTGACGTCGATGGTGGTTTGCTTGCTCTCGCCCGGCTGCATGCCGGCGACGTAAAACGGCTGCGGCGGCGAGAAGCGCGAGATAACACCCTCATCCGTATCCTGCTCCGCCGTCATGGAGACGGAGCCGTCTGCGTCTTGGTGTAAGAAATATATGGTGTCCGGGCCGTTCTGGTAGCGTCCTTTGGTGCCGGTGGCGTCGCGGTCCAGCTTTTTGAAGCTTTGGTCCTGCGACGTGCCTTTGGCGTCACCGCCGGTGAACCGGTATTCCCATGTGCCGTCCTCGAAGGCAAAGAATTTTGGCGCATCGGCAATCGGGTTGCCGGGCACGGCTTTGCCCACCACGCCGTCGCCAAGATATTTTTCCAAGGCGGCCCGGTCGGCGGCGGGCAGCTCGATAACCGCTGAGTCTGCTGCTGGGTCCGCCGCCGTTTCCGCTATCGCCGGGCGCGCGGCAACGCATCCAAGCAGGATGCTTACAACAACCAGAATCCGATACGGCATGGCATTACGCTCCTTCTCTTGGCCGACCCTGCTGCGGCATTGAGGGTATTTGGAGGCAGGGACTATCCGGTGTGGACCTCCATGGGCCAGCGGGTGGCCGTCAGGCTCGGCCGCATGGCGCACACCGCCATCCAACGCTGCAGTGCGTCCATATTGTCTAATATGGCGCGCCCTTCTGATGTTAGCGCGACCGGCACCGCCATGCAGTACATATTGATATCGGCGAGGGAAAAAGTCTCGCCGGCCAGAAACGGGCTCTCGGCCAGCCGGTCTTCTACCACCTGCAGATAATAACGGATGGCGGGCAGCGCTTCGGCGATGAGGTCTTCGCGCGGCTGGCGCCCCATCATCGGCACCACCAAGCGCGGCAGCACCAGGCGTTCTTCGGTTAGGGGAAAAATGTAATTATCGGCAACCGCGATCCATTGGCGCATGCGGGCGCGCGCTAAGGGGTCGCGCGGCTGCAGCGCGCCGCCGTTGAAAACGTCGTCGATATACGCGCAAATGGCCGCGCTCTCATACATGGTGATGCCGTCGGCCCCCTTGACGCCGTCGGCCCCCGTGACGCCGTCAATCTCGACCGCCGGCGTGCGCATGAACGGGTGGCGGGCGCGGTGCTTGGGGTCTTTCGAATCCGTCGGGATCGTTTGGTGCGCCAGCCCCGCTTCTTTGGCCACCGTTGCGACAATGCGGCCATAGGTCGATATTTGCGCGACGAATATTTTAAGCATGACGCCTTAGCTGCTCTGTCCGGCGCGGTCCGGCCGGTGCATCGCACGGGATTTAAGCCGCACCGCCGCCCAGATCGCCAGCGCCGCCGGCGTAACCACGCCGGCAAAGTCCGATGCGGCGATGCTATCGAAGGGGGCGCCGCGCTGCATCCAGATGCCTATGTGGAAGACGCCGTGCAAGGCAAACCACAACCCACCGGCCAGGGCCAGCCGGTAATCGTATCGCACAGCGCCCCACACCAGAATAAGGCCGCCGGCCAGATAGGCCAGCGATACATCGCGCATGAAATGCAGCGATAGCGGCCCCATCATCGCAACGCCTGGGGTGGTGTCATAGAAGGTTTGCGGCAGAAACCAGATATAGCCGGAGATCAGCAAAGCGTAACCGGCAAGAACATATAAAAGAGTGCGGGCCATGGCGGTGTTCTTAATCCTTGAAAAGACGCACGGGGAAGGGACGCACGGACGGTTGCTGCCGGCGCGGCTGTGACACCCGCCGCAGCCCAGCACGCTGATCGCTGATCGTATCGGGCCGGACGGTACAAGGCTATGACGTAGGCACCCGCGCATCCGTGACATCAGGCTTTAGCGTGGGGTAGGGGAGGATGGGGTGGCCTTAAGCGGCTTAGGTGAGCGGCAGGTCTACGTGGCGGAAGGCTTGGCGCGCGCGGATGGCGTCGAACCATTGTTCCATATGCGGATGGCGCGTATGGGCCACCGGTAGCTTGTACCAGCGGGCCACCGTCAGCGCGGCGGGAATATCCGCCATCGTAAAGCGCTTGCCGGCTACGAAGGCGGTGTGCGCAAGCTGCGTCTCCAGCACGCGCAGCTTTCGTTCCGACGCGGCCACCGCATCTTCAACCATCGCGTCCGTGACACTGGGCGCTTTGCGGATCAGCCCGTGGAAGACCGGCCGCATGGCCGGCCAAAAATCCGTCGCCTGCCAGTCCATCCATTGCTCTTCGATGGCGCGCACGCGGGCATCCGTCGGGTAGTGCAGGCCGGTGCCGCTTTGCGCCGCGTAGGTGGCGAATAGATAGCGGATAATGGTGTTGGATTCCCACAGCGTCATGGTGCCGTCGCAGATGACCGGCACCAATTGGTTGGGGTTGAGCGCGGTATATTCCGCCGTGTCCAGCCGGCCATGGGTGCCGCCGGCGTCAATACGCTCATAGGCTAAGCCAAGCTCCTCTAGCGCCCAAATGACCTTCTGGACATTGATCGAGTTGGCACGGCCATACAAGGTGAGCGGTGCGGCGGAGGCAGGCATGGGGAGCTTTCCCTTGGTTGGCGGGTTTCCCGGCGCTGGGGCTTCGGCTATGTAACCATCGCCCCTCCGTACCATAGCCACCTACGACAAAACCACTGGAGACGCCATATGGCCGCGATCATCGATATCACTGCCCGCGAAATTCTGGATAGCCGCGGCAACCCTACCGTCGAAGTGGATGTGATGCTGGAAGATGGCGCCTTTGGGCGCGCCGCGGTGCCGTCCGGTGCATCCACCGGCGCCCATGAAGCAGCCGAACTGCGCGACGGTGATGCCGCACGCTACGGCGGCAAAGGCGTGCTCACGGCGGTGGACAATGTCAACACGCAGATTTTCGACGCCATCGCCGGCATGGACAGCGAAGAACAGGTTTTGCTCGACCGCACTTTGTGCGACCTAGACGCAACCGCCAATAAGGGGCGCTTGGGCGCCAACGCCATTTTGGGAGTGTCGCTGGCCTTGGCCAAAGCCAGCGCCATGTCGTGCGGCTTGCCGCTGTACAAATATGTCGGCGGCGCCGCGGCGCGGGTGCTGCCGGTGCCGATGATGAATATCGTCAATGGCGGTGAGCACGCAGACAACCCCATCGATATTCAAGAATTCATGATCATGCCGGTATCCGCGCCCACTTTGGCGGATGCGGTACGCATGGGTTCGGAGGTATTCCACCAACTCAAGAAGGGCCTGCACGATGCCGGCCACAATACCAATGTGGGCGATGAAGGCGGCTTTGCCCCCAACCTCGCCTCCACCGAAGACGCGCTGGGCTTTGTCATAAAAGCCATAGAAGCGGCGCGCTATAAGCCGGGCGAGGATATCTATCTGGCTATCGACGCCGCCTCGACGGAATTTTACACAGACGGCCGCTACGTGCTCGCCGGCGAAGGCAAGACCTTGGATGCCGGCCAAATGGCCGATTATTGGGCCGATCTCGTCGGCCGCTTTCCCATCATTTCCATCGAAGACGCCATGGCCGAAGACGATTGGGACGGCTGGAAAATCTTGACCGACAAAATCGGCGATGCGGTGCAGCTTGTCGGCGATGACCTGTTTGTCACAAACACCAGCCGCTTATCGGAGGGGATTGCCAAAGGCGTGGCCAATTCGATTTTGGTCAAGGTCAACCAGATCGGCTCTTTGACCGAGACGCTGGAAACCGTCGATATGGCGCACAAAGCCGCGTATACGGCGGTGATGTCCCACCGCTCCGGCGAGACGGAAGACGCAACGATCGCCGATCTGGCGGTGGCCACCAATTGCGGCCAGATCAAAACCGGCTCTCTTGCCCGCTCCGACCGCACCGCCAAATACAACCAGCTCATCCGCATCGAACAGCAACTTGGACCTGCCGCCGAATACGCCGGCAAATCCATTCTCACCGGCTAAATCCGGGGCGCCACCCCAAAACCCCTAAGGGCGGAGGTCCCACGGTTCGACTTGGCCGGCGACCGTCACCGGGTCGTCGGAGGCTAAGGCGTCCATCACGCCGGCGCAGATGGTGCTGTGGGATAGCCAGCGCCCCTGGCCATTGTCGAGGGTAAATCCGAGTAGAACTTGGCGGTAGCGTATGTGCGGCAGCCGGCGCATCTGCTTAAGCCGCACCGCGCCGAAGGCGCCGGGCCGTGCGGCGGCGGAGCCCAAGACCTCCACCAGCGTGCCGCCGGGGGCGATCAGCCGCACAATCCGTGCCCTAAGCGGTTCATCCCGCCCGTGCATCCACAGCACGGCTCGCGTGACCGGTGGGTGCCGCCGGGCAATCCGGTCGAGGCACTGCAGAAAGGTATCGGTATCGCGCCAATCGGCGGTATAGGCGCGGCTGCGGGCGTCAAGCACCGGCGCGCCGAAG
>Ga0272441_10008591_pt1 | contig 16118 bp, 11 predicted proteins | sample SSMProp6N_FD_193582 | JGI IMG/M metagenome (GOLD analysis project Ga0272441, IMG submission 193582) | Marine sediment archaeal communities from Little Sippewissett salt marsh, Falmouth, MA, United States - SSM-Prop-6N | ecosystem: Environmental > Aquatic > Marine > Wetlands > Sediment ... | reverse complement strand
ACTGAAAGAGGGCAAGTTATCTCATCTTATTGAATTGTCAAAAACTGCCAGAAGGCCTGTTAATGTTGATTGTTTATATCTAAAAACGAAAAAAGGTCAACAATAAAAACATTGTAAGCGTTCACAGGGCACCGCATCTGCTTTGCGCAATTTTTTAATACCTATCCGTCCTCGAGCATCCGCACCTCTTCCGACCGCACACGCAGCCGGTGGCTGAGAACAACGGCGATGTTCTGCAGCAGTTTGACGGCAACACCGGAGTTCTCCCGACAGAGTACGCCGAAGCGATCGTAGGAGAGACGGTAGACTTCGGAATCTTCTTCCGCCACCACTTGGGCGGAGCGGGGATTGCCGTCCAGCAGCGCCATTTCTCCGAACACGACACCGGCACTGAAGGTAAAGAGCCGTTTTTTGCGGTTGCTGGCGGGCAGGTTGATTTTTACGCTTACCGAACCACGGGTCAGGATGTACAGATCGCGGTTTTTCTCGCCTTCGCGGATGAGTTCCTCACCCTTTCGAAACTCCAAACGATCCAACTCGCGGCGGAAGTTTTCCAGCTCGTGCGAGCCGAAACCCAACAAAAGGTCCGTTTCCTCGAGGGGGTAATTGCGACGGTCTTCCTCCGAAGAAAACTCCGCCAGCACATGGTCTTCCGCCCACTCGAGAGCGGCATCGGTGTCTTCGAAGAAGTTTTCTTTCGGGATCGCGCCGGCGGCCCCGGTGGCCTCCAGAAAGCCCCACAGGAACGGATTGCCGATAAGATGACTGATCAACAGTCGCTTGTTCTGCCTGTCCATGACCCGGTGGAGACGGACCAGAATATTTGCACCCGTCGTGTCGATTTCGTTGACACGCTTCATGTCCAAGATACAGTAGACCGCTGCGGCGGTCTTTTTCTCGATCAGCATCGCCAATCGATCCGCCGAACCGAAAAAGATGGGCCCCTGGAGTTCGAAGACGAGAATTTTTCGGCCGTGTTCCCTCAGGTAGCGCGACTGTTGGGCCTGCCTCACCCTCTTGGAGCTTACCCGACGGGCTGAATATTCGCGGCGCAGGACCGAGGTGCTCATTTTCACCATAGAATAAATCGTGGAAATCCCCACTCCGATCAGCACCGCGGTAATCAGATTGACGCTGACCGTTATGGCGGCCACGCTCAGGTTGACCAGCAGGCTGCTGGCCACCTCTTTTCTGGCTGTAACTGTTTTGAAAAGAGAGCGGAAGAAACGAAACGTGGAGCGATCGAAAAGGTTGAGGCCGACGGATATGATGATTCCGGCAAACACGGCCAACGGTATCTTCCCGATCAAAGGCGCCAACGTCAGAAAAATGACCAGGATCAGCACGCTGCAGGCCGCTCCGGACATTTTGCTGCGGGCACCGGCAAGGTAGTTGGCGCTGGATCTGGGGATTGAACCGGCGGAAAAAAGGGCACCGAAAAAGGATGCGGCCATGTTGCCGGCGCCTTGACCCAACAATTCTCGGTTGCTGTCGTGCCGTTTGCCGCTCAAGTTGTCGATGGCCACCGAGCTCATAAGCGACTCCATGGAGCCGACCATGCCTAAGACCACTCCGTAAACGACCAGTTTGGAGTACACCGACAGCGGGATGTTGGCGAGATTGTAATTAAAAAGTGCCAGATAGGCGGTCGGTAACGGGATCGTCGCCCGCAGCTCTCCCACCGATGGAATAGCATATCTATCCGAAAATACAGAAAAAAGTGTCAAAAGGGTATAGACCGCCGAGCCGGCCAGCAGACCGGACAACAGCGAGGGGATTCGTTTGGCGTACCGTCTTGAAAGAAATACGGCGATAACTGTCGAAAGTCCGATCAACAGGGAAAATCCGTTGGACGGCGTAAATCCAAAGAAAGCATTCGCCGGAAATATTCCCCGCTCAAAACCCAGAAGCGGGTTGAGCTGATTCCAGATCAACAGGATCGCGATCCCGTTCATGAACCCCGCCACCACTGGATGAGGGACGTACTTGACCACGTTGCCGATCTTCAGGGAACCGAACAGCAGTTGTGAGACGCCTCCGATCAAGACGCAGGCGGAGGCTAACCCCACGATGATCATTTCCCTACCAGGGAGGCCCTGCGGAATCCCGGCTTCGGCGGAAAGCGTTCCCACCACAAATGTCAAAATGAGGGTCAGCGGTGCTTTGGGTCCTGAAATCTGTGCCGGTGTTCCGCCGCAGAGAGCGGCTAAAAACCCGCCGAATATCGCCGCGTTCAATCCGATAAGAGCCGCCTGGGGACGAAAAGCCGGGCCCAGGGAATCGAATGCGGTAACCCCGTATGCCACTGCCATGGGCAGGGTTATGATCGCGGCCGACAGGGCTCCGGAAAATTCACGTTTGAACGAAAAAGAATTCAAAACCCACTCTAATTCTTGCTGTTATAATGGCGTTTGAATCGGCAAGGTTTTATTCACGGTTCGCAGCCAAAGGCCATGGTTGAAAATAGAAACTGTTCAGATTTTAATTTTCCACCAGAACTTTGATTTCTTCGGTATTCAACCGCAGCCGGGTGCTCAGATTCAAGGCCATGTTCAGTATGAGCTTGTTGGCAACATTCGGCTCACTTAGCTGCAAATCGAGAAAATTGTCGTACGGCAATCGGTAAATCATCGCATCTCCCTCCACTACAACACTGGCCGATCTGGGTTTGTTGTCGAGTAGTGCAATCTCGCCAAAGGTTACCCCGGCATTGATTGAATTCAGACGACGTTCACGCCGATTGCTCTGAAGCTTCACCTTCACACTGACCGTTCCGCGCACCAGCATAAACAGATCCCGATCACGGTCGCCTTCTCGGATAATCACGTCCCCGCTTTTGTAAGTCTCCGGCAGCAGCCGGCTTTCAACGCTCTTCATTTCTTCCTCGCTGAAACCCGTAAAAATATCCATCTCTGAAAGAGCATACTCCCGATCCGGAATCTCGATCAGTCCGCCGTATAGGATCTGGTCTTCGGCGTATTCCAGGGCTCTATCCATGTCTAAAAAAAAGTTATCTCTTCCGATTTTATCGATGGCGTCGGCATAGCTCAGTGCATCCCATAATCGGTCTCCCTCCCATATGTGACTAATCAGCAATGTTTTGCCATGCTTTTTCAAGGAATCGTGAATTTGCAACAAATACCTGGTACCGGTAACGTCTATTTCGCTGACCCGCTTCATATTGATGACGATGTATTGGGCATCATGGTTCGATACGTCGATTTCCCGGGCCACCTCTTCAGCTGAACCGAAAAAGAGGGGACCCTGCAGCTCGACGACCAGTATTTTGTTGCCGTGTTCTTGCAGGAACTGAATCTGCTTAATGTTTCTGACTCTTTTAGACTGCACCTGATTGCAGCGGAATTTGCGCCTGACAACGGATTTGCCCGTTTTGATCACAAAGTTGGCCGTAGTGATGAGTATTCCGACGATAATCGCCAGGATGAGATCCACTGCCACAGTTAACACGATGACGGTAAGATTGATCATGAGATTCAGGGCAATGTCCCGATTGAGCTTCTTTGATCGAAGTGCAGCCCTGAGGAGAAAGAATTCCGAAAGGTCGAAAAGCGAAAAGCCGATGGCGATAATCACCCCTGCGAGAACCGTCAGCGGTATTCTCCCCAGATAATGACGTGCAATTAGAAATATTAACAATATCAATAGGCTGCACATAACCCCCGACCAACGGGTTTTGGCTCCCGAGTTCAAATTGGCGAAGGATCTGACCAGGGATCCAGAAGCGGGCATGGCGCTAAAAAAAGCAGCGGCAACATTGCCGATCCCCTGTCCCACCAGATCTTTATTGCTGTCGTAGCGGTCACCGGTGCGGTAACCGATGGCAGCCGAACTCATCATGGTTTCAACGGAGCTGATCAGGCAGATAATCAAGCCAAAAAACAATACCTCCGGCAACACCGAAGCCGCCAGTTTAAGATCGAACGCTCTCCAGGAAACGCCGACGAATGCGGTCTTCAAAAGGTCGATTCTGATATCTCCGATCACACGGCCGGAAACGGCAGCGGGCAATGCCGCATGCATCAGGTAATAGGCTGTGGTACCGGCCAACAAACCGAAAAGGGGCGGGGAAAGGTTAGATATATAATGTCTGGCCAAGATGACGCTGCCAAAGGTGAAAATGCCGATCGAAAGCGTTGCCGGATCGGTGGAATGCAGAAACCGGATCACATCGACAAACTTGTAGGAGATATCGATACCCATTAAATTCGGCAACTGGTGTAAAATGAGCGATAACGCAATACCGTTAACGAAACCGGAAATCACCGGAAAAGGGACATACTTTACCATTGAACCAATCCGGAAAAAACCCAGCAAGGACTGCAAAAGCCCCCCAACCATCAAACAAAGTGCGGCCGATCCGACAACAAGGGCGTAGTGATTCTGCAGATACGTGAACGGTGCAATGGTGTCCTGCAATTTGGCCACGATCGAGATGAGGACAACTGTGAGGGGGCCGCTTGGCCCTGAAATCAAGGAAGGTGTTCCGCTGAAAAGAGCCGTGAAAAGACAACTGAATATCGTGGCATTGACTCCGAGAATCACGGCCTGGGGGATGAAATCGTTTCCCAGAGCGAAAAAGCCCGTGATGCCGTATCCGATGGCCATAGGTAGATTAATGGTCGCAGCAGAAACCGCACCAAAAAAATCTCCTTTAATCGTGGTCATTGTTCGGTGTTTTTCCACCGGCTTCCTTTCCACCGGATTGCAAAGCGTCGAGTTAGACAATTTAGAAGTGCTTAAAAAATCATCTTCCTCGTCAAAGAGGGTTTCAACAAAACCCGGTCAGTGGGTGGCACAGCTCAGACAGGGGTCCAGCAACCGGATACACCTTCCGATGAGCCGGTTTCCGGTTTCGGTGAGTTTGCCGTTGAGACTGTGACGCTGGGCAAGATCGGTAATGAGCAGGTTGATAAAGGCATTGTTGAACTGTGTCGCCACCAGCAACCGGATCTTGTCCACATAACCATTATTGACCCGGTACTTGTGAATCAGCAGGCCTCTCGGGGCCTCCAACACGCCGAGCCCCTGGCCGGCAGCTTCCCAGTCGGGTTTTGGCGGGGTATTCTCCGCACCGATATTTTCCAGCAGAGTTTCGATTCGCTTGGCCGCCCAGTACATTTCCAGAAGCCGGCAGACGTCGTAGCTCTCGAGGGTAATAACTGGCGAATCCAGGAGGGTCTTGCTGATGTCAAACTGCCTGATCTCAGGATCCGATAGAAAACCGTTTTCAAGAAAGCTTCTCGCCAGCGGCCCGACCAGCATGATTCCTTCCGGAAAACCGAGCTGCTCAAGGTAAGGAATCTTGGATAGGCTCCAGTCTACGCGCATCTCGGCAATTTTTTCTTCGAATTCATCGACGGTAAACCGGTTGACCAATTGGCCGCTGCGGTTGTAGACAAAAAAACCGTTTTCGGCGCGACTGTCGCTATAGGCAACAAAGTGGACCTTGAGGTCTTCGGGAAATTCGATCTCCCTATCCGGCTCCCATCGGTCAGACACTTTTGCGATGACCGATGGGATTTTTTCTTTGAGGGACGCCGCTTTTTCCTTCGCCTTGCTCAGGACGGCCTGGTCGAAAGTGCCCAGAAATCTCCCCGGTGCCAGGGTGACCGCATGCGTATTCCTTTTTCCGAAGAGTTGCACCAGGTCCATGGCGGTCCGGCGCATTGCAAAGGCTTCATCGAACGTTTCCGGGTAATTTTTTCGCAGTGCGAATATGCCTCCTTCGGCTCCCATGAAGTCCGGCGAGCTGAGAAAGAAGTAGCTCAGCGAGTGGCTGCTGATCCATTCTCCCAGAACCATGATCTCTCTGAGTTGCCGGGTTCGCACATCGACTTCCAGCCCAATTGCGTTTTCAATGGCCCTCACTCCCGCCACCTGGTGGGCGGTAGAGCACAGCCCGCAGATGCGGGAGATCATGTGCGGCACCCACTCCGCCCTGCGCCCACTGGCGAATTTTTCAAACCCGCGGAATTCTAAAACCTGGAAGCGCGCCGATTTCAGACGGTTTCCCTCGAACTCGATGTGGATGTCCGCATTGCCTTCGATTCGGGTTGCTTTCTTTAGGGTGAGCTTGGTTGTCATCGTATTCTGGTTACGTCATTTATGAAATGCGCGCTGAACCCCAAAGAGTTGAGACCCTTGAAACGCAGGATACGAAGCGGCACTTTGATCTCGTACTCGGGATGCTTCAGACGGCGGGCAAGGGCTTGCAACATGACTTCTTCGACCAGTTCGCCCGCGCCGATTTTCTTGATGACATTGTCCGAGGGCCCGCGGCATCCCCAACAGGGCAGCCCCCCGCCGGTACAGGCTGCTGCGCAGTCTCCGCGCGTTAAAAACCCCATGCAAAGAGTTCCCAGTGACAGCAAACAGGTGGAATCAGAGCCATTTTCAGTGGGAAACACATCGATATTTGTCGGCGATGTTTTTTTGAATTTGCGTGGGCATTCATTGCATACAATTCGCCGATTGCCTTCAAACCATCGCTCGCCCTTGAACTCCAGCAGAAGGTTTTCCAAAAGGTGTGACCTTGGCGGGCAACCGGGCAGATAGTAGTCCACTTTTACCACATCGGAAACTTTTCTGACCTTGCGGAGCAAGTGTTCTTCGATTTCAACGGCGTGTTGGTCTGGTTCGGCTGTTTTATCCTTCAGATAATATGAAAAAGGATCGGCGGCATGACCGTAGGTTTCCTCGATAAGTTCTTCCAGTTCAAAAAAGTTGGCCAGTGCTGGCAGCCCGCCAAAGGCGGCGCAGGTTCCCCAGGCGACCAGGAAGCGGGTATTGCGGCGCACTTCCATTAGCGTTTCTTCGTCTTCCCGGGTGCGAACCGAACCGTCCACAACGGCAATGTCCGTCTCCAGAATCTGTTCCTGGTCCATGAGCATCGAACAGTAACGGACCCGGGCTTTATCGGTGATTCGATCCAGTTCATCCGGACTGCCAACCAACATCGCCATACATCCACCGCAGGAGGAAAGCGAACTGAACCCGATGGATATTTTGCCGACTTTTTTGAACCGCGGTAAAACGGCCTGCCGCAGTGTCTTGAGCGAACTTTCCGGTTCTTCGATGGCCCGGGTCAGGACCCTCAGCCGATCGATCATGATCCGCAGAAAAAAAAGCCCCGTTTCAGGATCCGACCGGATACCGTTCAGCATATCTTCCCGGCGGATGGATCGCAATCTGACCGGCGAACGTGCTTTTGCAGATGCAGTTCTGGGCTCACCGGTAATCAGGGACATTTCTCCGAAAAAGTCACCCTCTCCGAGCAATGCCAGGCAGAGGTTCCCATTGCGAGTGGCTTGATATATTTCGACGGTTCCCTGTTCGATGAAATACATCCGGTTGCCGTCATCCCCCTGCTCGAATATGACCCGGCCGGGGTCAACTTCTTCGGGAGGCTCGGATACAAACGTCAGGATGCTCGCGAATTGCTCCGCAAGTGCGGGCTGCATGCCGGTCGATGGTGGTGTCTTTGAAGATTGTTCCACTGCATACCGGTCACCTCCTCTTTCGTGAAGACAGAAGTGGGTTGGATTCCAGGTGGTATGCTCACCGGTAATCATAAGTTCGCGAAGCGCCGCATCGCCGTCGATCATGGCCCGGATCTGCCCGGTCATTCGATCGATGCGGCGAGTGAGGGCCTTCAGCACGTATAGCACAACGTCCGGATTGTAAGCGACTTTCTTCAGAAAAACCCGGCGGGAGAGCGGTAAAAGCCGGCTTCGGGTAATTGTTGCAACGGTGGCTGAACGGGGACTACGGTCGAGGAGGGCCATCTCACCGAAAAAATCTTCTTTTTCAAGGATGGTCAGTACGATTTTGTGGCCGTCCTGCCGGCTGGAGACTTCGACAGCACCCGACTGGATGATGTACATCTCATCACCGGGATCGCCCTGGCGGCAGACGATTTCGCCTTTTTCGTAAATTTTTCCGAAAAGTCCGAAGTCGTTTCCCATGCCATCTCTCCAGCCGTTCATGGTAAAGGAAAGAACCCTATACTTGGGGTAAACCGATTGTGCATTCAAGCTCTGAGCCGCTTACGGAGTGCAAGGCTCAGAAAGCCTTGAAGTGGGGATAAGAGAGATCGTAGTAAACCTCATCCGGGGTTGAGTTGTCAAGAGTCCGGCGCGATGGCTCGCAGTTAGCTCGTTTTCGTCCATAAATGGCCCTTTTCCGCAATTTCGGCGTATATCGGCGGAATCGCTTGTGCGGCTGTACACGAGTACGCCTCCGCGCAATGCCGCTGATTTCTTTGAACCGATATATACTTCCGCCGGTGCCTTTTTACTAAACCACGAACCGTCTCATGTAGGCTTGCGCCGGTATCACCACGGGATCGGCTGCCGTTCCCGGAAGAAGCCGCCATGGGGGCCGCCGTCGGGCAGGGTCGCCAGCCAGACCGGTGTGTCGGCGCCCTGCTCCGGTGTCAGCGGGGCCTGGCCGCCGCCCATGTCGGTGCGCACCCACCCCGGGCAGGCCGAATTGACCAAGATGTTCGCACCGCGCAACGCATTGGCCAACAAGACCGTAATGCCGTTCAGCAGGGTCTTCGACAGGCGGTAGGCGGGAGAGAGCACTGCGCCGTAAGGACTGTCCGGGTTGCTTATGTCGTTCAATGAACCCAGGATGCTGGCCATGTTGACGATGCGGCCGTATCCGTTGGTCTTCATAAGCGGGATGCAGGCCTGGGCCAGCAAGAGAGGGCCGAAGACATTGGTTGTGAGGGTATTGTGAAAAACGGTGCGGTCGAGCTCGAGGATACCCGACTGCGTATCGATCATGATGCCGGCATTGTTGACCAGGATGTCGAGGCACCTGAAGTCATCCTTGATTTTTCCGATGGCAGCCTCTATGGATATCGCCCGGGTCACATCGATCAGGATGAAATAGGCGTCCAGTCCCTCCGACTGCAGCTGCTTGCAGGCCGCAATCCCTTTATCCTGGTCCCGAGCCCCGATGAGAACCTTGATATCTCTTTGCGCCAGCTGACGGGCAATCGCTAGCCCGATTCCCCTGTTTGCGCCGGTGACCAGTGCCGTTCTCTTTTCAGCTGTTGTCATGGTCGCTTACCTCCTGGATCACAATATCAAGCACAACCTAATCGTCCAAACGGTTCTGTCAAATCGATACGGTTTACCGGCGAAATAAATGAAGGCAATAGGCAGGGTCTCACGGGACCTGCCTATTGCCTGTGGTGAAGGTTGATTCACGCCTTATCGCTCGTGTCAATAGGGGTCATCAATAGGGGTCAGATCTTTGGATTTGACAATTTGGAAATAATATGTCTAAAACGACCCATGGCGAGACCACTGAGAATAGAATATCCGGGTGCATATTATCATGTGATGAACCGGGGCAACCGTCGAGAGGGTATATTTCTAACCGACAAAGACCGTCAGGTTTTTCTGGATGGATTGGCAGATAGCTGTGAGATTTACAGCATAACACTCATCACCTATGTGTTGATGTCCAATCATTTCCACCTGCTTGTCCAGACACCAAAAGCTAATCTAAGCGAGTTTATGCGGCATTTTTTAGTCACCTACACAGTCAGATTTAATCGTCGCAATGGTCGTGCAGGTCATGTTTTTCAGGGACGGTTTAAATCATTGCTGGTCGATGAAGATGAGTATCTTTTACCGCTGAGTCGCTATATACATTTAAATCCGATACGAACAAGTCGGTTTAAAGATGCTGATTTTCAGACAAAGTCAGAGTATCTTAAAAAGTATCCTTGGAGCACTTTTCCGGGATATTGTTATCTTAGAAAAAGAAACAAGAATATCGATTATGGCTGGTTGCTGAGCACCTATTTCGGTGAAGATACGGCAAAAGGCCGGCGCCAATGCCGGGAATATGTGTATCAAGCCATTGAAGGTAAAATTGAAAACCCATTTGAAGAGGTGGTTCATCAATCAATTCTTGGGGATCAGGACTTTGTCGAATGGGTGAGGCAGAAGCTACCACGGAAGGGCCAGCGTGAGGTACCGTCGCTAAAAAAATTGCAACACCATATATCTGTTGAGCGTATTATAGGAGAAGTTGCTAAAGCTGGAAATGCACAAGCTGAGGATCTGCGGGGTCGAAAAACAAAACTTAAAGATTTAAGGCAGATGGCCATGGAGCTAAGTTATCGGTACAGTAATTATAAGCAGAAGGAAATTGGTGCGATCTTTGGCGTAGATTACAGCACCGTCAGCCAGAGTCGTTCCCGTCTTAAAACTAAGCTAAAGTCAAATCGTAAATTGAAGAACCAATTTCATCGAATCCGGGAGCAAATCAATAAATTGTCAAATCCAAAGATCTGACCCCTCTTTTTTGACCCCTCTTTTTTTTTGTTTCTCCTTCTTGATAAGGTTCTGGGTTCAATCCGACAACTTTGAACTGGGAACCTTGAACCGGGAACTTCATAATGATAGGGGGTACATCCTAAAGAACGCTTTGACATTTAAAGGTTATTTTGCCCGCATTCTCCCTCCCAATAGATTTTTGAAGGAATTATCCTAAATCCGCTTATCGGTGATTTTCAAACGCCGACCTTTGCCGAACATCCTTGCATTACGAAAAACAATTTGACAAAATGTATGTCTTTTCGTTTAATGATTAACCGAAAGGTGGTTTTCTATGAGCATCAATCGACTGCTGGAGCTTCATGACCTGGCTAAACAAGTGACCCGGAAGTATGAACGTAAGCGCTTTCTGTTCCCTCAATTGATGCGTGATACAGGCAAACATTTCACGGGAATCGTGGGCGCCCGCGGGACCGGCAAGACCGTTTTGCTCCGACAGTACGCGCTTGAGCATGACGATGCCTTTTACCTGTCGGCGGACACCCTCGACCGGGATGATGATGCCTGGGGACTTATTCAAAAACTGAACCAGCATTACAAGTTCCGGACGTTCCTTCTGGATGAAGTCCACTTCCTCCCGGACCCCACTGCCCTGCTGAAACGTCTGTATGACTTCGTTGATGTCCGCATCCTCTTCTCGAGTTCCGTCGCACTCGCAATGCAAGCTTCTGCCCACGATCTGTCTCGCCGTGTGAGGCTGATGAATCTTCATGGCTTCTCCTTTCGAGAATACCTGGCTTTCACTCAAGGCATCTCCCTCCCTGCGCTCGAGCTGGAGCAGATCGTTGAAAGCCAATGGGAGCCGGACCACCTCCGCTCAGGGCGATTCTTTGATGACTATCTGCAAGGAGGCATTCTTCCATTCTCACTCGAAGAGCCTGAACCGTTTGATTTCCTTGAGAGCATCCTTGAAAAAGTCATCACCCGTGACATCCCTTCCGTGGTTCGTCTGGTCATTGATGAACTGGAGACCATCCGGCGCCTGCTCCGATTTGTCGGACGTTCCGCGGTTGACGGCATCAACTACTCGAGTTTGTCCAGAAACCTGGGCATCACGAAGTACAAGGCGGAGCAGTACGTCGACTGTCTCGAGAAGGCGTTTCTCCTGCACCAGGTCTTTCCGGCAGGGACGAATGTCCTTCGTGAGCCGAAGGTCCTCATGACCCCACCCAACCGCCTGCTTTACAGAGATTTCGAAGATGCTAAGGGCGGTCTCCGCGAGGATTACTTCGTGGAGGCCATGAAGCAGGCCGGCATTCGGTTTAATTATTTAAAGAGCACTCGGGGCGCCAAAACGCCGGACTATCTGATCGAGGATGCTCCCACGAAACTTGCCATTGAAATCGGCGGTCCAAGTAAAGGCCGGCAGCAGTTCAAAGGGGTGCAAATCGACCGCAAAATCGTGTTCATGCACAGCCCTGCGCCTGAGAAAGGACGGCTTCCCCTGTTTCTGCTAGGGTACCTGACTTAAGCATCTGTATCTTGAACCTTGTTCGCCCAGGCGCTCGTCAGCAAGCTGACAGCCATAATCAAGGCGACCACCAGTGTGAATAAAGTTTTCGTTTTCATTGGGGTTCGCCTTTCTAAACTTAAGGTTTCGGTTTACCGGTTCTGGGTTCTGGGTTCAGCGTTCTGGGTTAAAGGATTTAAAACCGATTCTGTTATTCTTCGAACCTCTGAACCTTTCAACTCTGAACGATGAACCTCATTTATTTCACCTTCACCGGCCTGGGCATCTTGTACGAGCCGTCGACGAGTGACATCCTGGGCCCGTAGAAACGTGCCGCGAACCGGAAACTGCCTTCCGGCGCCGGCAGCCAGTTTTTCAACTGGTTCGGGTCGCTGGGCTTGTCTTTCTGCAAGTAAATCAACAGTTTGCCGTCTGCTACGTGAAGCTCCTTCTGGTCGATCATGAAGCTGTTGATGGTGTAGCGATTGATCGGGTTGCGAACAAAGTAGCCGTCCTTGTTGTAGATCGGGATGGACCAGAACTGGGTGACCGGCGGCAGATCGTTCATGTCGAAGGTCATGGTGTACTTGTTCTTGCCATCGAGCGGCTTGTCGTCGTTGGCGGTAAACAGAAACGCCGCGCCATGAGAGACGTTTTTGTCGGGTCCCGCCCATCCGGCATCCGCCATGACCGACCGGCTCAGGTAGTCGGTTTCAAACCCTCCGACATTCTGCACCACCATCCAGCCGTTCATGGACAGCAGGCTGGACTTGAAGGTTTTCTTGACGGTGTCGTAACCCTTTTTAAACCCTTGCTCCATGGCCGTCTGTGTGCCTTTATCCAGATCGGACCATTTAAAATTCTTTCCGGGGCCGATATTGAGGGTTGCGAGCTGAGTCAGCATGTCAGCCTCTTTTTTGGAGTCCTTCATCAAGGTCATGCTGGGGTCGTTCAGAATCATGTTGAGGATTGAGAAAAAGTCCTCCGCAGTCTGCTTGTCCACCTGTCCCTTGGCTATTTTGGACATGCGCGAGTATTTTTTGAATGTACCGGGGACTACGCTGACCCTGGACTGGGGAACGCCCTTTTTGCCGTTAGCTAACCACTTGCTTAAGGGCGTGATGCTGATCTTATCCTGATAGGCGTTGATCTGGGATATGTCTTTGTTCGATCCCGTCAGCACCGCGATCCGCGTCAAGACATAACTTATCTTGCTCGGCGCATGAATCACTTCAGTGGTGGCGAACTCGGCCGGTAGTTTGCCTTTATAGTCGTCGGGAACGATGATGTATCCTATCACAGTTCCATCAATGATGCGGTCACTACATCATTCGTTCAAGAGGGTCAGATCTTTTGATTTGACAATTTGGAAATAATATGTCTAAAACAACCCATGGCGAGACCTCTTAGAATAGAATATCCGGGTGCGTATTATCACGTGATGAACCGGGGCAACCGTCGAGAGGATATATTTCTAACCGACAAAGACCGTCAGGTTTTTCTGGATGGATTGGCAGATAGCTGTGAGATTTACAGCATAAAACTCATCACCTATGTGTTGATGTCCAATCATTTTTACCTGCTTGTCCAGACACCACAAGCTAATCTAAGCGAGTTTATGCGGCATTTTTTAGTCACCTACACAGTCAGATTTAATCGTCGCAATGCTCGTGCAGGTCATGTTTTTCAGGGACGGTTTAAATCATTGCTGGTCGATGAGGATGAGTATCTTTTACCGATGAGTCGCTATATACATTTAAATCCGATACGAACAAGTCGGTTTAAAGATACTGATTTTCAGACAAGGCAGATGGCCATGGAGCTAAGTTATCGGTACAGCAATTATAAGCAGAAGGAAATTGGTGTGATCTTTGGTGTAGATTACAGCACCGTCAGCCAGAGTCGTTCCCGTCTTAAAACTAAACTAAAGTCAAATCGTAAATTGAAGAACCAATTTCATCGAATCCGGGAGCAAATCAATAAATTGTCAAATCCAAAGATCTGACCCCCTTTTTCTTAACGTGGGTACGAGATTGATTTTGTTATAAAACCTTGAGGTCGTCCACCAATTGCAATCTAGTGCAAATGGTCGGCTTCGGACTTGAATCCCTCCGGAATGCAAGCGTTTAGGAAACAATACCCGGAAGGCGACAATTTTATTGTCGCTCAAGATGTGGATAGGACTTACGAAAAATCATTTGGGTATTTGAGGGTCAGAAATGTGGATATAGATGGTCTGATGTTGCGTTTGTCAAAGATCTTGAACTAATATATCCTTTTTGCCGTATCACGAATTGCACCGTCAAACCACAGTTGTATAATTCTATTCAAAGAATCTTAATTTTCTTCGCCTTCGCCACTGACTGCATTCGGTTGGTCACACCGAGCTTCTATACTGTATGTCAGAATTTCATTCCAACCATGCGTATTTCTGAATAAATTTTTGAAAAGCGATATAACACTACGGGGCTGGAATATTTTCTAACCGGCTCTTTATAAATAATTTTTGACAAATATTTCGTCATATGGCATGTTATTTGACAATAATCTTGTCATTAAATGCCATGAACGAAAACATTCCATACATTGAGCGGTTGGTCGATTTAAATGCCTTATTGGCTAAAAAATCGCATTTTCTGCTTGGGCCTCGCCAAACAGGCAAGACCTTTTTAATTCGCCAAACGCTGGATAATGCACGTGTTTATGATCTTCTGGACTCGGAGACCTATCTGTTACTCAGTCGAAACCCGGGACGCATTTCCGAAGAAATACAATCACAAGATCGAATTGTAAACGGATAGAGGGAAATGACGATTAGAGGGCTTGCGGGCAAATCAAAGCCGGAGGTCAGGGATCAGGTTTCAAGCTTTAAAAAGGATTACTAATTGTAACTCCGCTGATGACCTGACCGTGTTGCAGGTCTTCAGATAGCAAGACAGACACGCCGCCTGTTAATGCCGCTTCGATGATCAGCGAATCCCAAAAAGAGTACCCATATTTCTCACTGATATCGATGGCATCGAGGATGGAATCTCCATTGTTCACAACAACGTGCCATTTCAATAAATCTCTAATGATCTCCTGGGCCATCTTTTGATCAATCGGTTTTTGTATTTTCTGCACGACGTTGATATAAAATTCCTGCAAAACCTGCGTGCTGAGGACTCCTAGCCCCGAATTCCAGAGGTCATTTAAAATATGACTGGCAACTTGGTGTTTCTTTCCTGCGGACACATCGAAAGCATAGATCAGTATGTTCGTATCGATAAACATCTTACCTTCTGTCATGGAGATCATCCCTGCTACTTTTTATCTGCCCTTTGGTTCCCAGATCCAAGCCATTCTTAAGAAGTCTTAATTGTCTTTTCTGAGCCTTTTTGTAATCGGCCTTTTCTCTCACCTTTTCTTCAAGTGACTCTTTTAGAAACTGACTAAGAGATTTATTCTGACTCATTGCCATAATCTTGGCTTGCCGCAAGAGCGTTTTGGGGATGGATAAGGTCACATTCTGTTTTTCCATTGTTCAGATCCTTCTGAATATTGTTCACATAAATATGTGTATCACGTATTAATGTGAAAAAGCAAGCCTGAGTTGTTAAATAATTTTGAGGCCCTTGGCCTTCTCGACCGCCTCCCGGCGGTTGCCGGCATCGAGTTTCTGATAGATGTTCTGCAGGTGTGTTTTTACGGTTGCCGGCGAAACGGATAGTTTGTCAGCGATCTCCTTATTCTGAAGCCGCTGCGCCAGCAGCTCCAGAACGTCGATTTCGCGATGGGTCAGGGGTTCAATGAAAGAATTTTGGATTTTGGGTTTTGGGTTTTGGATTGTGGATTGCGGAGTGTTGATTTGGGATCGGGCCCCGGACCGGAAATCGGGGAAAGCGGATAGGATATTCTCGATAGAATCGACAGCAGCGGTCCGTTTTCGTAGCTGTTTCAGTAGATCGGCCATTGGGGGGCCCAGCTCCACATAGGGTTGAATGATACCGGACGAATTGGCCAGAACCAATGCCCGCTCCGCCGCCGTGAGAGCCTCATCCATCCGGCCCTGTTTGTAATGAGCGACAGCCAGCAATGACGATATGCTTATCGATTGAAGGACATTGTGGTTGGCCTGATTCAACTGCAGAAGTTTCTGGAGTCCCATCTGGGCATCCTGTAGGCGTGGCTCCGATCCCTCGGCAAGAAGCGCCCTGTAATAGGTAACTGCTGGGATCTCGATCCACCAGACCATGTTTTCGACAGGGGACGAACTGCCCTGATAAAATGTGGTTATCGTTTTGTGTTTG
>Ga0272441_10008589_pt1 | contig 16120 bp, 10 predicted proteins | sample SSMProp6N_FD_193582 | JGI IMG/M metagenome (GOLD analysis project Ga0272441, IMG submission 193582) | Marine sediment archaeal communities from Little Sippewissett salt marsh, Falmouth, MA, United States - SSM-Prop-6N | ecosystem: Environmental > Aquatic > Marine > Wetlands > Sediment ... | reverse complement strand
CGAGGCTAGTGGCTATGCGTGAGTGGTTGGAGAAGCGGCGAGAGAGGCAAGAGCGCATGGAGCTCTACGGCCGCGCGGCCTCCGCCATACAGCCGCTTACTGAATTCGGGACTGTCGTCGACCGCCAGGTAGCGTCCTTGGTGGACGAGCTGTGCAGCAGCATGTTGGAGTGGCGCGACAGGCTCTACACGACGCCCCGCGTCGGCACTCCACAGGTAACAAGCGCGAGCATTGGCGAATCTGGGGCTCTGGACTTGTGCGCATCCGGACAGGGGACCTGCACCTCGGCCCTGCACGTCAGCAACTCCTCGGAGCTCAGAGCGGCGTTGCTCGGGTTCCTGTTCGCCTTCTGGCGGCACCTGCTGGGGACACGAGGGGGGCTGCAGCTGATGCTCCTTGACGACCCACAGGAACTACTCGATCCATCAAACCGCCGCAAAGTCGCCAGCGCGATACCCATGCTGACCCAGCCGCATGGGCAGGTTATCGCGACCACGAACTCGCCGGTATTCCGTCGTGACATCATCAAGTCAGCAGACCGTGTCGAAGTAGACGAGCGTGAGATATTTGCCCCGAACCGGCACCGCCCATGTGTGACGCTGGGGCACGTACGCGAGTACGTAGATGAGAAGCGGCGGGCCTTCGAAGGGCAGGAGAACGACGATGGCGCTGCACAGGAGTATGCCTGCCAGCTCCGCATCCATCTGGACGAGCGCTTGCTGGACTTGCTCAGCGGGTGTGAGTCGAAGCTGCCTCAGAGTCCCACGTTCTCAGACCTGATTGGCGAGTTGCGCCGACAACAGAAGGCCGGGATTGAGCCCTTCGCGATGGGAGCCTTCCTGCAGTTGACAAGAAGCCCTCATCTGGCTGGTGACAGTGGCCTTGTATCGCTCATGAACCAGAGCCACCATGGCGACGCATGCCTGATCACGTACGGGCAGGTAAAGGCGGTCGAGGGATATTGCCAACACGTGTGTGATCTCGTCGAGGATGCCCACCGCGCGTTCCTGCTCTGGCGGCGGAGAGATCCCCCCAACGTGCAACCCGCAGTGACCGAACTGCCCCCTCGGGCTGTACTGCCCGCGCTCAGTGTGCGCGTGATCGAGGACCTCGCCGCAGCAACAGACGAACGCGGCCCTGGCGGCGGTGCCTTCGCTGAGGACCCATACACGAACGACGCGCTCGAACACTGCGCTGTGTACTACCTACGCACAAGCAACTTCGGGTTCGCGGCCGCGAAGGGCTGGAGGGCGCTGGCCGACGTGTCCGGGAGTGACGTGGAGGACGGCCGCCTCCTGATCGCGTTGCACGGAGGCAAGGTCTACGCTCGACGCCTTGTCAGGAGCGACGCACAGCCGGGAATGGTGGCCTTGGTGTCCGAAGCTCAAGATCCGTTGCAGCGCGCACCCTCACTCCTTCTGCCGACACGCGATGTCACGTTGCTGAAGGTCATCGGGATCATCTTCGATGATACGCCTGACTACACCCGCTCAAGAGAGGAAGCCTGCCTCGTGGCCGACTACAAGCTGCCGGAGGAGGTCGAGGTGGCTTGGGGGGTCACTGGAGACAGCGCGCTTCCCCTAGCGCTGCCTGGCCAAACGGTCTTGACAGGACGCCCCGTACCGACCGGCGATCTGGAGGGTCTCCGCCGGAAGGGAGGGTTGGTCGCGCTGGACACGTCGGAAGGGCCCATGCTAAAGCGAGTAGGTCCTTCTCTTCCCGAGCCACTTGCCCACGCCCGCCAGTTCGAGGCCGTCGGGGGGCATGGCGCCTCGATAGTGTGTCGTGTCGAGGAGATCGAGGACGACCCACTGGGCAACTACCCACTGGTCCACAGGGTACGGTTGGCACTGGGCGTGTTGTACGACTCCACATAGCTGCTGCGCAAGTGCGAGCACCCATTCGACCCGACGACCGATAGGCGCCCTGCGCCCCGGCCGGCCTCTCATTCTCGAACCATCCCCGCCATGAAGTCCTCAGTGGTGGCGATTTGCCATGTGTCGCCCCCGTCATCGCTCATGATGATCACCGGGTCGTGAGCCCTAACCGGGAACTTGGCATCTTCAGGCAGCTCCCGCGTGAACTCCTCGGGCCACCGGGCTCGGTAGGCCGCCTTCGCCTCCTCCGAGAGCTGGTCCGCGTAGTAGTAGTACGTCAGGAACAGCCGGTCGTGCCTGTCGAGGGTTAGCTTGTGGTAGAAGATGCTGTAAGCGCGATGGAAGGGCACCAGCAAGGGCCCCAGCTCCTCCCACTTCCACGAGCCATCCGCTTGCTTCGTGGCGCGCAGGTAGTCGAGAGTCCGGGTCATGCGCTGCATGTTCATCTCATCGGGGGGCAGAGCGTTGCCCTCGTTGTCCGTCCCCCGTGACATGTTCCGCCCGATCACATGCAGAGCGTCCTTGCTGTCGATGGCCAGAGCCACGTACGTGAGGCCACAGTCGTAGCGTCGTCTGAGCCCCAAAGGCACCGGCTCCGTCCAGTCCGCGCTGGTGGCCGGAGCGGTCGTCTTCGAGCGTACGTGCCAGAAGTTGTGCTGGTGGGCGCCGATGATCACGTGCAGGAAGCCCTCGCTGTCGGCCACGATGGCCGACCCGTTGTGCACATCGGGCTTCTCGGTATAGCAGTTGTGCCCGAAACCCACGAGGCAAGGCTGCGATAGTTCGCCTGCCAGGTGGTTGTAGGCGACCACATACTGGGGCGCCCCCGGCCGATCCTCGCCGTCATCGCCCTTCTCGGGCACGCTGCGCCCGTAGACGATGTACGTCACATCGCCCACGCGTGCCGAGGAGTACCCCGCACCCGAATGGTACGGGTGCAAGAAGGACGCATCCGGCGAGACCGTCACGGGCGGCGGGATTGTTAGCGTGCCGTCTTCACTCCTAACGATATCGTATAGGGAGACCACGCCCCGCGATTCACGGAGAACCACCGGAGGCCTGCTCACCGGGCCGTAGTTGTCCGCCGGCTCCAGGCGCAGGGCGCCGGGCACGGGAATCTCATGGACCTCCCACGCATCGGCCCCCTCGCGCAGGCGCAGAAGAACCTGCTTCGAAGCCGGCTTGAGGGTGCGCACGAGGGTGTAGGCATCGCCGAAGCCGTCGAAGACGACCCTTGTCTCACCCACACGCACCCCAGTCGCGTACGTCCCCTCCCAGCCCGGGTACTTGCCCTGCAGCTCCTGCTTGATCGCGTAGGCCAGCCAGCGGCCGTCATCCCCCAGGGTCTGGATGAAGCCGTCGCGAGTACCGTCCCCGGGGGTTCCGCCCGGGTCGGAGGCGCGGATATACGGTCTGTTGGACCGGTCGAAGGCTACCGCGCTGGTGGGCATGAACCGCGGTGCGTAGCCCAACAGCTCGCGCTCCCCCAGGAAGTACTCCTTCGTCTTGATGGGTGACTTGCCCGGCACGATTGTGAGCGCCTTCTCAGGATCGACTTCGGCCCCGCCGTGATCGTAGGGCGAAGGGATGGGCGCACCCATACATACGCCCGTGAGTACCAGACTCGCCAGGACAGAGTTGCAGCGCATCGCTGGGCTCCATTTTGCGGGGCGCCGGCCGGCCGTGTCTACGGGCCACCGGAACGCCGACGCCCCACTGTGTAGTTCGCCCGCCGAGTACGGACGCCGCGTTACCCGATCGCCTTCGCCAGCCCCTCAAAGGCCTTCTCGCACTCTGTGTGCCGCCGCGTCCAGTCTGACGTCTTCTCCGCGGCCCAGCACTCCCCCCGGTCCGGAGCGCTCAACTCCGTCAGGTACAACAAGACGTGGAAGACATCATAGTATAGCCCCTGCGCCCGTGCCAGTGTTGGAATGGCCTTCAGCTCAGCTCGTGACAGGTCGATCTGCTCGGTGTAGGTGTCCAGGGCCAGCACGGCCATGTCTCGGGCCTGGTAGTCGGGCATTCCCCGGTCGTAGATGGCATAGATAAGCCGCGCCAAATCGGCCACTCGGGCCTCGTACACGAAGTCGTCGCCGTCCGTGACCGCCGGCTCCCAGTCCGTCAGCCCGAAGAGGAACACCCCGTGATTCAGGCCTCGGGGCAGAGCGGCGATGTTCAACTCATCGGCCTGCTGGGCAAACCGGCTCAGGGCTTTCTCGGTGTGGCGGACCTGCTCGAGCATTCTGTCATGGTGGGCGGGCGGATCCTCTATATCACGCACTGCGGCAAGGAAGCCCATGCGGCTGGGCACCTGCGGCAGATCCTCAGTCGGCAGCACCCAGGCCCAGTCCTTCCTGGGCCGCCACCGGGAGGCAAGCTGCTGCCAATCCGGTATCGGAGGCGCGAAATCCGCCATTGCCTGGGTCCAACGGGCGTGGAGGGAAGCCACCGCCACCAGATCGCGCTTGTCGCGCAGGTCCGGCGGCGCGCCGGTGAACCACTCAAACAACGCCACCAACTGCCCACCGATCTCCTGCCATGTCTCGCCCTCTGGCGTCGCCACCAACCGCTTGCAGGGCACGCCGGAATCGCACAGATGCTGCAGTATCGCGTGCTGCAGTTCAACCAGTTCGGGCGTCATGAAGCCGTGGTACCGCCATAGGCGGTATCTGCCTGATGGGGTCTGCAGGCCGATGCCCAGACTGCTGTGGGGCCTGTACACCGAGCCAACCGACCGGAGGGGCTTGAGCCCGTAGCGTTCCACGGCGGCCTTCGCCATCTGCTCGACGGTCATGGCAGATTCAGCCTTGGGCTGCCAGTCACACTCGCCATACCATGTCCTCGACACATCCATCACCTCTTCCCGGAGTCTGCGTCGAGCATGATGAACCCGTGCCTTGAGCGTGCCTACGGGGGCACCCATCTGCGCGGCGATGTCGACCATCCGCCGACCCTCGAAATAGTACTGCTCCAAGCAGCTTCGATAGGGCTCCGGCAGACTCGCCACCAGCCTGCGGACCTGGCGCGCGCTGTCAGCCTGGCTGAGCTTCTCCCCCGGCGGTGGCGCCACTTCGTGGGTTCCGGAAGGCCTTACCAGCGCCAGGCGCCGACGGATGGCCGTTGTCTGAAGCCAGTTGGCGCATACCGACCTGGCGATAGATAGCAGCCACCCGCTGAAATGGTCCGGATCGCGCAACTGCCCCAGGCGTTCGTATGCCCGCAGCAGCGAGTCCTGTGCGAGGTCTCGCGCTTGCTCAGGATCCCGCGTCAGACGCGTGGCCAGGCCTTCGACGGCCCCGCGGTGCTTGCGCACCAACTCGTCGAAGGCCGAACTGTCGCCGGCCCACGCACGCCTCACCAGTTGTGCGTCACAGCTAGGCACGGTTCATCTGCTCCTTCTGTGGTGAAGGACAGGTCGGGGCAGAAAAGGGTTGTCTGGCGACGTGTGGACGCACGCCTGTCCTGCGTAGTTGGTCGCCGGCGATAGGGCGGCGCCGGTCGCGCACAGGCCCCGCTCTGCACGCCAGGGATGACGGGTGAAGAGCCGGTGGGCGCGGTCAGGGAAGCTGGACCGTCTTGCGTTCCATCAGCATGTCGGTGAGGTCCCATTTTTTCTGGCGAGCGAGGTGTTTGAAGGCCCGGCGAAAGATGAGCCGCGCCTGTATCGTAACCGGGCCGCCATCGCTGGGGGCGCGGAACTCGTACCGGCTGATGTCGGTTCCCAGGGCCGGAATGCGAGTGTCCTCGCGCACCACGGTGGGGTTCCAGTAGGCGATGGATGGCCACGCGCCGGTCCACGATTCCTGCAGGATTTTGGCGAAGGCCTTGCCCGGGCGGCCGGCGTAATCGTCGGGTTCATCTCCCTGTCCCGCCCACCAGGGCAGGCGCACGTCCCCCAGGTACGGCAGCGCCTGTCCGTCCCTGCCACAGGCCTGCACGATGAGCAGAATCTGACGAGAGGGGTGGTCTGTGGGAATGTGGTGGCCGCCCTTTTCGTTGGTAACCTGAACGGCGACAGTAATGCGGTCCTGGCGACGCGCGGCCGCCACATCGAGCCGAGCCGTATCCGTCATCAGCGCGACGTCCGTGACGCCCGTCATGCGGTGGTTGAAGATGCGTCCGGGCGGTCGCTCAACGCCCCCCTTCTCGGGGAGCACGAAGAACCTGTCCTTCGTTGGCAGCATGTGGCAGTCCTGGCACGTCTGCCCCGTCTCGGGGTTGCTGTAGGGGCTGTCAAGCCATTCCCCGTAGGAGTTGTACACAACGGTGTCCCAGAACACGCCGTAGTGGCACGGTGCACAGAACGCGCTCTCGCTCTGCAGGGGCAGGTATGTCACGCGTCGAGTCACGTCATCGAAGGTGCCGAAGAAGAGCTCCTCCCCCCGGGCCGGTCTGTACAAGCGCATCGAGAGCACGCCAGGACGGTTGGGGTACGGAAGACGAGACTTGGGATCAAGCACCACGCCGCCGATCTTGTGGCAGAACTCGCAGAAGATCCCCTCGCGCTCAATGCCTGTAATGTGCGTTGGATCGGCATCATACGCCTTGCCGGGCTTGGCCGCGGCGGCCGGCACATGGCACGTGGCGCAATTGCCCGTCGAATCGGGGAAGTCGAGCTTGTAGCCCGGGCCGTAATAGGGCTTCGTCCGGTCCACTGGCAGGGGGGTACGCATGTAGTCCGGTGTCGAGACATAGCGGGTCAAAGGGCTCTTGTTGCCTTGCGTATCGGTGCCCTCGTACACGGTCAGGAAGCGCGGGTTCACTGCTGACTGAGCGTGGGCGTCGCCCAACCACTCCTCATAGTGTTGTGGCATGCAGTGCCCACAACTGGCCGAGCCGTGCGCGCCCTCGGCCGAGAACCACCCGTAGTCCGGGTTGTCCGATTGGTAGTGCTTGCGCAGATGGATGACGGCCCGGTTAGTGTTTCCGGTCAACGTCGCCCACCCGATATAGTGTCCCGGCGCCCACGCGGTGATGACTTTCTTGGCGCGGTGCTTGCCAAGCCGCAACTCGAAGGAGCCGGATGGTGAGCTGCGGGTTCTCCGTAGGGACCCTTGCAGGCGCACAACCGCGCCTGCCACCGGCTTGCCGCTGTGGAGCACCTTGCCGGTGACAAGGTCGGGTGGGGCCACGGGGCCATCGGCAGACGGTAGGCCGAAGCCCAGCCAGGAGGCGAGGCCCACCGCGACTGCGACTATCCACCAACGCACACGGCGCAATCCGGCGCACCTCCTTCGGTAGTGGTGAGTGTAGACGGGTGCCACGTTCCTCAGGGACTCGGCGCGTCCAGACGGAACACTCCTGCGCCCTCGGTACCGGCGTACAGCGCTTTGCCGTTGGCCGCGATGGCCAGGGCGTTGACCTCTCGCACCTGCAGCCCGTTGTTGATCGGTTCCCAGCCGGCGGTCTTAGCGTCCCATCGGTACACGCCGCTGAGCAGGTCCGCCACGTACACATTGCTCGCGTTCGTCGGGTCAATGGCGACCTCGGTGATGGAGGCTTCAGGGCTCAGGCCGGAAGGCAGCGGCTTGAAGTTAACGCCTCCCGCATCGCCGCGGAAGACGCCGCCACGCGCCAGGCCTGCGTAGATGCGGTAGGGCGCCGTGGGGCTTATCGCCACCGACAGAGCGTTCAGCTTCCTGGGCGAGGGAATGTTGACGGCCTTCCACGAGACCCCGCCATCAGTGGTTCTGAGCAGCCCGCGGTTAGTCGTCGCCGCCCACACTATCGCCGGGTATTTGGGATGGACCGCCAAGGTTGCCACATGCGCATCCTGCGATAGGGCGTTGTTCGCGGGTTTCCAATGGGCCCCGCCATCCTGGGAGACCCAGATGCCCTTGCCCGCGACCTTGTCGTCGAAGGTGCCCACGAAAGTGTAGCCGGCGCTACCCGCGTAGATGGTGCTGGGCTTGGAGGGGGCGAAGGCCACAGTGCGCCAACTGAGCTTTGTGGCGGGCAGCTTGGCGACAACGCTCCAGTTCATCCCGCCATCGAGGCTCCGATACAGAATGCCCAGCGCCGAGCTTGAGGCGAGCAGATGGCCGGGGTTCGTCGGATCAACCGCGATGCCGTCGCCATCGTGGACAAGGGCCAGGGGGTGGCTCAAGCCCTGCCAGTGCCTGCCTGCATCGGGTGTCACGAAGGCGCCGCTGCGGGCAGACGCGAACACGCGGTTGGGGTGGGCCGGGTCGACGGCCAGACCCCGTATCTGCGCGCCCGTGTACCCCGTGCTGGCATCCATCCACGTCTTGCCTCCGTCGTTGCTGCGGAAGTTGCCACCCCCGTAGTTGTTTGCCAGCAGCACGTTGGGGTTACGTGGCTGGACCTGGAAGTCGATGGGGAACCCGGCCCGGAAGCCCGGCGAGCCCCAGCCGTTCTTGGGGCCGGATATGCGGGCCCATTCTCGGCCTCCGTCCACGCTGCGATAGACGGCGTGCTCACTGCCCGCATACGCGATGCGGGGATCGCTGGTGGAAAGCTCCACCGAGGTGATGGTTTCGTTGGTCAGCGTGTGCTCCCAAAACTGCCCGCCGTTCGTCGTTAGATACACCCCTCCGCCCTGACGGTACGAGTTGTTGCCCACGCCTGCCAGCAGAACGTTGGGGTCGCGCGGGTGCATGAACAAGGACCCGACGTACAGGTTGCCCAGGCCCTTATTGACATGCACCCATGTCTTCCCGCCGTCTTCACTTTTGATCACTCCCTCGCCGCCGGGCTTGCCGGCCTTGTAGTTGCAGTTGGCGGCCTCGCGGTCGAAGATGCCCGTCGAGACATAGACAACGTTGGGTGCGTTGGGGGCGATCCAGATGTAGCGGGCGAGGCTTTGGCCGCGCCACACCTGCTTCCAGTTCCGGCCCCCGTCGGTGGTCTTGAAGACGACGCCCTGGGTCATGTCAAAGGTCTTCCCGCGCTGGGGAGGCTTCTTCGCCCACGCCCAGCTCTCAAGCTCGGCGGCGGCGTACACGATGTTCGAGCCCCGCGGGTCGACGGTGAACCCCCGGAAGGTAATGCCGGTCGTCCACTTAACGCCGTTGTCCATTTTGGCCCACGTCTGTCCGCCGTCGGCAGATCTGAAGATGCCACGGAAGCTCTGGGTGCCGGCCCAGATGATGTCGGGGTTGTGGGGGTCGATGGTCAGGCAGAATACGGGAATGGCCTCACCCGTAGTGCCTCTGCGGATGCTTATCCGTGACCGCCCGGTGCCGTTGCTGGGCGACCACGTGTTGCCGCCGTCGACGCTCTTGAAGACCCCCGCCCACGCGTCGGTCACGTACATCGTGCCGGGGTTGCCGGGACGCATCCGGATGTCATAGCCAAGCCCGCCCGGAGGACCTCCCGTGCGCGTCCATGAAGGCTGGCCCAGTACGGTGGCCACGAACTTCAAAGGCGCCATCGCCGGTGGGTCGGCCGGCTTCGATGGGATAAAGGTGTCCAGCATAGCGGCCACTAGCTCCTGCGACGTTGTGGTGGCCACCAGCGGACCTTCGACAACCTCCAGCGGCTGTTCGACAGTCTCCCGCGGTTGCTCAACAGTCTCCCGCGGCTGCTCGACAGTCTCCAACGGTTGCTCGACGGCACCCGCCGCAAATACCGCGATGTCATCGAAGGCAAAGCCCTCCCCATCGATGCAGCCGAATGCCAAACCAGGACCCACTACGGGCTCGCGGTCGACGACGGACAAGACCGGCTGATCCCCCAATGACACCTCGATGGTAGCTCCTGCGCAGCGTATCGATACGTCGTGCCATGCTCCGGGGCGAAGAGGCGCCTCGGCGCCGCCAAGGACCCGGGGTCGCTCGTCTACGTTCCGGATTACACTGATCATCTCGCCCTCGAACCGAACCTGGTACTCCCGGATCCCCGCCGGTCCGGCCGAAGAGCACAGGACGACCTCACCGATCCCTTCGCCGTGTCGGTACCGAAGGCGCAGGCGCGGCTCGCCCTCGAAAGGCGCGTGCCACAGGGCATGGCCTGGGCCGCGGAACACCAGAGCCTGCCCCCGTTCGCTGCGGGCCAGCCGGGCGTTCTCGGTGAGTTCCCAGCCATCGGGGACGCCGGCATCGAAGCTCTCGAAGGCCACCGGCTCGCCCTCGCGCTGTGCGGCTTCTCTCTGGGCGTGGACCGCCGCAATAGTAACCACGGCAAGCCCGACAACCACCCACCACACGATAGCGCGTCGCTGCTGGACTTTGAGCGTATCTGTCAGGGACAAGCCAGTCATGGTCCGTCGTCCTCCTTGCGCGGGTTCCTCAGTTGTCACATTGATACTGCCCGGCCCTCGCGAGCCGATGTCAACAGTGCGCACACCGCAGCCGTGTTGCCGATGCTGTCTTCGCGGCTGACCGGGCACGGCGTCCCCTCATCAACGCATTCCTGGATGGCCTCGACCTGGAGCATGTAGGGGTTCCCACCGGCAATGTGCTCCTCACTCGTGTGCCCGCCGGCCGTCACCGTGATGAGCGCCTCATCACCGGGCTTCCACGGCACGGGGATGGATACCGTGCCCTCGGTGCCCATGATATCGCCGCCTGATGCGCCGGCAAACACCATGCCCGAATCCAGTTGCGCCAGGATGCCGTTCGGGAAGGTGAGGGTCCCGACGAAGCTCTCGTCAACCCGGCTGATGTCTCCGAACACCGCCGAGCCGTACACCTGCGAAGGCTCCATGCCGGCGATGAACCGAGAGAAGTTGACGCAGTAGCACCCCACATCCATCAGCGCCCCACCGTGAAGAGGAGCGCTGAAACGGATGTTGGTCAGGTCCGACATACCGTAGGAGAACCGCGAGCGGATGACCTTCACCTGCCCGATCTGTCCCGAGGTCACAATTTCGCGCAATCGCTCCATCTGGGGGTGGCAGCGGTACATGAAGGCCTCCATGAGGACCACTGAGGCGTCCTTGGCGGCGGCGAACATGCTCCGCGCTTCGTCCACGGTCACCGCCAGCGGTTTCTCGCACAGGATGTGCTTTCCTGCTCGGGCGGCCTTGATGGCCCACTCGGCGTGTAGAGAGTTGGGCAAAGAGTTGTAGACGAACTGGACGTCATCGTCGGCCAATAGCGCCTCGTAGCTGGCGTGGGCGCGGGCAGCGCCCTGCTCCTGAGCGAATGCCGTGGCGCGGTCCGCCTCGCGACTTCCCACGGCCAGCAACCGGGCGTTCGGGCATTCGTCGATGGCCTTCGCGAGCGTGCCGGCGATCATCCCTGTACCGAGGATGCCCCAGTTATGCGTCATTGAGCTCATCTCCTGTCGGTCCGATGGGTATCTGCAGAGTCCCGTAGCACTTGCCGGACGCTGTGGGCTTCAGATGTGTGCACTACGCATCCCCGTCGTTCGCGGGTGCAAAGTGTCGGAAGCGCGGAGCACCAACGCTGAGGGCCCCCGGGCCGCCGAACCGCACATCGAGGCGTCGCTTGGCGCCGGCCGTGCCCTCGATCGAGAAGCTGTGCAGGCCCCGGGCCAGGCAGACAGGCAGCAGATGCCACTTGTTGACTTCGGCCTGCGCCAGCTCCGTCCCGTCTACCGACAGCACGGCTCGCCCATCGGTGCGGAGTTGGAACTGGTATACGTCCTCGACCGGGGCGTCGAAAGACCCTTCCAGCACGAACTTCTGGCCCTCTTTGACCCCGGTTTTGGGCAGCCAGTTAGCCTTCCTCGTTGCCTCAACCGCTGTGGGCTCACCACCGTCAGGGGTCAGAAGCAGGCCTTTACGCCACTTCGGGGCCGCCTCGAGCTTCAGGGCCGGCAGGGCCTCAGGTGGCGTCACCGTAAGCCTGATCGGGTCCGCGATGGCTCCGTGCCCGGCCGGAGGCCGCTCAGTCATCGCCACGACATCAAGCCGCACGGGACCCAGGCCCAGAATGCGGCAATCAATGCCGATCTCGCCGGATGAGCCCTCGATGACACCCAGCAGGCGGTGGTTGTGAGTGAACAATATCCGGCCGGCCTGGACCATGGATGCCTTCAGCGTGAGGGTGTCATCCAGTCGCACGGTATCGCTCGGGGGGTCACTGACCTCGAGCCGCAGCCCGTTATTGTCCACATGCACCGGCAGCATCAACTCACGCCGCGTCTGGATCAGATCGCCGGTCACCGCCGCGACCCGCAACTCGTGGTGGCCGTCGGGCAGGTCCCGGGTATCCAGCCACAGGTCCTCTCCCGGCAGGCTGGTCGCGTAGCGTCTGCCGCCCACTAACAGCTCGTAATGGCCCACGCGCGGCGCACCCTCCTTCATCGCCTTGGGCGACAGGCGCACCCGCCCGCGGAGGACCTCTCCCGCTCGGACACCCGCCACGGCGATCTGAGGCGGCTTGGCCGATGGTCGACACAGGGGATCTCCGACGATGAGCAGTTGGTAGGGCCCGGTCACTGACTGGTAGAACGCCTCGGCCAGGGTACAGCCCCGGGCATAGTGCACGTGGATGAACGGGTCGGGGAACTTGGCCTGGACGGCGTAGGGCTCCGTAACGGTTCCGCTGGCGCCGGCGGCGCCATTACGTATGAGCGCCGTCAGGGGTGTCTGTCCGCCCCCCTCGAGCATGATGCCTCCCAGGCTGGTGAGGTGCTCGCAGATGGCGCCGGGCAGCATAGTGCTGCCCGACTTCTCCCAGTTGACGCTCGGCGAGCCCAGCATGGCCCCAAGTACATCATCTTTGCTCTGCGGGACTTTGCCGGGGAGTATCTGTGCCTTGACACCCATCTTTCTGAGGCGTCGCGCCGCCGCCTCGAAACCCCACTGCCGGGTCATCGAGCGAATATCGCTGTTGACCATGTAGTAGACGGTTCCCGCCGGGTGTGTGCAGTCTGCGGCGGCGCTGCGCCTGAGTGCCTCGACGGCCTCCCGCACGGAGTTGCCACGGCCGCTGGTCACCGCGAGCATGGCCGACAGCAGGTACGAAACACCGGATGATGTGCCGGTCTGGCCCGCGGGCCCCCACTTGTCTGAGTGCCGCAAGCCCCGTGTGGGTTGGAGAGTGAATTCCCGGCTCTTCATCCGCTCTACGAGGGCCTTGAAGTCCGGCCGCTCACGCAGGTTGCCCAAGTCCTTGTCCGCCCTGACGCCGCCTACGTTGAGATAGCCCGCATCCACAGCCTGGGCCAGGTACCGCATGGCCTCATCGCCGTTGCCCTGGCGCGCCAGAGCGCATGCCAGGCCGTACAATAGCTCCGGACACCTGGGCGCACCGGGCGCAAGCCTCTTGAGAATCTCTGCCGCCTGCGCCCACTGTTTCTTTTTCACCAGGGCCATGGCCTCGAGATAGGCGTCGCGGTGCTCAGGGCCCAGGGGCGTAGCGTCCAGCTCCACCTGAAGGCGGCGTGCATACAAGTTGGTGCGCGGGCTCAGGTAGGAGGGGTCCTTGCGCAGCACGTGTTGGTACAGATATGTGAGACCATTGATCGACCCCTGAGGCGTGATCACGTTCGAGAACTTGTGGCCCTTCATATCCGCCGAGACGTTGATACGGAAGGGGATGTCGCTGGAGTAGGCGATGCAGTCGATCTGGTCGGCCAGCCCGCGCTTGCCCAACTCGCCCAGGATCGGCTTGAGAATCTGCTCCCGGAAGGTCTCTATATCAACCTGCTCGAAGTCGGGCAGGTCCTGCAGGTACACCACGTTCGCCGCCGGGATCTGTCGCAGGTGGACGTACTCATTGGCGACGGCCATCGAGGCCCAGCTATCGGCATTGATGACAACCGCTACGCCGGCAGGGCCGCCGTCGGCATAGCAAGCGCACACCGCCGCCCACAGGACCATCGAGGCCCCCAGTATGCGAGGCATATCGTGGATGATCGCTCGTTGGGCGACAGGCATGTGGACCCTTCCTCTGTAGGGTGGTTCGTTGGCCGGCGGCCAGTGGTAATCTTCGCTCCCGCCAAGGGGTCGGCCTGCCTGTGGCGCGGTGAAGAAACCTGCCTCAGTCAGCCAAGCAGGACATCCATCTCCGCGGGCGAACTGATGGTGTCGGGCCCCAATACGCCACCAGAGGTGCAGCAATAATGAGACCACTTGGCATAGGAATGATTGGCGCCGGCGCCATCAGCAACGCTCACCTGCCGGCCGTTGCCTCCAGCGATAAGACGCGGCTCATCTGCGTCGCAGACATCAATGAGGACCTGGCCGCTCAAAAGGCAGACCAGTACGGTGCGAGCAGGCATGTGACCGACTACAGTGACTTGCTGGCCATCGAGGAGGTCGAGGCGGTCATTATAGGCATCCCCGCGGGGCTGCACGCTCAAGTGGCCGTCGACGCCTGCGAGGCCGGCAAGCATGTGATGGTCGAAAAGCCCATGGCGCGCACGCTGCAGGAATGCGACGCGATGATCGCGGCGGCCGACCGCGCCGGGAAGGTCTTGCAGGTGGCCATGGTGCGCCGCTTCGATGCCGACTGGGGCAAAATGCGCGAGTTGGCCCTTGCCGGAAAGGTCGGGCGACCGTGTGTCTGGCGTCGCCTGGCACAAGGGTCTCCGCCTCAGCCACCCTATGGCGCGTGGTACTCGGACTGCAGGTACAGTGATGGGCCGCTGGCAGAAAGCGGCGCCCATGACTTCGACTTCGTCCGATATACCTTCGGCGACGTGAAGGCCGTTACTGCCAGCACCCGACACGTGGGACACATCGGCGATGTTCAGGACATGAACATCGTCATTGTCGACTTCGACAGTGGGGACCAAATGCTGTGCATGTGGTGCTGGTCACTGCCGCCGGGCTGTTCCGCGGGTGTGGCGGGGCTGGACGTCATGGGTCCCGATGGGGTCATCCTGGCGCCTTCGAGGCTCGAAGATGGCGCCTCGGCCTGCGTCGTGAACGGTCCGGGCGGCGCGCAGGAGACCGTCCCGTTTGACAGCCCGCGGGATGGCGCATACTGGTTCCCCGGCCAGTTGGACAACTTCGTCGAGTCCATCAGGGGACAGCAGACCCCGCGGGCGACGGGACTCGATGGTCGCAAGGCTCAAGAGATCGTGCTGGCGGCCTTCGAAAGTTCGAAGACCGGTCGGCGCATCGATTTGCCACTAAGTTAGCGCCCGCAGGGCTTGTCGCACGCCCCTGCACCACGGGCCGCGCCTACCCCGGACGCCCTTCTCCTGCGGCCACGACACCCGGCGTTGCGCGCCGACGCCACACCGGGTACCATTTGGGCAGAGCCACAGCGGTCCGACCCGTCGACGTTGGGCAAGGCGCGCTGAGGCCACGCATGAGGCGGGCACTGTTTGCAGGGAGGGGAGTGACCAGTGGGCGAGCGTCCGGCGGATACGTCCCCAGAGGCCTGGGAGCTCGTATTGCGTCTTGCGCGCGATCAGACGCCCGCACGGAAGCTGTCCCAGGTCAATGAGTTGACAAAGGACGCCAGGCGCATGGCGCTGGCGGGCCTGCGGCGTCGCTACCCGGGAGCCACGCAGGCGGAGCTTCGGGCGCGACTGGCTGCATTGCTACTGGACCGCGAGACCGTCCAGCAGGCCTACGCCTGGGATCCTGCCCGAGAGGGGTACTGAGTTGCCATTGGGCCCGATTGATGTGTTCGCAAGGGTTGCCCAAGCCCTTGAAGCCATCGGGGCCGTGTATGTCGTCGGCGGCTCCCTTGCGAGCTCCGTACACGGGTTGCCGCGGGCCACCAACGATATCGACATCGTGGCCGATCTATCTGAGCAGCATATTGACGCGCTCGCCGGGGCGCTGCGGGAGCAGTTCTACATCGCCCCGGATGTGGCCCGACAGGCCGTCCGAGAGGGCGGCTCGTTCAACATCATCCACTACGAGTCAGCCATCAAGGCGGATATCTTCGTCGCTGGGGACGATGCGTTTCGGCATGCACAGATACGGCGACGTGAGGCGTGCCGGGAGGCAGGGGAGAGCATGTTCGTCCTGACGCCGGAAGATACCATCCTCGCCAAACTGCGGTGGTACAGGGATGGGGGCGAGGTATCACAGCGACAGTGGCAGGACGTGGTGGACGTGGTGCAGGTTCAGGCGGACCGCCTGGACGCGGAGTACCTGCGGCAGACGGCCGGGACCCTCGGCGTCGCCGACCTGCTCCACACGGCCATGGCGCGGTGCCCGCAGTAGGGCCCCGGCAAGGGCTCAGGGGCTCGCATCCATTGGCCGAGCCCATCCGCCGGCCGGGCCCGGGTAGTGCCGCAGTATCTCATCCACTGCCTCCGGATAGCCCTGTCCGAAGGCCAGGTACAGGCGTACCTGGCGCATCTCGCCGGGCGCCAGGTCCAACTCGTACCACAGATGACTCATG
>Ga0272441_10008588_pt1 | contig 16122 bp, 12 predicted proteins | sample SSMProp6N_FD_193582 | JGI IMG/M metagenome (GOLD analysis project Ga0272441, IMG submission 193582) | Marine sediment archaeal communities from Little Sippewissett salt marsh, Falmouth, MA, United States - SSM-Prop-6N | ecosystem: Environmental > Aquatic > Marine > Wetlands > Sediment ... | reverse complement strand
CCCAGGTCCCCAACGCCCCGGGTCAGCACAAGTCGAACGTACCCGTCTACAATGTCGTTGGCCCGGCACGTCTGGCATACGGCGTCGGCCATCTCCGCCTTGGACAGGGGGGGCTCCAGCACGATCGTGTGAGCGCCCTGATACAGGCGATCGATATGCTGGTCCAGCCGGAATACGCGGCCGCTATAGGCGCGGATGCCTTCGAAGACACCGTCGCCGTATAGCAGGCCGTGGTCGAAGACCGAGACCTTGGCCTCCTCCTGTGGGACCAATTCTCCGTCGAGGTAGATTGTAAGGCTCATGCAGGAACCACCTGTCAGCGACGTCTCCTCAAGCACGCCGCGATGAATCTGACACGACTGCGTCGCCCTTCCCGCCAAGTATATCACAGCGCGATTGCCGGCGGGAAGGTGCAGCTAGCGCAATGGCCCCCCCTCGTCCCGCCTGGGCGCCCTGCCCAAACCATTGCCTGCCACGGCATGGCGGGCCCGCTCAATGTGCCATTCTCAGCAGCACTTCCACCATGTCTGCGGCCGCCAATCCGCCTGATGCGGCGGTGTGGACCGTGTGGCTATCGATGCGCTCGACAGTGGGCACCAGCGCCGCGCTGCATGCCTGTAGCGGTGTCTGGAACTGGAGCTTCACCTGTATTGGGCTCGCAGGACGGAAGGGGGCGATACGCCCGACCTGTGACAGAGCCCTTGCGACGCCCTGGCGGATGCGCTCATGGGCATCCTCAATGGACAGCAGACGCACACACTGCCTGGCATAGGCGCTCTTGACGGCGACGGTCTCGACTCTCTCGCCCAGTACTTGCTTGGTTTCGACACATAGAGCTTCGTCGCCGGACGCGAAGACCACCGGCACGCCGTAATCGCCCGCGTGAGCCGCGCTGATGCCGTATTCGCCCAACTCGACGTCATTGTACCACAGTCGACGGGTCTGCCCGGTCATTGTGTGGGAGATGTTGCCCTTGTCCGTCTGAGCCCGGGCGTGATACCCCACAAGCAGGGCCGCGTCGAAGGTCTCGTCTATGCCCTGCATCATCCGGGAGACCTCGGCCCAGCCCTGTATCACCTGGGCGGGAGCCGCGACGTCCTCAACGATTAGATTGTTGGCGCTGCCATGGGCGTCCTTAACCCAAATCTCTGTTGCGCCGGCCTGTAGAGCCCCCTGAACGGCAGCGTTTACATCTTTGGTCATCAATCCGCGTGCCAGCGCGAAGTCCGCATGGTTACTCTCGGTCATCGCGCCCCGGGTCACCCCGGAGATGCCTTCCATGTCCGCCGAGATAAAGACTTTCATTGTCGTGCTCGTCAACTCCTATATCTGTTTTGGAGGTTAACCCGCTAGAAGATCGAATACAGATTCATCCGATCATCGCGCGATCACAGGAGGACCAGGTCATGCGAGGGACTCTTCTCGTGATAGTGGCGTCGCTCCTGCTTGGGATAGCCGCACAGGCGGAGCTGGGCGACTACCTGCTGCCCAACGGCGAGCCCATCGTCGGCGTCTACTACTACTCATGGTTCGGTGGCGAGCCCTACCGGCACGTGGGCTGGACGCCGGAGTTCGAGTACGACAACCGCAACAACGATGGACACATCTACGAGGTCATCAAGGCGATGACCGACTACGGCATCAACCAGGCCTCCTATTCGTACTGGGACAACGAGTGGTACCTACAGGGCCTGGGGCGACACCTGAACCACGCGCAGAAGCTGCTGGCTGAGGGGCGCCCGTGCTACTTCTCTCCATACCTTGAGCCCCGTACCATCGACAAGTTGTTCGCCACGCCCGAGGCCCAGCAGGCCAACAGCGAGTTCATCAGCACTTACCTTGATGCCTATGGCAAGCACCCCGCCTTCTGCAAACTCGGGGACACGCCCTTTACCAACATCTACGTGACCTACTACCGACCTGATGAGACGGACGCACAGTTCCGCACATTCCTGAGCGCGAAGTACGGAAGCCTCGACGCGTTGCGGGCCGCCTGGACCGCTCAGCCGGGATACGAGGACCAGATGCTGGCCGCGGCGGATGTGCCTGACGACCTCGACCAGATTACCCTTGGCGTGGCAAGGCCCGGCACCGTGGCCCATGCCGACCGGCAACAGCTAAGGGCCCGGCGGCTCCGTGACGGCTGGTTACAGGTCATTCGGCTTGTCGATGCACGCACCGGGATGCCCAGCCGCTATACCGGAGATGTCAGCCGGACGATCGTGAGCCCGACGCGGTACATGGAGGCCCTCACAGGCATGAGTTGGTATAGCTTCGGCTATGCGCTGACGAACCCCACGCGCCGCCCGAAGCTGATCTCCGAGGTCGCCAAGTACACGGACACGACCTTCCTGAACACGATCTCGCCCGGTTACGTGGACCGGCAGCAGCGCTGGACGGGAGGCCGGGTCGAGCGCGAGCCCTTCCACTACCCCTACGCCTGGGTCAAAGCCATTCAGGCCTTGCCCGAGGGGATCATGATCCTGACCCACTCGGAGTGGTTCGAGGGGTCGATCATCGACGTGACCAAGGAGTATGGCAAGGCCGACTACGAGACCACCGAGTTGTACTCATCGGTTTTCCGAGCGGCCTTCGAGAGCATTTACACCGAGAAGCGCGACACGGAGCCCATCGCCATCGTCTTCAATGAGTGGGCTACCTACGGCATCAATGAGGGCGGTACGGACCTGGAGGATGTCTACGGGCTCATCAAGCTGCTGGAATGCCTCAACCTTGAGTATGACATCATTCCGGAGAGCGCCCTGAGCGCCGAGGAGTTGGCGGGAAGACGGCTGGTGCTGGTGCCCAACTGCGGCCTGTCCCTGGCCCCGGGAAACAACGAGATTCTGCTTGCCTGGGCGCGATCCGAGCCCGGCGCGCTTCTGGTGGTGGACGAGTCCAAGTGGTGGGCGGCCGCCCTGGGTGTCGAACTGGGTGACGGCGGCGCCACGATCCTGCGGTATCGGTGCTCTCGCACCGGCCAATGGGTCGAGCCCATCGGCGCGAGCTTCGAGGGCCTCAGAGTGCGCAATCTGGGCACGTGTGAAGCTGTCGGCGAGACCGAGGGGGATGCGCCCAAGATACTCAACAAAACGCTTCACGACGACGGCCGCGGGGTGCTGTTCTTCAACGGTCGCCTGGGGAAGGAGTTCCATGCGGCGTTCATGTCGGCGGCTCAACAGGGCAGGGCTCCGGTCAGGGAATGCCGTTCCCTTTTTCAGATGCTCGAGGGGCGCCGGCCCCGTCTGCTAGCCAGCACGCCTCAGCCGCCCAATGAGAACTTCCAGGTCAAGGCCGGGCCCGTGCTGACCGCGGGCGACACCAAGCTGTTGCCCGCGGGCAACGTTTTGCCGTGGGGGTACATCGCCGACCATCGCGCCGTCGGCTGGGGCCTGGGGAAGGGGCATAGCGCCGAAGACACCCAGCCGTGGGACCGTGCGACGTGCTTCTTCAGCGTGCCCGTCCAGGCAGATCAGCCCGTGGCCGAGGTCATGGCGATCGACAGCGACGCGGGTAGGTTCATGGACCTTCCGTTCGGTCGTGATGAGGGGAACGTGACCTTCAAGCACGCGATGAAGTTCCAGGCCATGTTCGCGATCGTGCAGTCGCCGGTGAAGCTGATCTGCCCGCAGATGACGATTTCTCCGGGGCGGTCCGCCCGGTTCACCGTGCAGGCTGTGAATCTCACCGACGCCGGCCACGAATGCGCTCTCTCCCTCAGGCGGACCCCCGGGCTGAGCATGGCGCCGGTGGGGTTTGCTGTGGAGCCGGGCAAGGCGGCCGCAGTGCAAGTCGTCTTGGTAGCCGGCACCGACTACGCCAGCGGCGACAGGACGCTGGTCTTCGACCTGCAGGTCGATGGGCGCACGGCGAGCGTGTGGCGCCCGATTCACTGCACGTTGCCGGCCTGTATCGGCACGCGGACAGCTCTGATGGGCGGCCCGGCGGGGGCACAAGTAACTCGGCAAGTGACGCTTGTCAATGTGGGCCAGGCGCCCGCGGAAGACGTGCGGCTGACACTGGCGGACGGCCAGGCCAGCGTTCCTGACCTCGCCCCGGGGGATGAGCAGACCGTGCCGATCACCTTCATGGTACCCAGACCCGCCCGGGCGGCAAGTACTCCCGACATCAGCGCCGAGCTCTCCTTAGGGGACGGCGGGATTGGCAAAGGGCTCTCTACTCGCTCCGTAGGCGACGGTACCACTGAGAGCGTTCAGTTGGCGCGTAGGCGCGCCATCAGGTCCGCTCAAGGCCCCGACCAGGTCGGCAACACCAATGCCATGATATACCTGTGGGTCGATGACGCCGTCCTGCCCCCGGGAGACTATGGCCTCGAGGTCGAGCTTGAGTACTTCGACCAGGGCAACGGCAGCTTCATGGTCGAGTACGACTCGACCTACGGGGATGGCATCGAGGACCGCTACCGTGACTCACGACGCGTGTCACTGATGGACACGGGCACCTGGAAGAGCACCGTCATCGGGCTGAAGCGCGCGCGTCTGGGGGGGCGGCAGAACTTCGGGGCCGATCTGCGCATCAACGGGCATGTGGCCGTCTGTAGGATCGCCCTGCGAGGCCGGCGCCCCACAGACGAGCGCATCCAGCACAAGATGCGGGTGGACTACAAGCAGTTCGGGCACGCCATGAGCCAGGAACTTGATGTCACGATGGTCTCGCTGGCCGGGACGGCGGACCCTCTGTCCGGAGGGCCCACGTGCGCCTATGGCGCAGTGCCCTCCTGGGCTTTGGGACGGAGTCCCGCTACCGAGGGTCTGACTGTGACAGACCGCCTACAGCAGCAGGCGTTGCTCATCACGAAGAACACCTACCTGGAAGCCGTGTGGGATTCTGAACAGGGCGGGTTGGTGAGCCTGTCCAGCAAGCGGACCGGAGCGGACTACGCGGCTTTCCCCGGCCCGATGATTCCGGTCATGATCTCCACCGCCGATGGCGAGACGCATTACATCGCGCCCGGCGAGCCCAGCCCTGGGGGCGCGCCCGGAGTGGTGCGCGCACAGACCACCCAAAAGCTCGAAGGCGGGGATATCACCATCGAGGATGCATGGACTGTGTGGCCCGGTCAGCCGCGCATCACTCTGAACCGGCGTATCGTTCCCCATGGTGAGCTGAAGCTGGCCGACTTCGCTCCCGCTGTCGTACGCCTGACGCCCGAGTACTTCGATCAGGTCATGCCGTTGGGCGTCGGCTTTGGCGAAGCGGACGCTCCCGGGCGGGGATGGCTTGAGACGTGGTATTCCGAAGGGTGGTACTTCGCCTTCTCGGGCGACCCGAGCAATGCCGGACACGGAGTGGCCGTCACCGTGCGGGCCGAGACCATAAGCGGCAATACGGGCCTGAAGCGCTTCCAGTATGGGTTCTTCCCCGGCGACGGTCTGCCGGGGGCCCAGCACGGCGTCGTGGCAAAGGATGAGCTGCAGATACGCCTCCGTGGGCACAAGCGGTTGAGCAGTAGCGACCGCATCCATATAACCATGGACGTGTACCTGATCCCCGGTGGCTCCTACACGACCGCGAGGCATCTTGCACTGCTGGGCGCGACGCCGGGCGGGTTGGAGGCTGCCTGGACCCCGCGCGATGGAGATTGGTCCACGGTCCAGGGCACGCAGACCATCGTGCCCACAGCGCCTGTATACATGTTCAGTGTGCGGCAACCCTACTATTCGGCGTCTCTGGAGGGTGATCGGTGATGGACACGTCACGCCTGCAGATTAGGTGGAAGATGCGGCTGGGCGGTCTGATCGCGCTGGTGCTCGGACTGTCGGCGACCACCACGGCAGCCACGCCGCTGTCTGTAGCATTGGTTCCGCCGCAGGACTACGAGCCGACCCTCGCGCAGCTGACCGCCATCGGGAAGGCCATGGGCATCACCGTGACCCAGCTAACGCCGGCGGAGCTCGTCAACGCGGCGGCATTCAATGCGGCGAACTACCCTCTGGCCGTCTACACGGGCCGGGAACGCTACTGTTACACCGTCGACAAGCCCGGTGACGGCGCTTCGGCACTGCTGCGGTACGTACGTGAGGGAGGCGTGTTGCTCGTAGCGGGCCTTTGCTGGCCCTTCTACCGGCCCGTGGACTACGTGAACGGGGAATGGGTGGCCAGCCAGGGCGAACTGCCTGAGTTTGCGGCAGATGCCGACGAGCACCTCCGTCGGCAGATGGAGCGCCTCAACCAAAGCGCTGTGGGCAACTTCAACCGGTACATCGGGCTCAACATTTCCGGCGAGGGCACAACCCAGTTCGAGAGTCCCGAGGAGCCCGTCACTCTCAGGCGCAACACTAACACGGAGCTCACCTTCGGGTTGCCCGAGCAGTTCGAATTCCCCGCGCAGGGAGACCTGCGCTACCGGCCGGTGTCTGCCAGGCACGGCATGCCCCAGGCCCGTTTTGTGCCGATCGTTACGGCCTTCGGGGACAGCGGTAACGAGTACGGTCCCGGAATCGCTGTGGTGACACGGGAGCCCCAGGAGGGCAGGAGAGGTACGGTCATCTACGTCTGGGGGACCTTCATGAGCACCCGCCACGCCCCGGGCATCGTCCGCGAAGTGATCCGTCTGGCCGCCAGGGAGAGCGCCACGAGCGAGGACCGGGCCCGCGTTGCGGACCTGACCGGGAAGCTGCAGGGCATGGTGGACGCCTCGACGGCCCTCCAAAAGACGCTGACCGATGCGCCGGACACCACGCCGGCCCTGACTTACCTGCGTCGCCAAACAGATCATGTTGCCGAGGCGCTCAGGCAACTGCAGGACACCATAGTGGTCCGCAGCTTCGGCCCCGCGGAACGCTCTCTGACCGGCCTTGACGATACGCTGCAGCGGCTTGAGGGTCGCGTGGCAGGCCTGGTGGCAGGCCGGTGACGGCCGCACGTGGTCCCTCCGGGAACGGACAGCCATACGACACCGCCCGACTGACGCCGAAGCCGCGGCGCCCCCGCGGCTCCAACAGCAGCAAATTCTTGCGCTCGAAGCGGAATGGGGAAGAGGCAGCAGATGACAGGAATGCCTTTGATTGTCGCTCACCGCGGGTACTCGAAAATCGCCCCGGAGAACACCCTTGCGGCCTACGAGGCGGCCATAAAGGCCGGTGCACCGGCCGCGGAGTGTGACGTGTGCGTCACCAGCGACGGGCACGTCGTCCTGAGTCATGACGCGACCATCGACCGGTGCACGGACGGCACCGGAAGCATCTCGCAGATGACATTGGCCCAGGTGCAGAGCGTAGACGCCGGCGCGTGGAAGGACGACGCATACGCCGGGCAGACAATTCCTACGCTACGGCAAGCCCTGGAACTGACAGAGGGCAGGTTGCACTTGATCGTCGAGGTCAAGCAGGCCGGCGCCGCCCGGCAGGTGGCTGAGGTCATCGGGCAGATGCAGGCCATTGACGAGTGCACCATTATCTCCTTCAACCTGGACACGTGCGGGCAGATGCGCCGGGTGGAGCCACGCCTGGCGGTGGGTTGGTTAACCGGTGGGCTCAAAGCAGAAGACGACGGCCAGGCGAGCGACCTGATCCACACTGCCCTGTCAGCCAATGTGCAGTTCCTCGACGTGGCGGCCAATGGCATCCCCCCGGAGCTCATGCGTCGGGCGGACCTGTCCGGCGTTACCGTGTGGACGTGGACCGTGAACTCCCCCGATCTGGTGCGCCATATGGCCGGGCTTGGCGTAAAGGGCATCACGACGGATGACCCCGTGATGGCGCTGGAGGTTCTATACGGGACTGGAGGCTAGGGCGGCCTCGAAGCACCGTCAACCAATAGGAGAGAACCAGTGATGCCTGGATGCATTGTGGCTATCGGCGCTCACGCCGGCGACATGGAGTTCACGGCCGGGGCGCTCCTGCTCAAGCACGCGCGAGCGGGCTGGGACGCCCACATCGTCAATCTCACCCTGGGTGAGAAGGGCAGCCCCGATCTGTCTACTCGAGAGTATGGACAGCAGAAGCGCCGGGAGGCCGAGGACTGTGCCCGCGTCCTGTCGGTGACCCAGCATTTCCTGCCTTACAGCGACGGGGAACTAAGCGTAACCGACGAGGCCGCCCGCGAACTGGCGATCCTGCTTCGCGGGCTACGGCCCACCGCCATGCTCACACATTGGCGTCACAGCATCCACGCGGACCACGAGGCGGCACACTACTTGACCCGCCGCGCGCTGTTCATGGCCAGCAACAGACACTTCGACCTCGAAGGTCTTGCCCCCACTGGCTGGGCCCCCACGTACTACGCCGATAACTGGGAGGACGCCGAGGGCTTCCGCCCCTATCTGTATGTGGACATCAGCGAGGTGTTCGCGGATTTCGAGCGCGCCTTCAAGTGCTTCGCCATCGGTAGGGGTGAGGGCGGCTACCCCTACTGGGACTGGTACGAGGCTCGCACTCGTATCCACGGCATCGCCATCGGCGTACAACACGCGCAGGCCTTTGGCATCGACGAGGAGAGCAAAAGACAAGTCCGCGAAACGCTCTGATTCGCTTGGGGGAAACACATGAGTGAACTGCAGGTGCGTGGCTACCGGTGCGAGGACCAAGGGGCGGTGATGGACGTATGGAACGCGGCGCTGCCGTATGATACCATCGATGCGTCGACCTTCCAGCGAAAGGTCCTGCTGGACCCGAACTTCGATGCGGAGTGGCTCCTGGTGGCCGATAGCGGAACCCAAGTCGTGGGCTTCTGCCTGTGCCTGATCCGTCGACTTCCCACTTCAGACCTGGACATGGAACCCGGCCGGGGCTGGATCACCTCAATGGGCGTGCTGCCGTGCCAACAGGGATGCGGTGTGGGCTCGGCTCTGCTGGAGCGGGCCGTCGAGTTGTTCGCGGGCCAGAAGCGTGCCCAGATTGACGTTGCGCCCTACACCCCCAACTATTTCGTGCCGGGAGTCGACACAGAGCGCTACGCCCGTGGCCTCGAGTTTCTCCAGACCCGGGGCTTCGAGCGGCTTGCCGATGCCGTAAGCATGGACGCGAACATCGTGCTTCTTCGGGACGGTGACTGGCTCAGCAAACAGGCGGCTCTGGTGCAGCGGGGCTTTCTGGTGCGTAGTATGCGCTCTGAGGAGATGCCGGCTCTCGGGGCCTTCTTGAAGGCGCACATGCCGGCCGACTGGGTGCGCCACGGGCGCGAGCTCATGGTCGATGTCACGCGGGGACTGGCGGGCCTCGACCAGTTCACCCTGGCTTTCCGCGGCGACGATATCGTTGGCTTTTGCCTGTTCGAGGGCGAGCACTTCGGTCCCTTCGGGGTTCGCGAGGACATGCAGGGCCAGGGCATCGGGACGGTCATGCTCGCCAACTGCCTCATGGCGATGCGCGCGCGAGGCCACCACAACGCGTGGGTCCTCTGGACCGGTGACCGCGCCGCCGAGCATGTCTACTCACGCTTCGGCTTCACGACAACGCGGCGCTTCGCCGTGCTGCGACGGCGCCTGTAAGCCCAATCCCCGCCAGGCCGACCGTGGGCCTTACCTCTCGGGCTCCTGTGTGCTACGCGCAAGTGCCTGACCCTCTGTGTCCGCGTCTCGAGTAGGCGCGAAACCGCCCCTTTAGCCTTCCCTGAGCACCAGACGGTGTACACGTTAGTAACTTATTAGGCGAAAGAGTCGCATTATTTAGTATAATATATTGCGGTCGCGTAATATTGATGGGTGCCCTGCAAGCGAATGCGAGCGGTTGCGGGGTGCCGGACGTGAGCCGCGACCCGAGGTGATCGGCACCCCGGTACATGGCAGCACTATCGGGGCATCAGATGAGAAAGGGGATGGTGTTCCATGCAGGTGTTCCGCCAGGCCGTGGAGGGCTTCGCTCCTCGCAGTGCCCTCAGAGAGCTGTTCTGTGTATGGCGCACCCCTGACGGCGTCCGCACCCCGCTGGTAACTCTTGATATCACTTTGTGGCAGCGCAATGGCGGGGAGACTTACGCCCCCCAGCACGAGGGGGCCTTCATAGACGCGCCGGTCCAGATATGGATGACGAAGCTGGGCACCATCAGCCAGTACGTGAGCCCCTCATCCACGCCCGGCCTGATCACGCCAATGGTGGTCGTTGAGCCGGAGTCGGAAGCGCTGCTGGACGTCTTGCCGAACTGGTCCGCCTCCGGCGTCGTCGCCAAGGACGACCTGAAAGCCGACCTGGAAGTCACCGTGCTCTCGCAGGTGGACATCCCGGGCATCATCCGCGAGCTTGCGGTGCCGCGAACGTACCCGGAGCCGGGGTGCGAGGCCCTCACAATGCTGCTCAAGCTGTCCACCTCCATCGTCTCCCCGAGTGTGTTCGGGGCTCCCGTAGTGCTGGCCGAACGCCCCGACAGGCTTGTGGGCATGCTCCTCACCGGACAGGTGGACCCACAGACGGGGTACACCTACGCCCAATGCTATCCCGCATACGATGTCGCGCAATGGATGGAGGGATGAGGATGGCCCGCATGTGCCGATTGCTGGTTGTTCTCGCGCTTGGCGCATTGGCGTGGGGGGCAAGCGTGTGTGCTGACACCCAGCAGCCAGCCACCGACGTGTCCCTGGACGAGATTGATGCCACGGGGGTCGGTCGTGCTGTGAAGCTGTCTCTGGTAAACGGTGTCGTCAGGGCTGCGCAAGAGACGGTCGCCACCGACATCGCCCTCACATGGGACCTGCTGCCCACCTCCGATGAGCTGCGTCGCTACCGGTTGAGCAGCAAGTTGCCGTACGGCGCGGCTCCGGGTGAGGTCTGGCGCACACGCCAGCGCATCACCATACGCAACGCGGACCTGGCACGGTCCGACTGGTTGACGGACCGCTTCCCGTGGGTTGACCGCATCACCGACGCCAACCGACTGCGCTGCTTGTTCGAGGCCTTGGGACTTGAGCAGCCCGGGCCGGAGGCAGACATTGGGGCGATGCGCGCGACCCTCCAGAGCTCCCTGAAGGCATCGGGACCCAAGTTCTCGGAGTACTGGAACTCCGGCGAGGGCTATACCGCGCTCCTGTCGAGCACCGTCACGCCGCGAGAGTACTACTCGCTGCTGCGCGACCACAGCTACCTGTTCTTCCTGCTGACCAGCCGCGGCGTGGCCTACAGCTTCGACACGGTTGGGCTGAAGCCCACCAACATGCGCGACATGCCGCGAGAGGGCATCGATGACATCGACTGGGTGATCGACCTGATACCCGTCACCCGCATGGTGGAGGGACGCCGCAACACGTTCTACCGCTGCACCATCCAGGCCCGAGCGAGGCCCTTCAAGTTGCAGTTCCGAGCCGAGGGGGCCAAGGAAGTTGAGTTGAGCACGGAGTTCCTGTGGCTGATGAACCCGGGGAACCCGGCTCAGTTCCTCAGTATTCCGCTGACCTTTGAGCCCACGAAGTTCCCCTTGGAGAGCGTGGTCGGCGCCTCCATCCAACAGGCCCAGGACGAGAAGGCGGACACCCAGCTTGGAGCCCTGCTCAAGTTCGCGACAGGGATCGACTACGCTGACACGATCACCAAAGGCCTGTTGGGAGGATCACGAGACGCCAGTGTGATGACAGGATTGCTTGTCTCGGAGGGGCACGTGGGGCAGGTCGTGGGGTTCAACGTGGAGGCGGACCCGACGGCCAAGGTCCGTAAGGGTCTTCTGTTCGGTGTGGATCCCAGCGGCGACGACAGCCTGTACATCGGCCCGAGCCTGAGCAATGGCACAGTATCCCTGTCGGCCGGGCTGCGGATCGTCGATGAGGAGACCGCGAACGGAGACGGATCGCTACGGGGCAGGCTCGCGGGCATCATCTCCGTCGATCTGTCGCGCCTCTCCGGTGGGAAGAAGCCGCCCAAGCCCCTGGAACTCAACCGGTCCCAGGTCGGGGGCAACTTCGCGATCTCAACAGACCTGCTTGCCGGGAACATTGGGGCGCTGCGCATCGCGAAGGTGACGGTGAACCGGCCGGCGAGAAGGTTGACATTGCGTCGGCTTGACGACCCTAACCCGGAGCACCCTGTGCAGGTGACCTTCACGAAGACTCTCGAGGATGTCCTCCGCTTCTTGCCCGCCGGTAAGTACCAGTGGGAGGCCCCCGTCGGCTACAAGGTCGAGTTCCTCGCGGAGGGGGAAGTCATCCCTCATGACCAGGCCCTGCCGATTGAGCCGGACGATCTGGTCTATTTCGAGGGCGAGCTGCGTGTGGTGCCGGTGAACTAACAGACCCGGAAGCGGCCCCAGAACTCACGAAAGCCCCCGCCGGCCTGAAGGCGCCGGCGGGGGCTTTGGATGTTGGGGCGCGATCATGGGGCGCCGCTAAGGGGCGGGCGCCCGAAAGATTGCCTTTACCCGGCCACGAGGGCGGCGATGATATCGCCTGCCTTCTGTGTCTCTCCCTCATCGCCTGTGACGGCTTTGACCTGCCCCTGGCCCAGGGCCTGGATCACGGCATCTTCAATCGCCTTGCCGGCCTCGACCTGTCCCAGATGCTCCAGCATCATGCCCGCGGCGCAGATGGCCGCCAGCGGGCTGACCTTGCCCTTGCCGGCGTGCCGCGGCGCCGAGCCGTGAATCGGCTCGAACATGCTCACGCCCTCGGGGTTAATGTTGCCCGAGGCCGCCACGCCCATCCCTCCCTGGATCATCGCCCCCAGGTCGGTGATGATGTCGCCGAACATATTGCATGTAACGATGACGTCAAACCACTCGGGGTTCTTGACGAACCACATGCAGCAGGCATCAACGAAGGCGTAGTCCTTGGTGAGGTCTTCATACTCGGCGCCCACCTGGGCGAAAGTCCGGCGCCACAGGTCGTGGCCGTGGGTGAGCACATTGGCCTTGTCCACGCAATGGATGGAGTTGTTCTTGCCGCGCTTGCGGCATAGCTCCATGGCGTAGCGGATGATCCGCTCGGTGCCCTTGCGGGTGTAGATCGCGGTCTGGGTGGCCACCTCATCGGGGGTGTCGGTCTTCAGCGAGCCGCCCACGCCGGCGTAGAGCCCCTCGGTGTTCTCGCGAACGACAATGAAGTCGATGTCCTCGGGGCCCTTGTCCCTCAGAGGACACGGCACGCCGGGGTACAGCTTCACGGGGCGCAGATTGATGTACTGGTCAAACTCGAAGCGCAGTCTAAGCAGTATTCCATGCTCGAGGATGCCGGGCTTAACGTCATTGTGCCCGACGGCGCCCAGGTAGATGGCATCCATCTTGGACAACTCGTCCATCTCCGCGTCGGTGATGATGTCTCCCGTGCGCAGGTAGCGGTCGCCGCCGATTTCGTAGTCGACGATCTCGTAGTCGATGTCGAACTTGCTCGCGGCGACATCGAGCACTTTCATGGCCTCGGCGGTAACCTCCGGCCCAATCCCATCGCAAGGCAACGAAGCGATTCTGTACATGCAGGTCTCATTCCCTCCAGTGAAGTGGACGGATTATAGCACAACCGCATGATCTGCCGTAAGGGCGATGAACTGCCGGGCGGACGACAACGCGCCACGAGCGCCGTGCCATAGAGTGCTCGGGCCCTGAGGGGACCTCGTCGATATCCTCACAGGAGGTACTCGCCGGAGGACTCACGAAGTGGCGTAGGCACCAAGCACCCCCACACAGCCGGAGGCGCGACATGTCAGCCCAACTCCAGATCACGCACCCAAGGGACGGCGACGTCCTCAACAGGCATGACGGGACAGAGACGGAGGAGGAGATACTTGTTCCCGTCCGGGGCACGGCCCGCGGGATGGCAACGGTGGATGTCAACGGCACACAGGTTCCCGTCACGAACGGTGAATTCGCCTGCGAGGTGGCTCTGAGCAAGAAGCGCAGTGCCATCGTCGCGACGGCGGGCGCCGACCGCCACGAGATCACGGTGCTGTGGACCCGTGGTAGCCGCAAGCGCTACCGGTTCTCACTGGACGACAACATCCTGTTCCTGAGGGATCTGGGCCTGCATCCTGAAGAGTACAACTCCATCTTCGACCACTGGTACCTGGGATTCTGGCGGCAGATGCACCAGGAGTACGGCACCAAGGTCCATGTCAACATCTACTACCAGACGGAAGGCTTCGACCTGACGCAGATGCCGGACAAGTGGAGGGATGAATGGCAAGAGAATGCGTGGTGGCTGCACCTGAGCTTCCACGCGCTGCAAAACGAGCCCAACCGCATCTACCGCAACGCGACGTACGCGCAGATGGCGCACGACTACGACCTGGTATGCGGGCACATCCGCCGGTTCGCGGGCAACGAGGTGATCTCGAACACGACGACGGTGCACTGGGCCGAGTGCCCCAGAGGTGCCGCCGTGGCCCTCAGGGACCGTGGGATCGAGAACCTCATCGGCCTATTCTGGGTGCGCAATGGTGCGTGCAACACCGGCTACTACCACTGCCCTGAGCACTGCGAGTACTGCCACAGCCGAGATGCGTGGCACGATACCGATACCGGGCTGACATTTGTCAGTTGCGATGCGGTGGTCAACGGCCTGGCAGTGGAGCAGATCGGGCCGCATCTTGATGAACGCGAGGCGTCGGCCCACACCTGCGAGATGATCGAGCTACTGATCCACGAGCAGTACTTCCGCAAGGACCTTGAGCGCTACTACCAACCCACGATCAAGAACAAGGTGCGCACGGCCATCGAGTGGGTGGCCCAGCGTGGGTACGAACCCGTGTTCTGGGGGGATGGGCACCTGGGGATGGTCTAACTGAGACGCGTGCACCGGCTCCAATACCGCTTGACGCGGAGCCGGACTGTGTTAGGATTCAACTGTGTCAAGCACACTCGATGGTCTGTGATGTGGCGCACCAACCCAACAGGAGGAGTTGAACAGCAGTGAAGCGAGGATTCACGCTTATCGAGTTGTTGGTCGTGATCGCGATCATCGCGATTCTAGCGGCTATCTTGTTCCCCGTGTTTGCCCGGGCGCGCGAGAAGGCGCGTCAGGCCAGTTGTGCCTCGAACTGCAAGCAGCTTGGCCTGGGGTTCATGATGTACGTTCAGGACTATGACGAGACTTTCATGCGGCACTGCAATAGCGCCGCCAACACCTGCTGGGCCAGAACCATAGAGCCCTATACCAAGAACGCGCAGATCAGCGTGTGCCCCTCGTGGGGCGCCAGCATCAGCTACGGCTTCAACATGACCGCCTTGGACCTCGTGCGCATCGCGCGCATCAAGAGACCCGCCGAACTAATCATGATCTGCGACAGCCGCAAACTCTCGCAGAGCGACGGCACGACCATGACCGGTGTCGCTTTTATCAACCATAGGCCCAACGGCGGAGGCTGTGGCTGGAGCGGCTGCAATTCGGGGGATGCATGCACCAGTGAGATCCACAATGAGGGGCTCAACATCTGCTTCGTCGACGGTCACGTCAAGTGGATGAAGAAGCAGAGCCTCGACGGGGGCTTCCCGAAGTACTTCGTGAACCAGTAATCTGCACCGTCAGCACTTGACGACGCGAGACGATTGCCATGGCAGCGAGCAACGGCCTGCCGCGAAAGCTGCGGCAGGCCGTTGCTATTCTTCGAGTGATCGGGCTCCAACGCATGGGCCGGCTCGCGGCGACGTGGGCAGCGCAAGGGCGGCGGCAGGCCCCGGCGGAGCGGCCCTCAGACCGCCTGTGCATCAGCGCCGATGCCTCAGATCACCGTCTACTCGTGTTCCAGCAGGATGGTCAGGAAGGTCTGTTGGCCCGCCTGATGCTCGACTTGTCGTTGAGCCTGTCGCAGCCCGGACCCCGGCGGCGGCACGACCGAGATATCGTATCTGCCGGTGGCCGGCCCCTCGAAGCGGAAGTACCCGCCTGTGCCGGTGGTCGCTACGCCCACCGACCTGTTGCCTCTTAACAGTGTTACCTGCGCACCCTCAACGCCGGTGGCCTCCTGGGTCGCGACAGTACCTGCGGAGGGCTCCTGAGCCAGGACTACGCCGCCGATATCCGGCTCCCCGGGGGGTAGACCGCCGCCGGTGTAGGCGATCAAGGCCTCCAGGCCGGACCCGCAACCCGCAATGACCGCAATCCCTACCAAGGCCAACGCCGCCCGGACGACCTTCATTCTAGATGCCATTACTCACGCTCCCTACTGCCTGTGGGACATGCGCGGGCAACAGGGCGGCGACTTGCTCCGCCCGGTCGTCCTGCCCCCGGCTTCCATATGCCTCCAGCAGGTC
>Ga0272441_10008587_pt1 | contig 16124 bp, 14 predicted proteins | sample SSMProp6N_FD_193582 | JGI IMG/M metagenome (GOLD analysis project Ga0272441, IMG submission 193582) | Marine sediment archaeal communities from Little Sippewissett salt marsh, Falmouth, MA, United States - SSM-Prop-6N | ecosystem: Environmental > Aquatic > Marine > Wetlands > Sediment ... | reverse complement strand
TAACCCGCGAGCAGTTTGACGCACGCGACACGAATGGCGACGGCGTGTGGAGCCGGGATGACCGCCCCGAGGGGTTTGGCGGCCCGCGTGGCAGGGGAGGTCAACGCGGCGGGGGACGGCGCTCCCGGTAGGCTGATGCGCCCCACCTATGTCCCACCAGACAAAGGCTTTGCGCGCCCAGCGGCTTGACTTTCCGCCCGGGCGCGCGTGCAGGCTGGAACCTCACGCGGCATTTGGGGTTTACGAAGGGTGGCGGCGGCGGGGGTTAAGGTTGGTGGGCGGATTGCCGATATAGCGGGTCCGGGTGTGCGTTCCACAGGCGGCGGGGACCCAGAAGGGAGGGTCGCCTATGCGTGGAACACTCAAGAAAGCGCTGATAGTCGATGACAGTGGCGATGTGCGGGCGACCGTGGCCATGGGGTTGGCGGCGGCGGGGTGGGAAACGGTGGAAGGTGAGGATGGCGAGGAAGGGATTGCGGCGGCGGTTCGCGAATGCCCGGACCTGATCTTCCTGGACCTTGTGATGCCGGGGAAGGACGGGTTTGAGGTTCTTGGGGAATTGCGTCATGACGCGCGCACCAGCCACATCCCGGTCGTGGTGTTGACCGCGATAAACGATTACCAACTCGGGGACAACTACGACGCGGAGAGCATGGGGCAAGGCCTTGATGTCAGCCCACCCGAGGGGTTCATCGAGAAGCCGTTCGACATCGAAGAGGTGCTGGACGCCGCGGCCGAGGCCATGGGGGCGGTGGAATTCGGAATTGAGAATTGAGAATGCAGGCGAGGACTCCTGCGCTACAGACGCCTGCGTTACAATGTGGGGAGAGCACACCTCCTGAGTTGATTACCCCGCCAAAAGCCGTTGAAGCATCAATGGCCACGAAATCGGCTCAAGGTTGTCAAGGACTTGCGGAGTCCACTTCGTCCACAAAGTCGATTTTGGCGGGGGAATCTGAGCTGTAACAAGGGGGAGGTGCTTCGACTGGCAGAGGCGGATTGCATTGGGGAAACCTGAGTGAAGGCTTGGGGGCGGGGAAAATGTGTATAATCGCGGGAGTTCATTCTTGGTTGGCTTGTGCATTGAGCAGGCCGTGTGTATCGGGAGCGGAAGGAACACGACATGGCGAATGACAACACAGATGCGGCGGCCATCGAGCAGGATCGACAGCTCGTCCTCGGCGCCAAATCCAAGGGCACCCTCGCAACGCTGGGCGCGTACACAAGGCTTTCCGGGCCGGGGTGGTTGCAGAGCGCGATCACGCTTGGGGGCGGATCGCTGGCAGGGAGTCTGTACCTCGGGGTACTGGGAGGTGCGGCGCTGCTGTGGCTGCAACCGTTGGCGATGATCCTCGGTATCGTGATGCTGAGCGCGATCGGGTACGTGACGCTGTCCACAGGGGAGCGGCCGTTTCAGGCGATCAACCGGAACGTGAACCCGGTGTTGGGGTGGGGCTGGGCCATTGCGACGATGATGGCTAACCTGGTGTGGTCGCTGCCGCAGTTCAGCCTGGGGGCGGCGGCCCTGCGGCAGAACCTGCTGCCGGGAGTGCTGGGGACGGACGCGATGCCGGACCTCATGGGCAAGGTGATTGCGTGCGGGGCAATTCTCTTCGTGTGTGTCGTGGTCGTGTGGTTCTATGAAAGCGGCCGGAAGGGCATCCGCATCTTCGAGTATGTACTCAAGATCATGGTCGGCATTGTCATAATCTGTTTCTTTGGCGTGGTCATTAAGATGAGCGTGACCGGCAAGGGCCTCGATTGGGGATGGATTCTTCACGGCTTCATCCCGAACGTGAAGCTGCTGTCCGCGCCGGCAAAGACCTTCGCGCCGTCCATCGCAGCGGTCGCGCCACAGTTCCAGGACTTCTGGACGGGCATGATCGTGGGCCAGCAACGCGACGTGATGATCACGGTGACGGCCACGGCGGTCGGGATCAATATGACGTTTCTGTTGCCGTACTCGATGTTGCGCAGAGGATGGGATCGCGATTTCCGGGGTCTGGCGGTCTTCGACCTGGCGACAGGGCTGTTTATCCCGTTCATCCTAGCGACGAGTTGCGTGGTCATCGCTTCGGCGTCGCAATTCCACACGCAACCGGCCGGGGGACTTCTGGGCGAAACGGACGCGGCGGGCGCGCCGGTTCAACCGGCCAAGAATGTGGCCGCCGCGTATGCGAAGAATGCGGCCGCCCGGGTCAAGCATGAGGTCGGGGCCGACGCGTTTGCGGCGTTGAGCGATGCCGACGTGGCGCAGCGGGTCGAGGCGTTGCCGGACGCGGACAAGCGGATGGCGGCCATGCTCGTGAAGCGGGACGCCTTTAACCTTGCGCATTCGCTGGCGCCGCTGACGGGCGACGTGGTGGCCCACTATGTATTCGGCCTCGGCGTCATCGGGATGGCGATATCGAGCATTATCATCCTGATGTTGATCAACGGCTTCGTGGTCTGCGAGATCCTGGGCCTCGAGCCGGGCGGGTGGCCGCACCGGCTGGGGTCACTCATGCCGGCGATTGGCGCACTGGCCCCGTTCATCTGGACAGGCGGCAAGGCCCAGTTCTGGCTGGCCGTGCCGACGTCCGTGTTCGGGATGACGCTGATCCCGATCGCGTACTGCACATTCTTCCTGGTGATGAATCAGAAGGACCTGCTGGGCGACGATATGCCCAAGGGCGCCAAACGGGTCGCATGGAACCTTCTGATGATGATCGCGATCACATTGACGGGCATCGGCAGTGTGTACGCGGTGTGGTCCAAGGCGCATTGGTATGGCATGGCGGTCGTGGGGGCGTTCATCCTGTTGGCGCTGATCGTGCAATTCGTGCGCGCGGGCAAATCGCCGGCTTCTGAGGCACGATGAAGCAACGACGTGTCCGGGCGTGTTGAGGTGACAGAGCGGGCCACGCCTCGCGCATGACCCGATAAGGCGTAAGACAAGAGAGGACCATGCACCATGTGGAGAATTGCGATGGGGACAACGGCGATGCTACTCGCGATGGGCTTGGGGGCGCAGGCGGATTTCACGATTGAGGACGCGGACGGAAAGCTGACCGTGCTCGAAAACGGCAACCCGGTCTTCGTGTACAACTACGAGACGGTCAAGGCGCCGGGAAAGGTGCCTGAACGCTATGCCCGGGCGTGCTATATCCATCCGCTGTACGGATTGGACGGCGAGGTCATGACGGCGGACTTCCCGTTGGACCACCGCCACCATCGCGGCGTGTATTGGGCCTGGCCGGAGACGACCATTGGCGATAAGCGGGCCGACGTCTGGGCCTGCGGCGGCATCTACCAGCGCCATGAGGCATGGACTGCGAAGGAGGCCGGGCCGGACAAGGCCGTCATCGGCACGCGGAACTTCTGGAGTTACGCGGACGCGCCGGACGTGCCCGTGGGCCGCGAGGAGGTCTCGTACACCGTGTACCCGGCCGACGAAAAGGCCCGCGTCATCGATGTGGACTTCAAGTTCACCAACATTACCGAGCAGGTCGTGACGTTTCTCGGTGCGACCGGAAAAGGCTACGGCGGGTTCAACATCCGGCCACGCGTCGACCGGAAGCCGCACGTATTCACGACCAAGGACGGCCTGCAAAAGGAGGATGCGCTCCGGTATGACACCCCGTGGGCCGACATTACGTCGCACCCGAAGTCGGGCCCGGTATCGGGCGCGGCCATTTTCCAGCATCCGGGCAACCCCGGCTACCCGCATCACGGCTGGATCTTCCGGCACTACAGCTTCCTCGGGGTGTGCTGGCCCCACCTCGATCCGTACCGCCTTGACCCCGGCGAGTCTTTCCAGTTGCGCTACCGGCTGTTGGTGCACCGGGGCACGGCCGAGGACGCCAAGGTCGCGGAGAGATTCCAGCAGTATAGTGCGCCGTAGAGTATCGTAGCGGTTCGCGCAGAACTCACGGTCTGCGAGAGAATGTGGCACAGCCGCCCCCGGCTGTGGTCTTCAATGCAGCACGTGTTCATTCCCCAAAACTTGCACAGCCGGGGGCGGCTGTGCCACACGGCTCTGCCACACGGCTCTGCCACACGTTCCGCGCGATACCTTCACAAGCCCTCACGGTTGCTGTGACGTAGCGCCCTCTTCGGGCAGGTCTGCCAAGTAGAGGACCTTGACGCCGACCTCGGCACGGCCATCGGCGATCAGCTTGTCGATCGCGACCTTTTTCTTCTGGTTCATCACATACTGCTTCAGGCGATCGTCGACCTCCTCACGCGTCATGGTGCCGGGTGCATGTTTGCCCGTAACGGTCAGGATGTGCCAGCCGTACTGGGTGCGAAACGGCTCGCTGACCTCGCCCACCGGGGTGCTCAACATCTGTTTGTCGAACTCGGGCACCATCCTTCCGGGGGCGGTTTCGGGATACGCGCCACCGCGCGTGGCTGAGCCTGGGTCGTCGGACACCTCCTTGGCGACGTCGCCAAAGGCCTCGCCGCCGGCCACGCGGGCGCGTGCGGCATCGATCTCGGTCTTGCCCGCGTCCCATGCCGCTTCCTCTTCACCCTCTACTTTGACCAGGATGTGCGACACATCCACGGTTTCCTGGGCGCGATCCAGTTTGCCTTCGCCCTTGAGCGTCTCGTACTGCTCGGCAAGTTCCTCCTCGGCGGCTGTCAAGTCCTTGGTCGCTTCGTCGACGTACTTGCGCACGGTCAGGCCCTCGCGAAGGCGATCTTTCAGGTCTTCCTCGGTCATGCCCATCTGGGCGAGGAGCCCCGCGAACATATCTTGCGACGGCATCCGCGCCTTCTGCTCTTCAAGCGCGCTCTCGACTTCATCTTCTGCGACCACAACATCCGCACGGCCGGCGAGGGCCACGAGAACCTTGTGATCGATCAGGTTGTCCAGGAGCATCCGCTGGTCCGTGTCGGACATAGGCTCTTTCGCGCCAAGGGCCCCCGGAGCCCGGGAGCTCTGCTCCATGGCCTTGCGGAATTCCTCGCCCGTAATCGGCTCCTCACCCACGGTCGCCACCACCTCCGGCACTGCGCTCTCCACGGCCTCGACCGGAATCACCGGCGTCACCTCGCTTGCGCTTGAGGGCGGGGGCTCACTGGCAACGGGTTCGGGTTCGGGCGCATCCTGCCCACATCCTGCCAGAACGGTGAGTATCGCCGCCGCAAACAAAGCGGTTGCTTTCTTGATGTGCATTTCGGTTTTCCTTTGCTTTTCGGCGGCGGATGCCGGCGATCTGCCGCGGGTTATGGGAAGGCGCGTCGGCCCTGTGCCGGCGAACCTGCGTTCCTTCAGTCACACCCAAGCCGACGTGTCCCACCATCATAACCGATACCCCGTGAGGAATGACAGCGCGCGACACGGAGCACCGGTAGCGCCGCTAGCCCTGCCGGCTCTTTAGGGCCCGTGGCTGTGCGCGAGAAAGTGCTCGCGAGGACGCTCGCCCCACCACGACGCGTCCTGCTATAATCGCCCCATGAGATCGTGGGCTCAAAACGCACCGACGCTTCTGGTGCAAGCCGTTGTCTTGGGCGTGCTCGTGCTGGCGGCCTGTGCCATGCCTTGCGCTGCGGACGACAGCGCTGAAGACATGGACGCCTACCTGACCCCGAAAAACATCGCCCGGCTCGAGAAGGGCGACGTGATCGTCTTCAAGAAAAGCGGGAAGGACGAAAGGGGCAAGGCAAGCGGCGAGGGGCGTGTGATGGCGCTGGTGAACCGCCCGTTTGACATCGTCTGGGAACACCTCTGCCGCTTCGAAGACCACCCGCAATTCATGCCGCGCCTCGTCGATATCGAAATGTACCCGGTGGACGAACACACCCGCGGCATGAAGGAGACCGTGTCACTGCCCTTCATGAAAGTGTGCTACCACGTGTTGCAGACCCCCGACAAGGAGGCCGGCACCGTGGCGTGGCGCCTCGACCGCACTAAGGAGAACGACATCAACGACACCTCAGGGTGTTGGATGCTGAAACCGCACGGCGACGACCAGTGCATTGTCATGTACTCCGGCGTTGCCGACAGCGGCCTGTTCATTCCGAAAGTGCTCGAGAACTACCTGATGAAGTTCAACCTGCCCGACATCGTCAAGGCCCTCAAGAAACGCGCCGAGTCCGACGGCGCCTACACAAAGCGCGGCTGGAAACCCCGCCAATAGCGGTAGGGTGCGATTCATAGCACCGCAAGACTGGAAACCCCGCCAACAGCGGTAGGGTGCGATTCATCGCACCGCAAGACCGGGCGCCTCTTCTTGAGATCTGTGCGATAAATCGCACCCTACCCGCTGAGTGCCACCTTCCCCCGCAGCGTCTGAAGCCCTTCCCAACAACCCGCCCGCAACGTCACCGTCGCATGGCACAGCCGTGTAGCACAGCCGTGTGGCACAGCCGCCGTCGGCTGTGGGAGTCTTTGGTAATGGGCACGGGGTGCATGGAAGAACACAGCGGGGCATCGTCGCCCCCCCCCGGATGAATCGTCCCGTAGCGAGGATGACGCCCGGCGCTTCATCTGGAAGGCTCTTCATTGCACTCTCTGGCCCTCTTCGTCTGAGCGGGTCGTGAAACGCACTGATTCGACCTTGGAGTACCTTGCGTCCACGTACTTGAGCCACGGTGGATTTCCCAAAGACACACGGGGACCTCGAAAAAGGACCAGGCAAGACCCGCCAGTTCTCATTGCGCTCGGGTATTTCAGACCTTGGATTGGGAATTTGAACTCTTTGATTTGAAGAAACTCGCAAAACGCTTGCGTTGGCAGATACGCCATGGCTTCGTCTTGGGGGCCAATCGGCTTCGAAATCTCGTGGCCCAATTCCCGCAAGAAGGGGACAACAAACTCGTCGCGCTCGAAGCGGTAGCAGTCAAGATCAAAGATGCTCTTGGATTCGGGCATTTCCGTTAGATCGAGAACATATATGTGCGAACTACTTCTGAATTCGGCCACAGCAATCCGCGCACCAAGGTGGGGGCGGACCTCTGCGACAGCGGTCTCTGGATCGAATGTTCCGTAAAAATAGGAAATGCCGCGCGGACTCATCCTGCTATCCCGTGTCATCTCAGGAGGGGGACTTGTGAGACCCTCATGATCGAATGCCTGACCAGACTGTGCCAATCGCGCGCGGTACACCGGCGTGTCCTGTGCGATTGGCTTCACGCACACCTCGACAGCGAATTGATCGATATCGTACCAGAACCGGTTCAACTCGTCCTCTTCACCATTGCGATCACCTGCAGGAGGTTCGGCACCAAGCTTCGCTTGAGCGTGTTTGGCGTAGCTGCGAAACATCGTGAAACGCGACGTGTGCTTGAGCCTGTGGCAGAACTGATTCCATATGGACATATGCTTGGCGGCTCCAGACGCTTCGCCATAAGGATGCTGTCTCACGAGAGGCACAGTACAGTACGTCGACGCACGATCTATAGCGTTCGCCAGCCTCTCCGGATGGTGGACATTTCTCTCATCAACGGCCTCCTCCTCATAAAGCAGGATTTCTGCCACGTTCAGCGTATCCATTTGATATCCGCCTTCTGCACTCTCGAAGGCCACCTGTTCTGCCGCATCTTCATACTTCTGGGCTATTCCCCGGTCGATGAATGATGCCACTACGGGGACTTCAACCGTGTGCACGTCTATGGAATCGCAGAAGTCACAGCGGCCAACCTCATCGCGATCAGCGACAAAAGCCCTTATAGCATAGTCGGAAAAACAGTTTATGCAGCAACGTCGGTCAGGGCTTGGTTGTTCTTTCTCCTGCATCGTTTATTGCCACTCCTTGGTCCCTTCGGCTTCGGGAAGTCCAAGTGCCTTTCTTGCTTTCCCATCGGACGGCATACACCTCTTGGCGACCGCAAAACACCATATGGAAAACGGGAATGGGGACGGCCACCTATCATCTCCAAGCAATACATCCCCTTAGTTCCCCTGCATTTAAGGCTGCTCTCGCCGCTTCCGCTCCTTACGCAATGCGGAGGATTCTCTGTACTCCTTGGCCTCCACGACACGCGTAAACTCGATTTCTCCGTGCAATGAGCGAACAACATGCTCGATCACGGACTGTTCGCTGCCGTCTTCGCTGGGGGTCTGGCCCACATCCACACGGATGCTCCAACCGCGCGCTCTTGCTGTTTTGACGGTCGTCTTGGCCACTGGCGCGCCGCTTTCTCCGTTATCCTGCCAGCGGAATCGACTCGAAAAGCAGGCGCTGCACATCGGCATCCGGCACCCGTTTCGAGAGGTGTAACATCTCTATGCCCACGGCATGGCCGCCTGCGTCATAGTCCACGACAATCCCCGGGGCGACTTCCTCCGAGTCCGCAGCGGGTGCGTCGGCAAGACTCAGATACAGTGCATCCGCTTCATGATCGATTTTCAACTTCATCGCTTCATTCTCCTTCGATCGAAGTACACCGTCACGATTCGCAGCGGCGTCACTCTTGGATTGACGATAACACGAAGCACGCAATCCTGGAAATCCGCAATTCGGCCAAGCCGGTGCTGCAAGTCCCCGTCGATGGCGTCCGGCTCGGTCCATTCCGGCTCCATCAAGACCTGCTCCATCCATTCCTTGGGTATCTGTCGCTTCTCGAGGGCGTCGGCCGCGTGCTGCGTCAGTTTGTATTCCATCGCTCAAGCCCGCCTCTTATCCTGGTGTGTCCATGTTCCTGGGGCCCTCGGCGCCGCGTTCGGCCACGATCTTGACGGCGATACGCCGGTGTTGGCGAGCGTGTCGCTCATCCCGTGTCCTTCCCGCTGCTTAGGTATGCACGCAAGTATAGGGGGATGGATTGTCCTGTGTCTATCGGTTGCTCGTGGCTGGCGCGCGCGTGGGAACGAGAGTGAAAAACCAAACTGGATTCCAACAGCCCTGTTCATCCTGTTATCCTGTCAAAACGAAAGATGGAAATAGGCTGTTGCACAGATCCTTGTTCGGAGGCGAATCATGAGAGCATGGCCGAAGGTTGACCATGGTCGTCGGTTGTCCAGGAGAGCGTTCATGCGAAACAACGCGCTGGTTGTGTTAGGCACAGCGCTTGGCGCCCAGGCGGTTATGGCCCAGACACGTGATGAGGAGTATGCGCGGCTGTTGGAACGGTTGCGGACGCCGAATAAGCATCCGGAGCTTGTGGTCGAGGCGTCCTACAAGAAGGACACTTACGACGCGCTCGCGGTGGATTGTCCGTTCGTGTTCCGGCACGGTGATCGCTTCTGCATGACGTTCGTCGGGTTTGACGGGGTTGGGTACAGGACGGGCTTGGCGACGTCCACGGACCTCATCCATTGGGAGAAGCAGGGGCTTGTGCTCGGGCGCGGCGCGAAAGGCTCTCCCACGGAATACAACGCGGCCCTGAACTGGATCGTGCGCGAAAATGAGCTGTTCGGTCCAGGGCGCCTGAAGCCGGTGAAGGGACGGTTCCTCGGTGCGTACCATGCGTATCCGCGGCCCGGCTATGAGAGCGGTCCGGCGGCCATCGGCCTGTGTTCGAGCGAGGATCTGCACGACTGGGATCTCGAGGAGCCCTTCCTGCATGCCGCGGACCCTGATGCGGGCGATTGGGAGCGGGGCGGGCTATACAAGTCCTGCCTGGTCGAGCACGAGGGGACGTATTACCTGTTCTACAACGCAAAGACGGCCGAGTCGCCGTGGGCCGAGCAGACGGGCCTGGCGATGTCGAGCGACCTCAAGCACTGGGAGCGGTACGGCAGCAACCCGGTGGTCCGGCTTGGTGCGCAAGGGTCTTTTGACGACCGGTTCTGCAGCGATCCGTATGTGGTGCGTTGCGGGGATATCTGGGCGATGTTTTTCTACACGCTTTCGACGGACGGCCGGGCGCGCGACAGTGTGGCGTTCTCGCGGGACCTGCTGCATTGGGAGAAGTCGAACGAGATTCTCATTGACGTGGGGGCTGAGGGTAGCATCGATTCGAGGTACGCGCACAAGCCCGCGGTCTTTGTCGAGAACGGCAAGCTGTACCATTACTATTGCGCGGTCGCGCCTTGGCCGGCGCGGAAACGGGGTGAGGTCGAGGTCGGCGAGATCAGGGGCATCGCCGTGGCGACTTCGTAAACATCGGCTGTGAGTAGCGCAGGCGGCGACGCCTGCGCCGGGAGTTTCTACATTCTGGCCCAAAGGGCCGTGACATGAAAGCCCGGGGCAACGCCCTGGGAACAGGAGCGAAGGAGAAAAGGAGAAGCTCTGAAAGAGCGCGACAAGGCCTTGTCCACGGCGTAATCCTTGATGGCGAAGGCTCTCCTGCGCTGGCAGCGTCGCCGGGTCAGGCAGAACCACCAATGGGGCGACGACCTCTGTCTTGCCCTTTCAGGGCGGACAAGACGTGGGATGTGCCCTTGTCCTGGGGCGTTGCCCCAGGCTGTCATGTCGCGGGCCTTCGGCCCAGAGGGACAGCACCTCGTGCACTCAAGCCGCCGGCGTGCCACGAAGCCGGGACAACCGGGCTCACGCGACACACGGGACCGATTCGGCTCTCGCGGAACCTCGATGTTACTTGGGCTAGAGACAATCGGCCGGTTGTTCTTCGCGTCGGGCCAGTTCAGCGAGATGTACAGACTCCAGGCGCAGGCGAGACGTCTGCGGTACGATGCAGGCGCGTTGCATGGACAAAGGGCTTCGGCTATGGTTGGGGTGAATGAGGGCCGGACTGCTATATGAACTCTATCCGAAGAACGGCGTTGTGTGTGATTGTCACGGTTGCGGCACTCGAGTTGGTCGCGCCGGGCGCGCATGCACTGGCGGAGCGCGGCCGCCTCGGCGACCTCGCGTTCATGGTGTATGCGCCGGACTGGACGTGGCAAAAGCGGAACGTCAACCTCCTGTACGTGCTTGAGAACCCAGCGGCCATGCCTGCCGAGGTGACGGTCACGCTCGAGTTCCCACCGGGCAAGGAGAACCATTTCAAGGTCGCGTCCGGTGAACTGCACAAGGTGGCGCGCCCGGAAGGGGAGCGTTCCGTGCTGACGTTGCCTGTTGACGTGCCGGCCGGTGGAACGCAGCGTTGCGCCATGACGGACATCCAGGCGGTGGATGGGGTGCCGCGGCAGGTCTATGACTTCGCCATCGTGTTCCGCTGCGGGGAAGACGAGGCGCGGGTGGCGTATGCGTTGCGGACGGTGCGTGGCGCCGCGGTCAGCTCGGCGAAATCGGCGCTCTACATTCCGGTTGTGGTCGCCCTGGCCTGGAGCGTGCTGTTTGCCGTGGCCCTGGCGCGGTTTGCCGCACGTAAGGCCTGGCGCACGCCGAATGAACCGATTGCGGCATCAATCGATCGAGAACCGTGGATAGACCAGAACCCGAACTGAACAATACGAACCCGAAACCGTGGAGTCTCAAGCCGGCCCGGCTTGGCGCGCGCGGGGTGCTCATGCTGGGCGCGGGCTCGGTGATCGCGGCATTCTACGTGGGCACGGGCGACGTCACGGTCGGCACGAACATGGGGGCGCAATTCGGTTACCGGTTGTGGTGGACGTATCTCGTGATCGGGATCGCGGCGTGGGCGCTGGTGGACATGTCGGTCCGCTACTTCCTGCGTTTCGGTAAGACGCCGATGTCGCTGTTCAAGGACGTGCATCCGGTGTTCGTGGTGTACATGTTCCTGGCGGTGGTCGTGTGCACGACGTTTGGCTCGTATAACCAGTGGTCGGCGTGCGCCATGGTGATCGCGGGCTTGTTCCCAGGGGTCCCGATCGAGGTGGGCGGGATTCTGGCGGCCGCGGCCGGGCTGGCGTTCCTGCTGACCGGGGTCTACAAGCGGCTCGAACGGTTGTTTGTGGTCGGGCTGATCGCGCTGATTCTGTGCTTTTTCGGGTCGGCGTTGATGGTTGGGATGGACTGGAAGGCGGCCGCGGCCGGGCTGGTGCCGAACGCGCCGGGCAAAGGGTGGTTCCCGCTGTTTATGTCGAACGCGGGGAGCCTGATCAATGCGTGGCTCATCCTCATTTACCCGTACACGATGATCGAGCGGAAGTGGTATTCGGACCGGCTGCAGGGCAAGGTGAACATCCTGCATCGCGCGCGGATCGATTACACGTGGGGGATTCTGGCCGCGGGCGTGATCGCGCTGCCGTTGATGGGCGCGGCCTCGGCGGTGGCGCGGCCTTTCGGCATCCTGCCGCGCAGCTACATGGACCTGTCGGTCCTGCTCGAGCCGTTGGCGGGCACGTGGAGCACGTACCTGTTCCTGATGGGGCTGCTCCTGGCGGCGTGGACGTCCGGCGTGGGCTGGTGGGTGTGCGGCTGCTACGCGCTGCTGGACATCTTCAACCTGCCCATCAAAATGGATTCGCGGCCGTTGCGCATCGGCCTGGTGCTGTTCTTCGTCCCGTCGTGCCTCTTGCTGCTGTTGCGCATCAATCCCGTGTACCAGATGCTGATCTTCTCGGCCTTTCTCGCCGTAGTGTTTCCCGTGATCGGGTTGGTGATGCTCTGGCGGATCACGCGGCCCGACATGGGGTATTTTGCGTGGTCGTTGCGGAGCGCCCACGGCGTCGCCATTGTGGCCGCAGACCTATTTGCCGTGGGGTTGAGTCTATACATCGGCTGGAGCCGCATCGGCGCGCTGTTCATTCAACGGTAGGCGCCGGGCGTTTCTTTGACCACAAAGGGCACAAAGGACGCAAAGGATACGACAGACCTCGACCCTCATGACCAGCAATGAATTCAGTTTCTTGCGCCTTTTCCGCGGGAGAGGCATTGTGATAAGAGTTGGAACCATGTCATTCGCTTCTGGGGCTGTCGGAGCGGACGAGTTCGCGCGGTTTGAAGTGCGTATGACCGAGTGCCCGGCGTCGGTTGTCCTGGAATACAGGAGACCGCTGTGAACGGCTCGCGAGGCAGTAGGAATATAGCGGGAGGATGATTCGATGCGGATGGAGCTTGCCTTGGGATTGGCGGTTGTTGCATTGTGCTTGCTTTGCCGGCAGGCGCGGGCCGTAACGCCGACGGCCGACGAACTGGCGACCGCGCGGCAATGGACCGCCGTGAAGTTCACGGGTCAACCAGAGAGCGAACCGGGGCAGCCGGGGCTCGATGTCATTGCGAATCACGACCCGGTGCAGAAGCTGGGCAAGAATGGCACGGGCCTCAGGATCGGTGGCGAGGCATACGCGCGCGGGCTGTTCTGCCATGCGGTGAGCAAGGTCCGGGTCCGGTTGCCGGGGCCGGGGAAGACGTTCACGGGCGTGGTCGGCGTGGACACGAACGAGCAAACCGCGCCGGCCCGAGGCAGCATCGAGTTCGCCGTACGCGTCGGGGACACAGAGGCGTTCCATTCCGAGGTGATGCGCGAGGGGATGCCGGGCGTGCCGGTCGAGGTCGACCTTGGCGGCGCGACCGAGTTCGTCATCGAGGTCGGGGACGCGGGCGATGGCATTGCGTGCGACCAGGCCAACTGGGCGGACGCCAAGGTGGTGCTGGCGGACGGCGCAACGGTCTGGCTGGACGATCTGCCTATGGCGCAGAGCCCGGTGCTGCTCGAACCGGATTCGTTGCCGTTCTCGTTCGTCTATGGCGGCCAATCCTCTGCGGCCCTGCTGAATTCCTGGGACGTGGAGCGGATTTCGGAGGTCCTGGACGCGAATCGCACGCAACACACGTTGACGTTCGCCGACCCGGACACCGGGCTGGTGGTGCGGTGCGTTGCCATCGAGTATCACGATTTCCCCACGGTGGAATGGACGCTGTACTTCGCGAACACAGGCACGACGGCCACGCCGATTCTCGAGAGCATCCAGGCGCTGGACATCGGCTTGGAGCGCGCCGACCCCGGCGAGTTCCTGCTGCATCATTTCAACGGCAGCGCGTGCGGGGCCAGCGACTACGCCCCGAGGGAAACGGCGCTGGGCGCGGATGCGGCACAACGGATCGCCTCGGCGGGCGGGCGGGGCTCGAACGGGGCATGGCCGTACTTCAATGTGGAATCGACCTGTCGCGATGGGGCGATTGTGGTCGTGGGCTGGCCGGGGCAGTGGGCGGCGGAGTTTACGCGGGACAAGGCCAAGGGGCTTCGGCTCAAGGCCGGACAGGAGTTGACCCACTTCAAGCTGCTGCCGGGGGAGGAGGTGCGCACGCCGCTTGTCGTGGTCCAGTTCTGGAACGGGGACTGGGTGCGTGCGCAGAACGTCTGGCGGCGCTGGATGATGGCGCACAGCATGCCCAAGCCGGGTGGCGCGTTGCCCAAACCCATGGTATTGGCGTCCAGCTCGCGCGCCTATGCGGAGATGATCGAGGCCGACGAGCAGAAGCAGATCATGTTCATCGACCGGTACCTCGAGGAGGGCATCCAACTCGATTACTGGTGGATGGACGCGGGGTGGTACATCCAGGAGCACGGTTGGCCGCAGGTGGGGACCTGGGAGGTCGATCCGGCACGGTTCCCGAGTGGGTTCAAGCCGATCAGCGACCACGCGCACGCGCACGGCATCAAGATACTGGTGTGGTTCGAACCCGAACGCGTCGCCGGGGGCACGTGGCTGACGCAGAACCACCCGGAGTGGATCCTGGGCGGGGCCAACGGGGGCCTGTTGAACCTGGGGAATCCGGAGGCCTGGGACTGGCTGCTCAACCACGTCGACACGCTTCTGACGGAGCAGGGCATCGACCTGTACCGCCAGGATTTCAACATGGATCCGCTTGGGCATTGGCGCGGGAACGACCCCGAGGACCGGCAGGGCATCACGGAGATCAAACACGTGACCGGATACTTGGCGTATTGGGACGAACTCCGCCGCCGGCATCCGAACATGCTGATCGACTCGTGCGCGTCCGGCGGCCGGCGCAACGACCTCGAGACCATGCGGCGCGCGGTGCCGCTCTGGCGGAGCGACTATGCGTACGAGCCCACGGGCCACCAGTGCATGACGTACGGCATCTCGTTCTGGCTGCCGTTCCACGGCACAGGCACGGTGGCCTGCATCGACGCGCCGTACTACGGCGCCGGGGCCACCCCGGTCGAGCCGTACGCGTTTTGGAGCACGGTCAGCGGGATCGACCTGCGCGTCAAGGAACTCGACTACGACGCATTGCGGAAGCTGTTCGGCCAGTTGCGGCAAGTCGGCAAATACTACTATGGCGACTACTACCCGCTGACGCCTTACGGCATGGGGAACGACGTTTGGCTCGCGTGGCAGTTCCATTGCCCTGAGACGGGCGAGGGCATGGTGCAGGCGTTCCGCCGGCCGGACAGCATCTACGTGTCGGCAGCACTGCCGCTGAAGGGTCTAGATGCAGACGCCCAGTACGCATTGACCGACCTCGCGACATCGGAACGGATCGAGAAGACGGGCAAGCAACTCATCGAAGAGGGTCTCCCGCTCAGCATCCCGCAACGCCCCGGCGCGGTCGTGATTGCCTACAAGCAACTGTGACTTGACCGGCGGTTCCCCAATGCCGCGCTCGGGCTGGACTCGTCGAGCTGTGGGAGGAACAGCACACGTTGAGGTGGCACAACCGCGTTGTCTTTGTCAGGTCGCCATCTCGCTCAACCGTGCGTTCGATCAAGAACTGAGTGGTCTTTGCCGTGGCATAAGCCAATCTCACGTAGTTCCCGGCCGGTCTGGGCGCTTCCTTGCCAAACGCTGGGACGCGTGTAGATGATGATGTGGTATAATCGGGAATTGCCGATAACGCGGAGCAGGTTGATGCATGATGAGCCGCAGAGTCAGACTCTAACGATATACACAATCGGTCATTCCAATCTTTCACTCGAAGCTTTCTGCCGTTTGCTGGAACAGTACCGGATCGATGTAGTAGTTGATGTCCGCTCGAGCCCGTATTCACGGTACGTACCACATTTCAACAGGGAATCAATCCAGCGGACTCTCGGCGAGAACAAGGTCGCGTACCTTTTCCTCGGGGACCTGCTCGGGGGCCTTCCAAGAAATGTGGAGTTCTATGACGATGCACAGCATGTTCTTTATGGAAGGGTCGCACAATCTGAAGAATTCAGAGGCGGCATCAGGCGGCTGCAGGAAATGATCCGCACACATCGGGTGGCTTTGCTTTGCGGGGAGGAGGACCCAACCGACTGTCATCGGCGCCGGCTCGTGGGGAGAGCCTTGAAGGACCAGGGCGTAAGCGTACTGCATATCCGTGGCGATGGGCGCGTTCAGACCGAGGACGAGCTTGCCAGAGAACACCATGGAGGCC
>Ga0272441_10008586_pt1 | contig 16125 bp, 35 predicted proteins | sample SSMProp6N_FD_193582 | JGI IMG/M metagenome (GOLD analysis project Ga0272441, IMG submission 193582) | Marine sediment archaeal communities from Little Sippewissett salt marsh, Falmouth, MA, United States - SSM-Prop-6N | ecosystem: Environmental > Aquatic > Marine > Wetlands > Sediment ... | reverse complement strand
GGGCTGATTGGCATCGGCATTCTCCGGTGTGAGTGGGGGCAATCCACGGCTGGCGCGGATGGCGTTTGCCCAGGCTATGAGCTCGAGCACGCTGCGGCCAGTGATCTCGCGCCGACGATTGTACAACGTCCCTAGTCTCAATCCCGTCCAGCGCGACAGAGTTGGATAGTCAATATGGGCTATACGCTTGTATCCTCGTGTTCTCATGCCCACTATGATACACTGTGAGAATTGATATGGCAACCCTCCCTAAGTGCTTGAGTGGTTGTGAGTTAAAAAAAGGTTGGAAATTTTCCTAGATTTCCCTTGACAGCTATGCCGAGGATGTTACCATTGCATTAGATTTACTTCGGTTACTTTCACATGGGGGATTGAGACAATGGCCAGCTACCTAATTGACAGCCCGCGCTACGGGGAGCCCTGCTCTTTTCTTAGCCTAGATGAGGCTGAGCGCGACATTCGATTATGCGGGCCAGACTTTGCCCGCGTTGAACTTGAGGAACGGAACGGGCTGGTATTTGATCAGACCGGCGAGCAGGTCGGGCTGGTCGAGTATTGACGATCCCCAACCGCACACCCTACGGGGTGTGCGCTTGGCGACCGTTTCTAACTTTCACATGGGGGATTGAAGACGATGGCTACATTATTGGGAATTGCGGAAGGCCAAGACAAGTCGGGCCGCGCTGGCGCAAACCAGCGCACTGTTGCTTTGTCCATTCAAGACGGCGCGGCGATCATCGGTGATCGTCGCATTCGGTTGGCGGACGATATTCTTGTAGTCTGGCATCGTGGCGAGGCGGGGACGTGGCACGGGTTCAAAGAACCTGGCGTTCTTCGCACTGAAAAGGCCAAGGGTGCACCGCGCGCCGAAGTGCGTGGTGTGGTTTTGGAGTCTAGCAGCGGGGGCGCTGATGTGGCCGCTGCAGTTATAAAGATTCCGGCTGAGGGGATTGCTGTGGTCACGTCCGGGTATCGGGGGCGCACTGACTGGCGGTTGCGAGTCGTCGAGCAAGACGGATCAATATCTTTCGATGGAAGTCCGGCGGAATTCCGGGCGCATTTCGCTGAACCTGAAACCCTCCTATGACCGATCCCCAAGCCACACACCCTACGGGGTGTGCGCTTGGCGACCGTTTCTGTTCTTACATGAGGGGAAATGTGATGGTTATCGACTTAGTTCGGGAGGCAGTCAGCGGCAATTTACTCCGATGGGCAGTAGGAAAAGCGATGTTTTGCCCCCACTGTCAGCGCGTGCTCGATTGGCGCACTTCCGTATTGCTGAAAAACCCCGCCGTACCGGTTTGCGCGGAGTGCTTCGAGTCAATCACCGAAAGGTTCCGCGACCGCCTGGACGCCGATCCCTACGGTTACCATGGATTGTCCGATGAACAGCGCTTCGCGGACTTCGAAGCGCGCAAATCCGATCTTATTGACATTGACGGGCGCGCTTTGTCGGAGGATTTGTCATGAGTTCATACAAGTCTGTTACGCTGGGTGCAGCAACAATCAGTCACGGCAACGGCAAAATCGGGAACACGCCTAACGTGTCGCTACTGCCGGTAGTTAGCTGCCCGCGCGGCGTGCCGTGCGCCCGCAGTGGCGAATGTTACGATCAGAAGGCTTGCAGGCTCTACCCTACCGTCAAGGCAGCCCGCACTAGGAATTGGAAGGCGGCGAGCAAACGCCGCGCCGAGTACTTCGCCGGCATTCGGCAGTATTTGCAGCGGTATTCGCCCAAATATTTTCGGTGGCACGTCGGCGGGGACATTCCCGACGCCGGCTATTATCGGGAAATGTGCCGCATCGCGCGAGAATTCCCGAACACCAAATTTATGGCGTTCACGAAGAATCACGGGCTCGATTTCCGTGGACGCCCCGCCAACCTGGCGATTGTGTTTTCCATGTGGCCAAGGTGGGGGGATTCGAAGAAACGCATGCCCCGCGCCTGGATGCAAGACGGGACCGAGACGAGGATTCCCGCCGACGCCGTCGAGTGTTCCGGCCAGTGTGACCATTGCGGGGTGTGCTGGAATCTGAAACCCGGACAAAACGTATTCTTCCACAAGCACTAGGGGAAACGCGATGCCGCGGATAGTTGCAGATGGTATGTTACGCTTGACCAACGATGGGTGGACACCGACGCGATTGTATCTCTCGCGGTTAGATGATCCAATGTTGGGGCGATTTCACTGGTGGCAGGACAACGAACGACGCGCGGCACGTTTCCAGGAAGATGAGGCGGCATTGCTTGTTGCCTTCGAACAGGAAGTAGGGCGGCCCCTTGGCCTAGACGTTCGCTGCATTGACTGAACCGATCCCCAAGCCGCGCGCCCTTGCGGGGGCGCGCCCTTGGCGACCGTTTTTACCTTTACATGAGGGAGTAAGTGAGATGATGACACGAGAGCAAGTATCGACGGCAACGCGGAAACAATTGGAATCGGAAATCGCAGCGGCCGGCATCAATTACGATGTGAACGTGCCACTTGCCGAATTGCGGGAAGATGTGTTGCTGTTGATTGCTGAAGGCCACGAGTGCCTCTACTGTGGGCACGAGTGCGAGGACTTGTGCCCCCCCGTGGACGACGACGACGCTTGGGATCACCTGGCGATGCAGCACGACGATGACTGCGAGTGGGTGCGCACCCGCGCGCACAGACATGAGGGGTCTGAGATGCAACGGTATACAGATGGGTTTAGCACAGTAGAAATTCAAGATGGTGTGTACGCCGTGTACACTAGAGGCACAGCAGATCCGCTTTATCGTGGTTTGGATGCGGACGCGGCGCGGCATGCGTTGGATCTTACTGCGATGGAATGGCAGCAGTTGCTGATGTCGGACCAAGACAATTCTTAGCCCTCATGTGCGCCCCCGCCGGCTTCGGTTGGCGGGGGCGTTTATCTCTTGGGAGAATAGCTATGAAACGCGAGCATATCGGCATACTGACTAGCCTGGGATTTTTGCTGTGCCGCAATTGTCAGGACCACCCCCAGCCGCGACACGGTGATTTGACAAAACCCATCATCGGGTGTAGCGGGAGGCTGGTATATCCCGGCGACACCTATTCGGACGAAGTGTGCGACGTGTGCGGTGAGCCCCTAGGAGAGAAGGTATGTTCACGGCAATCATGATCTGCGGCGGCATGGTGGCTGCCCTGGTGGTGATCGGTGGCGTGATCGCCGCCGTGTTGTGCGAGAGGAAGTACCGCAGGATATGCGATGAGAGAGGAGAATGAAGAACCCCACCATTCGGTTCCATGATGGCATGTACTCGGCGCGCGTGCCCGGCCCCGGCCGGCCCGAGGTGTACGCGCCGACGCGGCAGATTCTAATCGAGTTTCTCAAATCTAGGGGGTTGTGGGATGACGTTTCCAGCACACGGGGACAACTTCAGGACAATCGGGACGGTGAGCCCAGCGAGCACGGAAGTGATCCAGGCATACAAGGCGGCCTGTGAGGAGCGCCAACTGCTGCTGGAGCGCTGCGAGAGGCTCCAGCAGCGCGTGGTGGAGTTGAGGGAGGCTCTGAGATGTGAGTCTGAGCACCGCCAGCACTTCCAACGACTGTGGGAGGAAGCGAGGGTTCAATGAGTAGATATTGGTTCATGGGGCTCGCACCCCGGTGTCCGATGGATGCGCTACAGGAGCGCGTCGAAGCCATGCATCAGAGAGAGGAGGACAGATGCGAATTATCGACGTTGTACCCAGATCCGAAGCCTGGGAACGGCTGCGAAACAGACCAACCGCCTCAGAGTTCGGGCAGTTCGTCACCCCAGCCCGAGGAGACTACAGCAAACAAGCCACCGCCTACGCGGCGAAGGTGGTGGCGAAGCGATTAGAGGTGTACGTTGAGCCCCCACCATCGTATTGGATGGAGTGGGGAATGGAAAACGAACCGCTCGCCATTGAGGCATACGAGGCCATGACGGGCAATGAAGTGGTGCCCGCGGGCTTCATCCTCCCGGACGAAACAGATGCGTATGGTGGCTCGCCTGACGGGTTGGTGGGCAACGACGGGATCTTAGAAGTGAAATGTCCCGCGCCCGAGACACTCATCAGCTACCACGCCACGGGGGATCTGCCGACTCAGTACAAGCCCCAGGTGCAGGGGCTGCTCATGATCAGCGGCAGGGAGTGGTGCGATTTCTTCGCGTGGCACCCGGTGGTAAAGCCTTTTATTACTAGGGTTCAGCCAGATCCCAAGTACCAGGCGAAGATCGCCGCCGGTTTATTGATGTTGTTCGAGGAGATTACCAGAATTGAGGAGCGACTAGTATGGGAACCGAACACGAATTGGCTTATGACTTAACCCCTTTTTTAGGAGAGTGAGAGATGGCGTGGGAAACCTACAGTAAGAGTCGGCGGGGTGGCGGCGGCGCGTTGCGCCCCAACGATTGGAACGTTCGCCCCATGGTTCGTATCGGTAAAACCACCATCGCGTTTAGCCCTGGGTTCATCGACCTGTACGCTCACGGAAAACTGACGGGCGTGTTTTTGCTGTTCGATGAGGAGCGTCGGATCATCGGCTTCAAGGTGCCCAGCGCTGATCAGCTTGAAGACCCAAATGCAGGCTGGTACGGGGCTGGACAACAAAAGAAGAAGGGCAAGAACGGCCAGCCAACCGGCAACGGCATCTATTTGTCGGGGTGCCCGCGACTGCTAAAGCGCATCCGCGACTGCATCGGCAACTACTACTACGCGACCATGAATCCAGAGGGGCGCGTTATCGAAGTGCGGCTACATCCGGACAACGTGGTTCCAGTGAGAGGAGAGTGAGAAGTGGAAGTGAAGAACCTATACCAGCGTATCGCCGGCATCATGGCGGACTTGGGCGCAGTTGGGAAAGGAGGGCAGACGAATTACGGGGAACGCTACAAGTACCACCGTATCGACGACATCGACGACAAGCTCAGGGAGGCGCTGATCACCAACGGCGTGGTGGCGACGGTGTCCTCCATTGACAATCGAGTATTGGAGCATTTCGAGGAGACGGACAGGCAGGGCAAGCCCCGAACGACGTGGTACGCCGAGTGTACTCTCCAGATCGAGCTGGTGAACGTCGATAAGCCCGATGAGCGACTGATCATCCATGGATGGGGGCAGGGCATCGACTACTCAGACAAGGCCACGGGGAAGGCTATCTCGTATGCTGCGAAGGCCGCGTACCTGTCCGCCTTCCACCTGCGCGGGCAGCCCGACTCCGAACAAGACGACATCAAGCGACAAGAGGCTGCGCTCGACAAACGTGATCGCGTCTATGTCACGGATGCATTGAAACAGATCGCTGAGTGCAAGTCGCTGGAGGATCTCGCGCAGCTCGGGGAAATCTTTAAGGACAAGTCGCCTGCCATCCAGGCGGCGCTGAGAACCGGTTACATAGCCCGACAACGTCAACTAAAGGAGAACAGCAGTGCCGCAGGTAATTCACAGTTATAGGGGCGAGAACCGTCAGCCCAGATTGAAGTTGCCGCGAGGTGAACGGGCGATCCTGGAGAACGCGGCCGGACTGTGCCGCGCCATCGAGGCGGCCTGTGAGGGCCACAACAAGGAGATCGCACACAACGCCGGACAACTGGCTGCCGAGTTGATGCACTTTGCCAAGATCGAGGAGCTGGACTTGTCACAGCCGTTCTGACAGGGACGACTCCAGCGAGGGGAGCGCGGAGCGCAACGCGAGGATTGGCAGACGGGGACGAGCAACGAATGCAGCGCTGGAGTTTTTGACATGGCCAAGATCCCAAAGAAGAAACGTCTCAAGTCCTTCGCTGACGAACTGTGGGCGCTGGCCGTCAAGCGGCAATGGAAGGGGCGCTGTGCGGTGTGTGGCCGCACGGCGTCCCTCCACGCACACCACCTGATCCCTCGTCAACACCAGGCAACGCGGTACACACTGAAGAACGGAATCTGTATCTGCGCCGGGTGCCATTTGTTCTCGAAGGATCTGAGCCCGCACCAGAACGCTGCTGGGTGGCTGGAGTGGCTGGCCCAGCGGCATCCGTGCATCTGCAAGTGGTACCACGAAAACCTGAGGCCCAAGTTTGATGGCACCACCAACGAGGAATACTACGTGGGTGTCATCCTGCGCCTGCGGGAGTACGTGCAGCCTCACGAATTCCAAGAGATCGTGGGTGTGCGGTTCGCAGCCTATCTTGACGAGCTGAGCGAACAGGAGAACGAACATGAATAGAGAATACGTAATCCCGGCCCAACCCGGCTGGCGCGTCCTGTACCTGCCCGAGAGCAACACGCCAGGACTTGTTGCGGTCGACGACATTATCGCCTGGCTAGTTGAAACCGGCCAACCACCTAACAGCCAAACGCGCTGGGCGGAGGCCACGCCTATACTAGCGCCTAGCTCAACAACCACTCACCAAGAGTACTACATTCAGAGCCCCGATGGCTGCGTGCATCGACAAGAAGTGAAATCGTGGGATTCCGTTGAAGATTGGCTTGACGAACATTTCGGGAAGGAGTAGATTAGGGGGCGTTATGGCCATCTACCACGACAAGACGGTGCCCGAAGACGAAGGTGCTGTCCTGGTGATTCGCGAAAGCGAGCGGTGTGGTAGCCGCGGTCAGTCATCAGGACAGCACCTTTCTCTTTGCGCAGAGGGCAACGATGGACGTACAGAAAACGATGGATCACGTACGGGAGACGCTTGATGCTTGCGTTGAACTGTTAACGGAGAGCCATCTGGAGACGTGGGGTGGCTACCCCTACGACTACGAGCGTGACGGCGACACCTTGTGGATTGCAGCATTGGACAGCGGGAAGGATAACGCGGCTACTAGGCTAGAACGTCATTACATCACAACAATCCTCACATTTGCCTTTCAGGCGCAAAAGCACGCGGCGGAGGATGGCGACGAGGATTGGCTCAGCTATTTCAGCGAAGCCTACTTGAATCGAGACTGAGGAGTAACGGAATGCCCAAGAAAAAACAACTGCCCGCCGTGATTTCCACGCTGTTCGATGATCCCAAGCTCGTGCGGCTGGAAGAACGCATCGCCACTCACCGATTCAACACGATCACCGAAATCCTGGAGATCGGCAAGTTGCTTTCTATGGCTCATGAAGTGCTTTCCGAAAAGGGCAGAAACAGCAAGTTCGGCGCTTGGGTTATGGAGCGGTGTGGATTCAGTAGACGAACAGCTCTCAGGTACTTGAGGGCGTTTGCACTGTTCGGCGATCACCCACAAATCCGTGGGCATGTTAGCTGGGGAGCGATTGAGTATTTGTCCGGCGACAAAATCCCCGAGGAGGCTCCCGCCCTGGTGATCGAAGAAGCGAAGAAGGGGCACATCGTCTGGGAGCCCGAAGCCAAGGCTATTGTAAAGTCCATTTACGTAAGTGCTGACGAGGAAACAACTTCCGAAATCGTGCCAGACCTGCCCAATTTAGAGGACGAGGGGGCGGAGGAAGCTGAATACGAGGAGAAAGTAGAGGAGGAGGAGTACGAGGACGACTTGACGGTAGAGGAGATCGTCAAGGATCACAACAAGATGATCGAATCGTACTGCCGCAGCTTGATGAAGCAGGCAAAGGACAGCCGACCGGACGTGCGGTGGCTAGACCACAAGGGACGTTGGGACGGTGCCATTCGCAAAATCAAGCAGGCAATGGACACCATCCGCTCGGCAAAGTGTGTGATCTGCCCCCACTGTGAAGGGAGTGGGTGTGGGGAGTGTGAAAATCTTGGCTACCTGCCCAAGGTGGAAGCGGAGTCCGGCAAATGACACATTTATTTGCCACGACAGGGGCCACCAAACGCATCCAGATCACTCCGCGCGCGTACCAACGGGAAGACCTCGCCAATACCGTCAAGCTCTACGACGATGGCGTGAGAGGCGTCCTGTGCCGATTGGCGACCGGGCTGGGAAAAACAATCTGCGCGTGTATGGCAATTGACGAGTGGCTGGCCCAGGGGCCCAACAACCGGGCAATGGTGATCAGCTACGAGAAGCAGTTGGTGTGGCAGTTCGCGGAAGAGATCGAGGACGTGCTGCGGATCACTCCGGGGATCGAGATGGAGAAGGAGTCTATTAAGCCGGGGAAGGTGCCACGGATTGTCGTGGCGAGTCGGCAAACACTGCTACGACAGAAACTGGCGACCGAGGAACAGAAAGCGGAACTTGCCGGATACGGAATCGACAGCATCGGGCTCGCGACTCACAAACTAGCCAGGAGGGCCCTGAAAGAACTCGCCGCTGGCATGGACCCACAACTAATCCGCGAGACATTTGAGGAGCACAACGCAAGTTATCAGTGCAATCACGCTGTGGGCGGCGTCTCTCGGTTGTACAAGTTTTCGCACGAGCTGAACTGGCTGGTGGTGTGGGATGAAGCACACAAGCACGCCCACAAACTCACGTCGGTAGGGCATATTCACGATTGGTTCCATCAGAACCCAGCGTCATGGGATAAAGGGCTGACCGCAACGCCAAAGCGATTCGATGGCGTCAACATCGGGCACAAGATGTTTCCCGGCGTGGCGGTCGATTATCCACTGACGGCAGCGGTCGCAGATGGATACGCGGTGCCCTACATCCAGAAGTACATTGTTTGTGACGACGTTGACTTCTCACAACTCAAGAAGGTTGCCGGAGACTTTGATGAGGGCGATCTGGAGCGAGTGCTGTTTGCCGAGGGCCAGCTCGCCAAGCTATGTGAACCTATGCTGGACATGGTTGGTGATCGCCGCACGCTCATTTTCTCGCCTACGGTTCAAACGGCCAAGGATGTCACCAACTACATCAACGCTCGACGAGAACTAACGTGCCCCGACTGCGACAAAATAACGTGGATTGCGAGCATGCTGATCGGAGACGGCGCTAAGTGCGAGTGTGGCCATGTGTTCAGCGAAACCGACATAACAAAGCATGGCCATCAGGCTGGTGTGGTGTACGGAGAGATCCCACCGAAGCAGCGCAGGGAAATCTACCGACAACATCAATCCGGTGGCATTCAATTCCTGAGCGTATGCGGCCTGTGCAAGGAGGGCTACAACGATCCAGACATCGGCGCTGTTGCAGTCTTTCGGCCGGTCAGCAAGAAGGCTTCGTCGCTTGCAGAGCAGATGAAGGGCAGGGCGAGCCGTGTGCTGCGTGGGCTTATTGAGGGCGTTGACGATAAGGAAGAGCGGCTCCGGCTGGTTGCCGAGAGCAGTAAGCCGAATGCGCTGGTCATCGACCTTGTCGGCATCACTGGTCTGGCTGACTGCGCCTCCACGGTGTCGATCTACGCCGAGGGCCGTGACGACGAAGTGGTTACACGGGCTGAAGAACTAACGATCTCAGGTGATTGCGAGGACGTGCAAGAGGCCATCGACGAGGCCCAACGGCAAGTTGACGAAGAACGCGAGGAACGCGCCCGCCTACGCAAGGAACAGGAGGAGAGGGATCGCGAGGAAGCGGAGCGGCGGGCCAAGGCACGGGCCGAAGTCAAGTACACTACGCACGACATTGGACATGGGACCGACTACGACCCACACGCCGCTACCGACAAGCAGATGAACTACTTGCGATTCCTGGGCATAGAGATTTTAGGTCGCAGCATTTCTCGTCGCCAAGCTGGCAGGATGATTACTCAGATGAAAGACGAGGGCATGTCTGCGAGCGAGGTTGCGTATGCCAATGGCATTGCCGATGAGCACTGGGAACTAGCAACGGCGTCTGTCAAGCAGCAGTGGCTACTGGCTCGCTATGGCATCAATGGCCAGGGTATGACGCGGCGCGAGGCCAGCGAAGTCATCGACCGCATCAAAAACGGTCAGCCGACACCTGACTTGCTTGCGCGGAAGCTACGCTCAAAAATTGAAACGTCCATGAACGACAAGCAGCTAACGGAGGTTGCACACGAAATACGTCGTGCTCGTCGCGATGGCGGAATAAGTATTGAGGAGTACGAGTCGTTGGTGGCGGCCGGGAAGCACGCCCGTGAAAACATGTTTTGACTAGCCTAGGTATGGCACACGGTTAAACGGCGTGGCTACCGACTGCTGAGGCGACAAAGGCCACGTAAGGGACTCAGCCAGCCCACACCCAATCCGGTAAGACCGTAAAACCAGGGAGACTATCCTGGGGGAGACTGGCTGCGGCGAAACCCTGATTCGTCGTTAGGTACCCGATGAGGATGGGGCCGTTCGTTCGGCCGTGCGAACCTCGTTAAATATGCGGAGCGGGTGGGGGGAGTTGCGCGAAGACTACAGGTTCATGGGAGGTACGCTGATGGGTTACTTTTCGAACGGTACTGAGGGTGATCTGTACGAGGAGAAGTGGTGCAAGCGGTGCGTGCATTACCCGCAGACTGAGTACGACGAGTGTTGCATGGTGTGGTTTGCTCATCTGATATGCAACTACGACGAGTGCAACGACGAGGACTCGGTCCTACACATGCTGATTCCTCGGGAGGGGATCAGGAACCTGGAGTGCAAGATGTTCATTCCAAGGGGGGAGTCATGAATGATCTGTACTGGCGTCACGTTTCAGAGGATCTGCCATACGATCAGGAGGCTGTGCTGATTTTCCTTCCAAGAGAGGGCTACGCTCCAGTGTGGATTGGCTACTGCGAGTCCGAGGACGGCATGCCTGAAAGCTGGTGGACGGTTGATCACGAGCCCGTCGAGGTTACCTACTGGATGCCACTACCACCTGCTCCGGGGGAGGAGTGATGCACGAGGAGCTGGAAAAACGCTTGCAGGAGCGGGCAGATAGGCAGACACTGGCATGGTGGGATCAGAAGTGGCAGGAGGCCATGAAAGGCTACCGGGGTGTGGCACACGCCGTGAACCTGTGCCACGCAGAGTACGAGTCAGCAGGCGAATTGATCCGGAAACTCACTGAGAGAGTCTCCTCCCTGGAGGCTGAGCTGAAGGACAACCAGGCTGCCGTTGGGGCACTGAGAGCGGAGCTGGAGCAGAAGCTGGACAAGATCCGCGAAGTGTACCAGGAGCTGAAGAATGGGGGACACGATGGTTGATGACCACATGGAACGGCTGAAGGCCACGCTGGATCGCACCTGGGACTTCACACCAGATCAGATCGACGCCATTACGTGGGCAGTGCAGGAGATTGAGAGGCTGCGGCAGATCATTGCAGACGTGGCTGATGACTTATTCGACGATGGCAAAGATGCCAGTGATGCTGGTTACTTCGCGGTGGCCGCTACGCTTAAAAGCAGGTCGGCACGGCTGAGTCGCATGTTAGGCAAGCAGGCCGGGGAGGAGTGAGATGGAATCAGCAGACTACCTGATCATGCAAGAGGGCGGCACGTCCGACATGGATCGAGCGTGCCGGGTGATCAATAAGTTGCAGGCCGAGATTGATCGGCTGCGGGCCGCACTGGCAAACCCATGCAACTTCGCTGCACCGTGTGGTGAGTGTGAGGCATGTGAACGGACGCGCCGCGTGTTGGGCCAGCGGGCCGGGGAGGAGTAATGACATACTACTGCGATGCCTGCGGCGGCGAGGTTCCAGATCATGTCGCGGAGGCCGCCATTGCCGTTGATCAGTGGAGGCGTGCGAAATGCCCTCATTGCCACAAGCGCACAGTGCGCTACGAGCCCTCCCCGGAAGAGATCCGTGCCGACTGTGAGCGTATCCAGCAGACGTGGACGGCCTCCGAGGAGCAGCGCCGCAGCAGCCAGTCCGCGGAGCCGCTGGACGTGATTCGGGTACGCACGCACAAGGTAAGGCGTGGCTGGCGATGGGTGGAGGAGGTGTGATGATGCGAAAGTCCAAGGTGGTTGGATTTTTGACATGGATACTGTGGTATGCGTCGGTGGGGTTTTATTTCGGCATTTTGATCGGATGGATCATATTGTGGTGGACTAACTGAGCGGTGGGTGGGGGAGGTGTGATGATGGCATATAGGGTTGAGCAACGCATTGGGTGTGTGGCAGTTGTTGAAGAGGGCTACAGCGAGCCAGGACTGGGGCCAGATAAATCTGGTGTTGTGTGGTATCAGCATGGCCAGTGGGTGGTGAGAAAGTGTCCTACGTGCGGGCAAAGTCGTGGTGGTTATTGGAAATTGCCGGACGATGCAATTTGTACCGCGATTGCTGTTTGTGAAGACATGAATCGAGAGGGCACGGAATGCCAAGCGGACAGCCGATAGTTGAGGCGCAGCGGATCGCCATCCGGCGCATGGCGGCACTGCGTACCAGCGACGGCCGCTGGAAGTGGAGCTATGATCTGATCGCGGAGGCGCTGGGGCTGGATCGCCGCATCGTGTCGGACGAGGTGCGGCGGGCGTGTGCGGAGTGGGTACGGCGATATGATGGGGAGAGATGGGATGACTGAGACACCGCAGCAGATATTGTTACGGGACTTGGATCGAGCCAACGGCAACGTCGAAAAGCTGCTGGAGGAAAATGAGTGCCTTCGTCGCGAGCGGGACGAGTTGCTGGCGTTTACTAAGAGGGTGTGGCTGAATCCAGACGCTCCCGCTGAGATCCACGACGACGCCGCATACGTGCTGGTGAGCCTAGCTTGGCGCATTGGTGCCGTAAGGAGGAGGGGTGAGACGACCTTGAAGACGCCGCGTATCCCTGGCTGACCCGGGGGGCTTGACGGCGCATGTCGGTTTCTGGCCTGCTGTGGGGCAGGAGGCCATGCCATGCGCATATTGCAGCTCATCACTCTCCTGGCGGCGATCTCCGTGCTGTCGCCAGTCGCTCCGATTCCTGTCCGGTGCCCAATCCTCTCAGCCTCCTCCCCTCAGTACGACGTGTCACGGTGGCCCCAGGCGTGCATCGTCACTTCCTGGGATCGGGATGGCACACGCTCGCATGGCAGCGGAGGTCTCGTGGGCACCGGGCAGGTAGTTACTGCCCAGCATGTACTTAGAGACACCACCGGCCGGATTCAAGTCACATTCCCCGCCGTCCACAAGACAGTCTCCGCCACCATCAAAGCGTGGTCACCTGGCCATGATCTGGCTGTTCTGGCACTCTCCAGCGCCGTGCCCATCAGGCCCCTGGCCCTGGCTGCCAAAGTGCCGGCCGTGGGCGAAACAGTCGCCATCGTAGCATTTGATCACGCCCAGCAGTTCCGTATCAGGATGGCCCGCGTCAGGGCATACGCCAATTTCGGGCACCAAGTAGTGCAGAATCGCTACCTTGCCTGCCTTGCCGGGGCAGAAGTGGTGCAGGGCTGTAGTGGTGGGTTCGTATTGTCGATGGATGGCCGGTACTGTGCCACGATCTCTGCCGCGGGTGAGGGTGAGACTACGGTGGTGCTCACGCAGCGTGTCGGCCCGATCCGCAGGCTACTGGGTGTGCGGCCGAGCACGGCGGTGATCCGCCAGTCATGCCCCACATGCCCGCCGACACAGGCACCTGCCACTACGGCACCGCAGACCAGCCAGCCTCCGCCGGTAACCGAGCCAAGCCAGGCCCAGATCGAACAGCTCAAGGCAGAGATCATCGCGGATCTGAAGAGTGATCCAGCCCTCAGAGGACCAGAAGGCCCACAGGGGCCACAAGGACCGGAAGGCCCCGAGGGGCCGCAGGGCGAGAACGGCTCGCTCACGCTGACGACGGAGCGACTGGAGCAGATCGTGGCGGGAGTCGCCTCATCCCTGAAGAACGATCCCGACTTCCTAGACGCGGTGAAAGGTGATCCAGGATCGCCGGCACCGCCGGTTAACCTAGGGCCGATCCAGGATCGCATCGCGGCGTTGGAGGCGGAGAAGGACAAGCCGTTGTTCTACCACATGGCTACGCTTCTCATTACCGACGAGAACGGCGAGGTGGTGCAGACAATTGAACTTCAGCCACGCACGCCCGTTTTGAAAGGCGGGACGCTGGAGTACGTAGGCAGGACAGAGCAGGGGGCAATTACAGATTCGTTTCGCGTTGATATGAGGGACTAGGTATGTCCCCGGTGATTCCTTTACGACCCCAAGCAGGGGAGGAGATTGAAATGGCTGAGCCGTCGAATGGTGTGGCCCAACTGGCCGCTGACACCCTGGTTGCCGAAGCAAGTGCTGCCAGCAACCGCCGTATCGTCCGAGCTGATCAGCTTCAGGGCGATGCCGACAGAATGTGGAGCGTCTACATGACGACGCCCAACGCGCTAACCGGCATTGGTTATCGCACGCTGCAACAGGACACGGGCTACCCTACGCCCGCCCGCTAAGGGCACATGATGTCTGACTCGGACGCCATCATGCGAGCAATGCGCGATAACTCCATCAAGCGACTGCAAACCGCTGAGGAGGCTGAACGTCGCTCCATGCTGGCGTTCCAGTCAGGCAAGTTCGAGGAGTATTGGCTTCGGAAGGGGCGTGAGGCGGAAGAACGCCTGGAGGCCGACGATGACGACACAGACACCGAGACAGAACATCGAGGAGAGGCTGGGGGAGGCCGGTCCTACGACGTTTTTTCCCCGCATGATTGAAACGGTGCATCTCAATCGGCAACGCAGGAACCACCGCCGCCAACTGGAACATGATCGCGCCGTGCAGGCCGCAGCATTGCGAGGAGATACACCACCTGAGTGGAGCACCGACGACGAATTGGGGGAGGATGATGACGTGGGCGATTCATTCTCGATTGCTGGCGACACGAACCATTATCATCAACCGCCCACGCCACCTGCACCGCAGCCAGCTCCCGCACCACCTAGCAATGGCTTGGCGGACATGGTGAAAGGCGGGCTGCTGGCCGCTGCATTGGCGTCAGGGCCGATAGGCGCGGGAGTAGGCTGGTATCTTTCACAGCGTCCACAGCCAGAGCAAGCACAAACGCAACCGCAGGAAACGATCCCGCCCTGGTGGCTGTCACCGGGCTACAAAATACACCCTCCACAGGAGAATGAATAATGCCGGACAGGCAATACGACATCACAACGGGGATGAAGCAAACAATGAACACGAGTTTGCGAGTTCACGTTGAACAAACCGAGCCGGAACGCAAGCCCAACTTTTTTGGGGCTGAGCTGTGCTACGGCGACATGAGCAGCGAGAACGCTGGCCCGCTGCAAGCGGTGTGGCAGCAGTTCCAGGACGCTGTGAAACGCGAGACAGGCCAGCAGCCCGGCAGGGTGGTTGGCTCGTATGACGATCTGATGTGCGTCCAGGTTTTGACGGCGCAGTTCGTCGGGACGCTGTGCGAGATGGGATTCGCCTACGCCCAGGAAAAGGGCATTGACTTGCCGAAGGCGGATAAGTTGCGGGGAACCGGTGGGAGACGATGAGCCCGAGCTGGTGGTATCATGAGGCGTTGGCGGCAGACAGGAGGGCAGCCAGACGACAGTTGGATCTGGCGCTGGCCAATCCGCCCGCAGAAGTGCCGGCCGTACCACCGCCCCCTATCGTGCCGGTGGTTGACTGGTGCCACTACGAGCAGCGAGGTGCTGCTGTGAACGATCATTCTGTGAATTGGATGTTGGTGCTGCTGTTGATGATGGGATCGGTGACGATCACGATCCTGCTGTTTGTGGTGCTGTTCGTGACGGGGATCATTGGAGCATGAACCTGATCCTGAGCATCATCGTGGTGGCTGCGGTACTGTGGGCGTTCGGTGTTTCATGGGATGCCAACGGATAAGGCAATGAACGGTCCAACGCCGCCACGATGGTTTTTGAATGACGGTTGTACCTGTGCCCCGGACTTCTGGAAAGGCATTGATCTGCGGCCAGCGTGCCTGTGGCACGATTGGGCGTACAGCGAGTACGTGAACTGCTACCGCTGGCAGGCGGATGCTTGGTTCTATATGAATCTGAGACTGTTGGGTATGAGCCGGTACGCTGCGTTCGGTTACTTCTGTGCGGTACGGGTGTTTGGCGGATTCGTCGGGCGTATCACCGGTAGTAAGAAGCGATGGCGGAAGTACGCAGGACCGGACGATGGGGAAATTGGGCAGCAGTAGTGAACCATGAAGAGCACCTGTACTGGTATCGTGCCAAGATCGTCCGGCTGATCGACGGAGATACGATAGTCGTAGACATCGATCTGGGCTGCAACCAGTGGATACACACCGAACACGTAAGACTTGCAGGCATCGACACGCCCGAAGTGAGAGGCGACGAGAAGATCAAAGGTAAAGAGGCTCTCGACTTCCTGGCGTGTCTTCTCCCACCGGCCGGTGGAGACATTTTGATTCACACCATGAAGGACAAACGAGGC
>Ga0272441_10008585_pt1 | contig 16126 bp, 13 predicted proteins | sample SSMProp6N_FD_193582 | JGI IMG/M metagenome (GOLD analysis project Ga0272441, IMG submission 193582) | Marine sediment archaeal communities from Little Sippewissett salt marsh, Falmouth, MA, United States - SSM-Prop-6N | ecosystem: Environmental > Aquatic > Marine > Wetlands > Sediment ... | reverse complement strand
CCGAGCCAGTCGGCGACGGCCTGCCGGAGCGTCTTGCTCCCCTCGGTCAGGCCATACTGCAGAACGTTCTCGTAGTGATTGTGGATCAACTCTCTCGCGATCTCCGCCATCTCCTCATGCGGGAAGGTCTCCGGGGCGGGCAGTCCCCCTCCGAAGGAGATGATGTCCGGTTGCTCCGTCAGTTTGAGGAGTTCCCGGATTGCGGATCGTTTCGCGCCGGCTACACGTCGTGAGAAGTGGTGTTTCATGGACCCCTTCCTCTCTGGTTACGTTTGAGCTAGCAGGTGGGATTGTAAGCGTCGAGTGCCGCGCCTTCAAAGGAAGAGCCAGTCGAAAAGTGGCAGAAGCAGACAGGCAGTTGCAGATCCCAGCGCAGCACCGAACAACACATCGAGCGGGTAGTGCTCGCGGACATAGACGCGGGAGAAGGCAATGATCCCCGCAGCAGCGTAGACCGCAACCTGAATGGGAAGATGGGGGTAACTGACCGCGACGATCCATGCCAGTCCGAACGACGTGGTCGCATGCCCTGAAGGAAAAGAGTACCCGTCGATCATGCGCGATCGGAGCCGCGGCATGGCATCCGTCGGACGGATCCTCCCGACGATCAGCTTGATAAACCGGAAGACGAACATGTTGACGATCGTTACGCCAACCGCGATCAACACGAGAATGCGATCCGCGGTTCCGCCGAAGAGGATCAAGCCGAGCCCGAGGCTTCCCCAAAGGTATCCGTCGCCAAGGTACGTCGCGGTCAGAAAGAGCTTCGCGAACCTCTTCAGCACCGGAAGCTGCGCGATCATCTGCATTGTCCGGCGATCCCACTCGAGAATCGCCGTGGCAAGATCGTCGGTGCGCTGTGCAATGCGAGCCCAGACGCCCACTAGGATGCCCTCCGCTGCGCCGGGAAGAGGATCACGTCACGGATTGATGGTGCACCGGTACAGAGCATTACGATTCGGTCGACGCCGACCCCCATGCCACCAGCGGGGGGCATGCCGTGCTCGACCGCGTAGAGGAAATCCTCGTCGATCGGCTGCGCTTCCTCGTCTCCGGCGGCACGCGCCCGCTCCTGCTGCTCGAATCGCTCACGCTGGTCGATCGGATCATTGAGCTCCGTGAACGCATTCGCAAGCTCCATCCCCATCGCGAACAGCTCGAAGCGTTCGACGAACGCCGGATCTCCCGGCTTCTTCTTCGCCAACGGAGACACTTCGATCGGGTAGTCGGTAATGAACGCCGGCTGAACCAGCGTTTCCTCGACGAACCGCTCGAACAGAGCCCACAACGCAAACCCGGGGCTCTCCGGCATCGGGTCGATTCCTCGCTCCACCGCAATCTCGATCGCTCGATCGGTTCGGAGAGTCTCTGGATCGATGTCGAGCGCTTCGGCAACCGCGTTCAGCATCGCGACCCGGCGCCAGGGTGCCCCAAAATCGATCGTCTGTCCACGGAACTCGACGCGCTGGGTCCCGATCGTCTCCTGGAACCCGTCGCGAATCATCCGCTCGATGAGCGCCATCATGTCCTCGTAGTCGGCATAGGCCTGGTAGATCTCGAGCATCGTGAACTCCGGATTGTGCTCGGTGGAGACCCCTTCGTTGCGGTAGCACTTGCCCATCTCGTAGACGCGATCGATTCCGCCGATCATTACCCGCTTGAGGTAGAGCTCGAGCGCAATCCGCAGATACATGTCGAGATCGAGCGTGTTGTGGTGCGTGGCGAACGGTCGCGCGTGGCCACCGCTCGCGATCCGTTGAAGCGCCGGCGTCTCAACTTCCAGGAACCCGAGGCCATCGAGGGTTCGACGAAGGCTCGCGAGAAGCTTCGAGCGCGCGATGAACGTAGCGCGCACCTCGTCGTTGGAGATCAAGTCGATCGATCGGTGGCGATAGCGAAGCTCGATGTCCTTCAGCCCGTGCCATTTCTCGGGTAGGGGTCGGATTGCCTTGGAGAGGAATGTCCACCGCGCTGCACGGACGGAAACCTCTCCGCGCTTGGTCCGAAAGACCTCTCCCTCGACCGCAAGGAAATCACCGACATCGAGCGATTCGAGCACGGCATAGGCCTCGCCGAGTGCATCCACCGTCGCGTGGATCTGGATCTTGCCCGTTCCATCCCGCAGATCGAGGAAAGCCGCTTTTCCCATCCCTCGTCGCGCCATCACACGCCCCGCAACCGAAACTCGATCGCCGCTGTGCTCTTCGGGCGCGAGACCCTCGTGCGCCTTGAGGATCGGGGCAATCGGATGAACGTTGGGAACCCGGTTCGGATAGGGCGGGATCCCCCGCTCGCGAAGCTGGGCGAGTTTCTCCAATCGGGACTCGATCAACGGATCGGACATGGGCTCTCCCCGGCTACTTGTTGATCGAGATGACGCGGAATTTGCTCGTGCCCCACGGAAGATCGGCGTTCACTTCATCGCCCTCTCGCTTGCCGAGAAGGAGCCGCCCGACGGGTGACGCAACGGAGATCTTCCCGCTGTCGAGATCGACCTCGGGTGCGCTAACGAGGGTGAACGTTCCGCTTTCCTTCAAGGTCAGGTTCTGCAAGAGGAAGCTCGAGCCGATTCCGATCTCATCCTTCGAGATCTGATCGTCGGAGATGATCTCCGCAACCTCGAGGATCGACGTCAAGCGTCGGACCTCCCCCTCGTAGTACTGCTGCTGACTCTGAAGGTACATGTATTCCTTGTTCTCACGAAGATCTCCGCCGTTGAGCTTGGACGCCTTGAGCTTCGCTGGGATCTCGTCGTAGAGCGTCTTCTCGACGGCGTCGAGCTCCTGCTTCATCAACTCATAGCCCTGCTTCGTGAGGAACACTGTCTCTTTGTTCATTCGCTACCCTCCGGGGCGAGCGCTTCGCCAATCGCATCTGCAAGCTTCCGCCCGAACTTCTCGACTCCCAACCGCTGGCACGCTGGCCGCGGCAGGATGATGATGTCCACTGCAGGAAGCTGTGCAGCCATCCGACGGAACCCTTCGCGGATCAACCGCTTGACCCGATTCCTCTCGACTGCATTCCCGAACCGCCGCGAGACCACAATCCCGATTCTCGGCCCCAAAGGCTCTTCAACAATCCGCAGAGAGAAACAGGCTCCCTTCCATTCCACACCGACACGAAACGCGCGTTTGAAATCGTCGCGGCTCTTGAGGCGCATGGACGAAGGGAAACGGCCAGCACCGTTTCCTGTCATGCCCGAACTATAGTCTCAAACCCCGTGTGTTTCAAGGTTTTCGGCATCTCCTTCCGTTTGCGAGCGTCGCTCGGTACACTCGTTTCGTGACGACCATCGAGCAGCATGTCTTCTCCGTCAGCGAACTCAACCGGACCGCCAAGTCCCTGTTGGAGGGCGAACTCGGCGAGATCTGGGTACGCGGCGAGATCAGCGAACTCAAGCGCGCCGCATCGGGACACGTCTATTTCACCCTCAAGGATGAAACGGGCGAGATCAGCGCCGTTCGGTTTCGCAGCCGAACCGCCGTGCTTCCGATGCAGGGAATCGAGTCAGGGTCGGCGGTTCTTGCCTTCGGGCGGCTGACAATCTACGAGCCGCGTGGGCGGTACCAGCTCGTCGCATCGCTGATTCAGCCGATCGGGGCCGGTGCGCTTCAACTCGCGTTCGAGCAGCTGAAGAAGAAGCTCGATCAGGAAGGACTGTTCGCCCCCGATCGCAAGCTGCCACTGCCCGGCTTTCCCCAGACAATCGGGGTGATCACCTCGTCGAGCGGGGCGGCGTTCCGCGACATCCTTGCCGTGCTGCGGCGCCGATGGCCTCTGATACGTGTCGTCCTCTTCCCAAGTGCCGTGCAAGGAGAGGCGTCTCTCAGGGAGCTCCCGGAGGCCGTCGACCGCGCGATTCGCTTCTCCAAGGCGGGGGTGCCCCTCGATCTCCTGATCCTCGGACGCGGCGGCGGTTCGGCGGAGGATCTCTCCGCGTTCAACGCGGAGCCGCTGGCTCGGGCCGTGCACGCGTGCCCAATCCCAGTCGTGTCGGCGGTGGGCCATGAGATCGATTTCTCGATTACCGACTTCGTCGCCGACGCACGTGCAGCAACGCCGACAGCCGCCGCGGAGCTCGTCGCGCCGGATGCTTTGGAGATCAACGAGAGCGTGAGATTGAGCGTTTTGCGCATACAGCGGGCAATCGGGCTTCGTCACATGCAGTGCGCCGAGCGTCTCGCCGCGGACGCACGAGGTGCACTCCTACGCAATCCGGCGCGGCGCTTCGAGACGCTGGAACAGCGCCTCGACCAACAGACAACCCGCCTGCCACGTGCAATCGTCCAGCGATGGACGGAGCGCCGTACCGCCGTACATCATCTCGAGGAGATCCTGCGTCTCTCCGATCCGAAGCTTCCTCTGCAACGGGGCTATTCGTTGACCTTCGCCGCGGGATCGTCGCGTCCGCTCCGAGAGGCCGCCTCCGTTGAGCCGGGGACGAAGATCGAGACACACCTTGCTGCCGGCAGGCTCCTATCCCATGTCGAGGAGGTGACGCCCGAATGACGATCGAAGACTCCCTGAAGAAGCTGGAGGAGATCACATCGAAGCTCGAGCAATCCGAACTGCCGCTCGACGACGCAATTTCGCTTTTCGAGGAGGGGCTTGCTCTCGCCTCGTCGATCAAGGAGGGGCTCGACAAGGCTCGCCTCCGTATCGACGAAGTGATCGAAAAGGCGAAGGGAACTTTCGAATTGGCGCCTTTGGACGCGGAATAGAACTCTCGTATACTCGCCACTATGGGTGAGCAAGGCAGACCGGTGGATGTTGCCATCATCGGTGCTGGTCCGGCCGGGCTGACGGCCGCAATCTACACAGGACGTGCACTTCGATCAACGGTTCTCATTGAGAAGGCCCTCCCCGGAGGACAGCTCAATGAGACGGATGTCATCGAGAATTGGCCCGGTATCGAGCAGGTGGCGCCCGCTCCGCAGCTGATGAAACAGCTCCGCGCCCAGGCGGAACGGTTCGGGGCCGAGATCCTTCTTGATGAGGTCGTTCGCATCGAGCCCAGCGAAACGGCGCACCGGGTGGTGACAACGCGCGATACGATCGATGCACGGACGATCATCCTCGCATGCGGATCGCGTCCGCGCGAGCTCCCCGCAAAGGGATCCGATCGACTCAAGGGAAAGGGTCTCTCCTACTGCGCGACGTGCGACGGATTCTTCTTCCAAGGGAAGAACATCCTCGAAGTCGGCGCCGGAGATTCGGGCTTCACCGAGGCGCTTTTTCTCACACGATTCGCCGACTCGATCTCGATTGTCGTCCGCCACTCGGAAGACGATCCGAACGCGTTTCGAGCGTCAGGTATCCTGGAGCAGCGCGTCCGGGAACATCCCAAGATCAGCTTCCTCTGGAATCGTGTCGTGGAGGAGCTCCTCGGCGAAGACGCGTTGAGTGGCGTCCGGCTCAAGGATGTCGGTACGGGGGAGATGGAGGAGTTCCCGACCGACGGTGTGTTCGTCAACATCGGACATTTGCCGCAGACGGAGTTTCTCCGGGGCATCGTCGATCTCGACGAGGATGGCTACATCATGACGGACGGTCGCCTGCGGACGAACGTGGCAGGCATCTTCGCCGCCGGGGACGCGCGCATCGATGCTCACCGCTATGCGCAGGGCGTCGTCGCTGCGGGAGAGGGCGCAGTCGCCGCCATCGAGGCAGAGAGGTACCTTTCGGAGGTCTAGCGTCGATCCTCCCTGACACGCGTGAGGTGGGACGGCTCGGTACGAGGAAATCCTCTGCAACGGATGTAGCAGGGGACAGGGAGGCAGAGACCGATGTATCCAACGATCTCGAAGCTGTTTGACGACGCTGTGGCGGCACACGGCGACCGAATCGCATTGCGAATGCCCGTACCCAAGGAACGGAAACGTGGACGAGGCGTCAGGCTTGTCCTCAACGAGATTTCCTACGAACGGCTCGGAGAGATGGTCGGCCGCTTCTCGACGGCGCTCTCCGATCTCGGTGTCTCTCCCGGAGACCGCGTGGCCATCATGGCCAAGCCACGGGCTGCGTGGATGACAAGCTTCTTCTCGATTCTCCGGTGTGGGGGTGTGGTGCTTCCCCTCGACCCGGAACTGCAGAAGGGTGAGATCCGCCGCATTCTCAGCGAAGCTGAGGTCAAGGGCATCATTACATCCGGCGGGAGAGCGGACGACGTCGTCGAACTGAAGACTGGCGGACTTGAGAACATGTTCGTCATCTCGATGGATCGGGTGAAATCCGAGCACGTGCTTTTCCTCGATGCTCTGCTTCTCGGGAAGAAGCCGCTTCCCACCGTCGATGTCGATTCTGACAGCCTCGCAATTCTGATGTACACCTCCGGAACGACGGGCAACTCCAAGGGCGCGATGCTCAGCCACGCGAACATCACATCGAACGCGTTGACCGCGATGAAAGTCGTTTCGCTGACGCCGTTGGACAACTTCCTCTCCATCGTCCCATGGAGCCACATCTACGGACTGACAATCACGCTCGTCACACCGATCCTTGCCGGAGGAACGAGCACCTACACGCCGGTCGACCGCAACCTGGCTGCAGTGATGAAGGCGGCGAAGCCGACGATCATTCTCGGCGTTCCGAAGCTCTACAATGTCCTCTACGGCCGCGTCACGGGTTCGATCGCGTCGAGCCCGATCAAGGGGATGATCCATCGAGCCTCTCCAACGCTGATGGGAAACCTGGTCAAGAAGAAGCTGTTCGGCAAGCAGTTCCGTTTCTTCACGTCGGGCGGCGCCCCGCTGAGCCCGGAGGCCTCGTCGGGCTTCCGAAAGATGGGCATCGGAATCATGGAGGGGTACGGCCTCACAGAGACATCCCCGCTTCTCTCGATGTGCGAGGCGTTCGCCGAGGAGCCCGGCATGGTAGCGGTCGAAGGGGTCGAGCTTCGAATCGATCGCCCGGATGAGAACGGCGTGGGCGAAATCCTTGCGCGTGGCCCGAACATCATGAAGGGCTACTACAAGAACCCCGAGGCAACCGCCGAGGTCCTCGAGGACGATGGCTGGTTCCATACCGGCGATCTTGGAACCTACAAAGATGGCCGCTTGCTGATCTCCGGCCGCGCGAAGAACGTGATCGTCCTCGAGACCGGAATGAACGTGTATCCGGAGGAGATCGAGTGGGAATTCGTCTCGATCCCTGCTGTTGAAGAGATCATGGTCTACGAGGGTGAGCGTCAAGGGGCTCCCGCGGTTTGCGCCCAGATCTACCCGAACGAGGCTGCGCTCAACGAACTCGGGATCGAGGGAACCGGCGCCGCGCTCGAGCATATCTGGGAAGCGGTTCGCGAAAAAGGCGAGAACCTCGCCGTGTTCAAGCGGATCAAGCACAAAGAGTGCATTACACTCGTCGACGAACCCTTCCAGAAGTCGGCGAAACTCGACATCAAGCGGCATCTACACAAGTAGCGAGAGGAAGCAACATCCGAGACGCCCTCGTGTCTTGCGCGCGAGGGCGTCCTCTGCCAGCACTTGGTCGCTGCAAGGAGGCCCAGTGGTTGTCCTGCGTGGTGCAATAGAGGATAATAGGTGCACCAGGAGGGGATCACGGTGAGCCGAACCAACGCGCTATCGATCTATGTCCCAAAGAGCAAGAAGGACCGCAAACCCATTGAACGACTTACGAGGCTAGCCAGAGACCGCGATCGTTCCGTGAACTACCTCATCGTCGAGGCCATCCTTCAGTATCTGGACCGCGAGGACAAACGGTCCTAGCGGCAGCCCGAGAGGCCTCAGCCTTCCGACCGCGAAGCCTTGCCGTTTCGCCGTGCTTCGAGTAGCGATCTCCAACGTTCGAGTCGTTCGCGAACCGTCTTCTCATAGCCCCGAGCGGTAGGGCGGTAGTACTGCCGCCCAACGAGTGACTCGGGCAGGCAATCCATCGGTGCGACTCCTGCTTCGTGGTCGTGTGCGTAGGCATAGCCGCGTCCGTAGCCTAGCTCTTTCATCAGTCGGGTTGGTGCATTGCGTAAGTGGAGGGGAACCTCGGCTGCGGGATGATTCTCGACATCGGAGCGGACGGTTCCCATCGCGGCATAGAGCGCGTTGCTCTTGGCCGCCGTCGCCAGATAGACCGTCGCCTGCGCGAGTGCCAGATCACACTCGGGAAGACCCAGCGACTCGACGGCCTTCCACGCGTTGACCGCCTGCACGAGGCCCTGCGGATCGGCAAGTCCGATGTCCTCCGAGGCCATTCGGATCAGACGCCGCGCGATGAACCGCGGATCCTCGCCCCCCTCGATCATCCGAGCCAGCCAGTAGAGGGCGGCATCCGGATCCGAATTTCGAACCGACTTGTGCAGCGCGGAGATGATGTTGAAATGCTCATCACCAGCCCGGTCATAGCGCAAGGCTTTCCGCTGCACGGCCCGCGCCACCAGCTCGGCGTCGATCTCCCGACCCGGCGCAATCGAAGTGGCCAGCTCGAGCGCTGTTAACGCCCGCCGTGCATCACCATCACAGAGCGTAATCAACGACTGCATCGCCCGCTCATCAACTTCGAATCGATCCCCGAGTCCGCGCGTATCGGCAAGAGCCCGCGTAATCAGCTCCTGTAGCTGTTCCTCATCGAGCGGTTCGAAGCAGAACAACTGACATCGTGAGAGCAACGCGGCATTCAACGCATAGGACGGGTTCTCCGTCGTTGCTCCGATGAAGATAACACTCCCTTCTTCCAGAAAGGAAAGAAGCACGTCCTGCTGCGACTTGTTGAATCGGTGGATCTCATCGAGAAAGAGAAGATCTCGCTTCCCGTTCGTCTGCCAACGGAATCGCGATGCCTCGAGGACCTGCCGAACGTCCTTCACCCCGGAGAGAGCGGCGGACAGGTGCACGAAGCGCGCGTTCGATTTCTCCGCAAGGATTCGCCCAACCGTCGTTTTCCCGGTTCCCGGAGGCCCCCAGAAGAGGAACGACCGGTAGGTCTCCCGCTCGAGAAGCGACCGAAGCGGACCATCGGTTCCAAGTAGCTTCTCCTGACCGATGACCTCATCCAGGTCGCGAGGCCTCATTCGGTCCGCAAGGGGTGCGGCCTCGCCGAGCTCCCTTTCGTTGGGCGTCGTACGATCGATGTCCTCGAAGAGATGCATGCCCCGATCGTAGCCGAGCGTGACCGCTCCCTCCAACCGGATCCTCAGAGGATTCCGCATCCAACGCGAGCCCCATTCCCGCGCGGGCAGCGGCTCTTGACAGCGTTTGGGGCCTCTCATACCATTCGCTTCTGGGGTCGTTAGCTCAATGGTAGAGCAGCGGACTCTTAATCCGTTGGTTGTAGGTTCGAGTCCTACACGACCCACAGAACGAGGGACTCCCTCGGGGGGTCGTTAGCTCAGTCGGCAGAGCACCTGACTTTTAATCAGGGAGTCGCTGGTTCGAGTCCAGCACGACCCAAATAGGTCCCCATCATCTAGCGGCCTAGGATACCGGGTTTTCATCCCGGCGGCAGGGGTTCAAATCCCCTTGGGGACGCCATCAGGGAGCTCCTTGCGGCGCGCAAGGGGCTCGCTATAATGGGCGAGTAGCTCAGCTGGGAGAGCATCCGGCTTACATCCGGAAGGTCACAGGTTCGAGTCCTGTCTCGCCCAGTGGGCTCGTCTGATTACGGGGGCGTGGTCTAGTCTGGTCTAGGACGCTGGATTGTCACTCCAGAGATCGCCGGTTCAAATCCGGTCGTCCCCGCCAACGCGTGCCGAGGTAGCTCAGTTGGTAGAGCACCGCCCTGAAAAGGCGGGTGTCCCCAGTTCAAGTCTGGGCCTCGGCACCATCTCTTCGTGACAAATCCAATGGATGATCAGCATCTCCGAGGACATCTGTCCGGCTCTAGTGAAGCGGTCCAAGTTCCCTATTCTTGAGTATTCCCGCTGAAAGCCCCATCCATAGGCGTTTTCCTCCTGTTGAACATCAACCCAGCCTGTGGAAAACTCTGTGGACAACTACCCCGAAACGGCTCTGTTTGGGCAGTAGACTGTGGATAAGCTCCTGAGGAGGACGCTCAAAACGCTCGCCGCATGCCTAGCGATCCAGAGAACCGGTCTGTCCCCCGTTCTTCCACACGGTTATCCACAGCCATACGCCTTACGAGTTCGATGATTTTCTACTTATCCACAGACCGGGACTCGACGTCCTATCCTCAAGGGTTTGGCCCCCTGCCTTCGGATTGCCCCCGGCTCCGGCAGACGAAATCCGTGATCTCTGGGGGGACGTGTGTCCCGATCGACCGATATCCTGCACGGACAGCCGCATCGGGCCGTTGCCGGTCCGACGGCCCCTCCGATCCGTTCTCTTGACCCCGCGGAGGGGCGTTCCGTACTCTGATGGATCGCAAACGAGGGGATGGAATGGCCGACATGGTGTCTTCAGTATGGAACTCCGTCATCGCGGGTCTGAAGGAAGAGCTTACGCCAACGGGCTTTGATACGTGGTTCGAAGAGGCGCGAGCCATCGCGCTCGGCGAAGACTCTCTCACGATTTCCGTGCCGGATGTCTCGACCAAGGGAGGGATCGAGCGCCGCTTCCGTAACATCATCGAGGAGATCGCCTCCAAGACCTGCAACCACCCTGTCTCTCTCATCATCGAGGTGTCAGGGAACGGCGGAGAAGCCCAGGCGCTTGCTTCGACGGAGCCGGCTCGCAGACTCAACGGAACGTTGCCGCTGAATGCCGACTACACGTTTGAATCCTTCGTTCGCGGCAAGAACTGCGATCTTGCGTACTTCGCAGCCGAGGCCGTCTCCGACAAACTTGGAACTGCCTACAACCCGCTGTTCATCTACGGAAGCGTCGGTCTCGGGAAGACACATCTCCTGCAGGCTATCGGCAATCGCGTGCTTCAGCGCTCTCCGGGCAAGTCAGTCGTGTACACGACGTCCGAACGGTTTGCCATCGAGCTGATCAACGCAATCCGCAGCAACACGACACCCGCATTCCGCAGCAAGTACCGCGTGATCGATCTTCTGCTGATCGATGACGTCCACTTCCTCGAGGGCAAGGAGGCGACGCAGGAGGAGCTGTTCCACACGTTCAACGAGCTCCACGGCAACGAGAAGCAGATCGTCCTCTCCAGCGACCGCCCGCCCGAAGAGCTTTCCGGTCTGCAAGAGCGGTTGGTGTCCCGCTTCCGCTGGGGATTGGTCGCGGACATCCAAGCCCCGGACCTTGAAACGCGAATCGCGATTCTCCGAGAGAAGGCGCTTGCGCGAGGTCTCGACATCGATGTCAGCCTTCTCGAGTTGATCGCAACGCGGATTTCTTCGAATGTTCGCGCGCTCGAGGGTGCACTGATCAAGGCGCTTGCCTATGCGGAGCTACGTGGAGAGAACCTGACGCCGACGACCCTTGAGGGGGTCCTGCCGAAGGAGGGACAGCGCCCGCGGCTGACGATTACCCATATCAAGGAAGAGGTCGCGGCGCACTGCAACTTGAAACGCCAAGACCTTGAGAGCTCGAGTCGGAAGAAGGAGATTTCGCATGCTCGGCACATCGCCATCTACCTCGCACGGGAGCTCACAAGCCATTCGTTCCCGGCAATAGGCCGCGAGTTCGGCAACAGGGATCACACGACGATCATGCATTCGTACGTCAAGGTGAAGACGATGCTCAAGGAGACACCACTGCTGTTCGCTGAGCTAAGCGAGATTCAGGAGAACCTCCTTGCGAGGTACGCAATTCCTCGCTGATCGGCCTGCGCTTCTTGTGGAAACCCTGTGTATTCTGCTCCTTCACTCGGTGGAAAACGCAGGCTTCTCTGTGGACGAATCCTGTGGGGAGATTTCGCTCCGAGTTTCCACAGCTCTTCTCCACACCGTGGGGTTCGTTGTTCACAGGCAATTCACAGGTTCCTCCAGACGAAGATTGAGGCCCAGCCAGGGCTTTTCGGGTTCTCCCCCGTCTGAGCAAGTGCCTGCTACTACAACTACTCTCCAACGCAAAAAGAGAGGACACAGTACCCTGAAGTAGTCCCGATTGATGCTTGTGGAGTCTCGAACTAGAATGGAGTCCCATGCCTCGAGTGAAGAACACAACGATTCTCGCGATACGCTCCACGGAGGAGAGCAAGGCGGTCATCGCCAGTGATGGCCAGGCGACCCTCGACACGACGATCATTAAGAAGAACACGAAGAAGGTCTACCGGCTGCACGATGAGCGGGTTCTTGTCGGATTTGCCGGGGCAACAGCCGATTGCCTGGCCCTTCTCGACAAGTTCGAGGGCAAGCTGAAACGCTATGATGGGAAGCTCCATCGCTCGGCAGTGGAATTGACCAAGGAGTGGCGAACCGACCGGGTACTTCGGCACCTGGAAGCTGTGCTTGTTGCGGCCAGCAAGGACGGCCTGTTGATGATCTCCGGTGCGGGCGATGTTCTGGAACCGGATGGCGGGATCATCGGGATTGGCTCCGGCGGACCGTATGCGCTGGCTGCAGCGAAGGGACTGATTGTAGCCGGCGGGACGGACATCGAATCCATCGCCAGTCAGGCATTGACCATCGCCTCGGAGATCGACATCTACACGAACGATGCGATCGTCCTCGAAACCGTTTCTTGGTGACCTCTATGACCGAATTGATTGAAGTCCAGAACCCTAGGCTTTCAGGATTGACCCCGCCTCAGATCGTCGAGGAACTCGACAAGTACATCGTAGGCCAGCAAGCCGCGAAGAAAGCTGTTGCCATTGCGCTTCGAAACCGCATGCGCCGCCAGTATGTCGACGATGAGATCCGAATGGAAATCCGGCCGAAGAATATCCTGATGATCGGTCCCACCGGCGTCGGAAAGACGGAGATCTCTCGGCGTCTTGCGCGGCTGACGACCTGTCCGTTCGTCAAGGTCGAAGCGACGAAGTTCACCGAGGTGGGCTATGTCGGACGGGACGTCGAGTCGATGGTCCGAGATCTCGTGGACATCGCAATCGACATGATGCGCGAGGAGGAGATCCTTCGCGTCGAGGAGGAAGCCGAGCGCCTCGTCGAGGAGGAGATCCTCGACGCCCTGCTCCCCGCGCCCTCAGAGACCGCGGATGAAGAGCGGGAGGAGAGCACACGCGCCACCCGCGAGAAGCTGCGGGCCAAGCTTGAAGCGGGGGAGCTGGAGGAGCGCTACATCGAGATCTTCGTGGAGGAGCAGGCCACACCGCAGCTCGAGATCTTTTCGCAAGACGGGATTGATCAGATGGGAATCGACATGGGGAACGTCCTCTCGGGGTTGTTGCCCACGTCGCGGAAGAAGCGCCGCATCCGGATCCGCGAGGCGCGATCCGTATTGTTCGAGCAGGTTCTCGATCAGCTGATCAACATGGAGGATGTGCGACAGGCCGGACTCCAACTGGCTGAGGAGATGGGGATCGTTTTCCTCGACGAACTCGACAAGATCGCCGCAGGCGGACGCGAGGAGACGGGTGGGCCAGGCGTCTCGCGGCAAGGCGTCCAGCGCGACCTTCTTCCGCTCCTTGAGGGAGCAGCGGTGCGGACGCGATACGGCGCCGTCAGCACGGAGAACGTCCTGTTCATCGCGGCGGGGGCGTTCAACATGTCCAAGCCCTCGGATCTCATTCCCGAGCTCCAAGGGCGCCTGCCGATCCGGGTCGAGCTCGACAGCCTGACTGCGGCCGATTTCCGCCGCATCCTCTGCGAACCGAAGGACGCGCTGGTCAGACAGTACCAGGCGCTTCTCGCGACCGAGGGCATCGTCCTCGCCTTCGAAGAGGAGGCGATCGACGCGATTGCCGAGATCGCCTACGAGCTGAACCAAACGACCGAGAACATCGGTGCCCGACGCCTCTCGACCGTGATGGAGAAGCTGATGGAGGACCTGAGCTTCGAAGCGGAGGCCCATCGCGGAGAGACGATTCGAGTGGACAAAGCCTACGTCCAGCAGCGCCTCGCGGGAATCGTGAAGGACCCGGACCTCTCACGCTACATCTTGTAGCATTCGCAGCGGAGGCTGCGTGCGAGGCATTCCGCCGCGTTCATTTCGACCCCGTGGGCGAGGCAATTGGTCGACTCTGGCCGACAGTCCTCCAGAGCAGTAAGATACGGAATCTCAAATCCCAAGGGGGAATGATGATCCGCATCACACTGCCGGATGGCTCCATCCAGGAGCAACCCGAGGGCATCTCGATCCTCGAGGTTGCGTCGTCGATTGGACCGCGTCTCGCCGAGGCGACGGTCTGCGCTGTGGTCAACGATACGTTGCGCGACATTCGCGAGACGCTGACCGAGGACTGCACGCTGACGCTCGTCACGACGGGCAAGCTGCAGGCGCTCGAGACGCTCCGCCACACGACGACGCACATCATGGCTCAAGCGGTGAAGCGGCTCTTCCCCAATGCGAAGTTGGGGATCGGCCCGGCGATCGAGGACGGCTTCTACTACGACTTCGATGTGGCGCAGCCCTTCTCCGAAGAGGATCTCGAACGGATCCGGACGGAGATGTGCTCGATCATCGAGGCCGACCTTCCGATTGAGCGCAAGGTTCTCCCGAAGAGTGAAGCGATCGCTCTTCTGAAGGAGCAGGGCGAGACCTACAAGCTCGAACTGGTCGAGGAGCTCGAAGATGCCGAGATCAGCTTCTTCGAGCAAGGCGGCTTTGTCGATCTCTGTCGGGGGCCGCATCTGCGATCAACCGGACGAGTCAACGCGGATGCGATGGGTCTAGTGACCGTCTCCGGGGCCTACTGGCGTGGGGACGAATCGCGGCCGATGCTCCAGCGGATCTACGGCACCGCGTGGGAGAAGACGAAGGATCTCGAAGACTATCTCTGGCGCCGAGAGGAGGCCGGGAAGCGCGATCATCGGAAGATCGGCAAGGATCTCGATCTCTTCAGCATCCATGAGGAAGGGGGCGCGGGACTCGTCTGCTGGCATCCCGCGGGCGCGCGCCTGAAGCGGCTGATTGAGGAGTTCTGGTACGCCGAGCACGATCGCGGCGGGTACGAAATCGTCTCCACGCCGCACATCGGCAAGGCGCAGCTCTGGTCGATCAGCGGGCACCTCGATTTCTATCGCGAGGGCATGTACTCACCGATGGACATCGATGGCGTCGACTACTACATCAAGCCGATGAACTGTCCGTACCAGATCCTGATCTACAACACCAAGGTGCACTCCTATCGGGAGATGCCTCTGCGTTGGGCCGAGCTCGGTACGGTCTATCGCTACGAGCGATCGGGGACGCTGCACGGGCTCCTTCGCGTTCGCGGATTCACGATTGACGACGCGCATATCATCTGCCGGCCCGATCAGGTCGACCAAGAGCTTCGACGGGTCTATGCGTTCAGCATGGACATGCTCCAGGCGTTTGGGTTCAAGGAGTTCGATATCTATCTCTCGACCCGCCCGCACGAGGGCAAGGCCGTGGGCGAGCCGGCGCGCTGGGAGCAGGCCGAAGCGGCCTTGCGCGCCGCGCTCGATGAGAGAGGCCTACCGTACGCGGTTGACGAGGGAGGCGGTGCCTTCTACGGACCGAAGATCGACATCAAGGTGAAGGACCTTCTCGGCCGATCCTGGCAGTGCTCGACGATCCAGTTCGACTTCAACCTGCCGGAGCGATTCGACATGACCTACATCGGCGACGATGGACAGAGTCATCGACCGTTCATGGTGCATCGTGCGCTGCTCGGAAGCCTCGAGCGGTTCATCGGTTGCTTGATCGAGCACTATGCCGGCGCCTTCCCGGCCTGGCTCTCGCCGGTGCAAGTGACGCTGATCCCGATCGCCGATCGTCACGTGGGCTACGCGGAGAAGGTGCTTGCACAGCTGCAAGAGGTCGGCATCCGGGCAACCATTGACACGACGTCGGAGCGGATGAACGCGAAGATTCGAAATGCCCAGCTGCAAAAGGTCCCGTACATGCTCGTCATCGGAGATCGCGAGCAGGAGGCCGGTGCCGCGGCACTTCGGCTCCGCGATGAGACGGACCTTGGGGCGAAGCCGGTGGACGAAGTCATCGACCTCATCCGCCGGATCGTTGCCGACAAGTCGCTCGACTTGACGTAGACCAGCCCGGAAACCGGTGGGACAGCGTCCGCCGTCGATGACGTTGTCCCACCGCCTCCGGCCTCCTGAAGCGTCGCACGGGCAGCGCCATGCCCGGCAACTCTCAGCTGGCGGCGAGAGTGCAGAGGC
>Ga0272441_10008584_pt1 | contig 16126 bp, 11 predicted proteins | sample SSMProp6N_FD_193582 | JGI IMG/M metagenome (GOLD analysis project Ga0272441, IMG submission 193582) | Marine sediment archaeal communities from Little Sippewissett salt marsh, Falmouth, MA, United States - SSM-Prop-6N | ecosystem: Environmental > Aquatic > Marine > Wetlands > Sediment ... | reverse complement strand
GTCCTCGCGAGCCGTCTTCGGCCTGTTCTGAGCACGCAAAAACCCGGCTCGCGAGGACGCTCGCCCCACCACGCTCGCCCACCGTGCATGCGCTTGGGGTGAAACAATCGATTTGCGGGCCGATGCCGCTCTTGAAGTGCAGCGATCCCCCATGCGTATGGGGTGACGCGATTCTTGACACCCGCTTGCGGCCAGTACAATCAAGCGCTCCCGATTCCGCAAATAGCTCTGGCTAAACGAGTGTCATCGGGCCGTACCTGATCGTGTATACTGACGAGGCGGGAACCTGCATGTTCCGTTGTGGCCGCCGAGAGGAGGATCGCGATGAGACTGTACTCGTGGAACGTGAATGGGCTTCGGGCAGCGGCTCGCAACGGCTTTCAGGACTGGCTCGAGCAGACGCAGCCGGACGTGCTGTGTCTGCAGGAGACCCGGGCCAACCCCGGCGAGGTCAATCCGGACGTCGCCCAACCCGCAGGCTACGCGGCGTTCTGGAACCCGGCCGAGAAGAAGGGGTACAGCGGCACGGCCACCTTCACGAAAACAAAGCCCTTGTCCATCAGCAACATGGGGGTCAACAAGTTCGACGTCGAGGGCCGCGTACAGGTGCTCGAGTTCGAGCCGTTCACCTTGCTCAACGCCTACTTCCCCAACAGCCAGCCCGAGCGCGCGCGCATCGACTACAAGCTCGCGTTCTGCAAGGCCGTGCAAGCGCTCTGCAACAAGCTGCGCGGGGCCGGCAAGAGCGTGATCCTGTGCGGCGACTACAACATTGCCCACGAAGAGATCGACCTCGCCCGGCCAAAGCAGAACGTCGACAACCCCGGCTTCCTTCCCGAAGAACGCGCCGCCATGACCCGGTTCCTCAAGGCGGGCTACGTCGACGCATTCCGGCAGTTCAACAAGGCGCCGGGGCAGTACACGTGGTGGTCCTACCGGGGGCGTGCGCGGGCAAATAATATCGGGTGGCGCCTTGACTATCATTGCGTGAGCAAGGAGTTCATGCCCCGCGTCAGAGAGGCCGCCATTCACCCGGACGTGATGGGCTCGGACCACTGTCCGGTTTCGCTACTCATCGAGTGAGGGCCGCCATGAATTCGCAAGTGACAACGAAACGAGGCGACCAGGGGCAGACCACAGCGCTGAGCGGCGATTCCTATTCGAAGGCCGATCCCGTCATGGCGTGTGTGGGCACGTTGGACGAACTCCGAGCCCACACCGCGATGCTTCGTCTCAGAATCATCGAAGAACGGCCGGAGGATCGTGAGGCACTGGCCGAGTTTCTCCTGTGGCTTCTCCACATGCACTTCCTGATAGGCTCGGCGTGCAGCGACCCGCTCAACAAGCATCCGGAGTATCGGCGCCGCGATCTTTCCGCCGGGGATGTCGAGAAGCTGGAAGCGGAACAGCAACGCCTCGAAAGGCGCACCCCCCTGCCGAAGAGCTTCATCGTGTCCGCTGCGAACACGCTCGCCGCGCAAGCCGATATTGCGTGCACCGTGGCGCGGCGGCTCGAACGCAATCTCGTAGGGCTCAAGGAAGCCGTGCCGGCCTTTGAAGCCGTGGACATCCTTCAATTCGTCAACCGGCTCAGCGACTTCCTATATGTGCTCGCCAGAAGTCTCGAACACCCCACACACGAGACCGTGGACTACCGCATCCTTGACGGTTAACCGTCGTGGCCGTGGCGCGGAGAGTGCGCGCTCATGGACCGTGGCTGAGGCGCGCGGGGTCTTCTCACTGCGCTATCTTCGGTTCCGTGCCGTAGGCGTTGTCGAGGACGTTGGTCTTCTCGGAGGCGCGCACGGCTTCCTCGGGTGTGGCGTGCTTCGGGAACCAGTTGTGGTGGATGTCGCACTGCTCCTGGGGCACGCCGCGGATCGCCACCGGCGTCTGCGGCGCGCGGAACGTGTTGTTGTGGATTGCGATAGACGTGCCTGCAATGTCGGTGCCATCCTTCCGGTCACGCCCGCCGTGCATATCGAAGCAGTGGCTGAGCGACACGCCCAATTCGAGGTTATGCCGCGCAATGTAGCTGCACCCCGGACTCCCCGTTCCGGCGATCGAGTGCCGATTCGCGTCGAAGAGGTTGTACTCGATCAACGAAGACGCCGTGCTGTGCGAAATGCCGTAGCCCAAGCCGTTGTACTGGCAATGGTGGATGAAGTTGTGGTGGATGTGGTGGCCTTGGCCCTTGGCCAGGCGAACGCCCGCATGCCCAAAGCCCGAGATATCGCAGTTGTCCACTTCGAGGGCGTCGTGCTCGGTTGAAATGCCATCCTGCGTCGGAAACTTGTAGTAGTAGGCATGGCCGCCGCCGTCAGGACTGAAGGCCCGGCGATGATGGTCCAGGTAGCGCTTGGTGTTCGGTCCCCGGATGCGCAGCCCGGTCACGCGCACGTTCGGGCCTGCGGCGCGGATCATGACGGGGGTCTTGAGTACATCGCTGGTGAGCAGGGCGCCCTGCGATCCATCGTGGCCGCGGTCACCGGCCAGAGTGACGCCCGGCGGCACCTCCAAGACGAGTTGCTCGATGTAGATGAAGGTGGTCAGATCGATCTCCGTCTCGCCTGGGATGAACACGACCTGCCCTTCTTTCGCGTTAGACAGGGCCTCAACCAAGGCCTCGAGATCCGTGACCGCGAAGTCGCCGCCCGACACGATGCCCGCATAGCCTTCCGCGCCGCCAATCGGCCCGTGCTCGTCGGGCTTGGCGCCGTACAACACGCCGGCGATCTCGATCGACATCGGCTCGTCTGCCATTACGCAACACGCCAACGTGCAAAGGCCAACCAGTAAGAACACGAGCACTCTCATGGCGCTTCTCCTTAAGCTTTTCCAGTCTCCGACGGGGTGTTACATATCGGCAGCCATCTCTTCGGCGTGCTGGGCCACGTAGTCGGACCAGGACTTCATCCAGGGCACGGGCGTGTAGGGCTTGGCGAGGCCATGGCGGATCACCCCCAAGCCGTACACCTCGCGCTCGAGCTTCTCACGGGTGGCCCAGAAGGCTTCCGCATTGGCAAGGCGGGCCTCAGTCCACGTTTCCTCGCTCATGATGGCCGCATGGCGCCGGAACAGCTCGATCTTGAGGTCCCACTGGCGCACGCGCCAATCGTCGCGCGGCATGCCTTCACACAAGCGCTCGAATTCCGCTCGCGCCTGCGCCGTATCCACCTCGTAAGGGCGGCCCCACTGCTTGAGCCAGGCCGCCCATGCGGCAGCGGACTCGCCGTCGGCGTGGAAGTACCGCTGGGCATACGCGCGCAATACCTCGTCAACCGCCGCAAACCGTCCCGAAGAGATCCCGGCCAGGATGGCCCGGTTGACATCCTCGTAGTTTCCCTCAGAGTACGCCATGAACCCAGTGACGCCATGGCCCTTGAGGGTCGTCAGCGTCTGCGGCAATCGCTCGGGCGCAATCACCGGGCCCAAATGGCCGTAAATGTCGCGCGGCGACGCGGTGTCCGCATAGCCGTTGTGGATGAACGCGCGGCGTTCGCAGTCCGCGGGTAGCTTCTCGTCCGACACGTCCGTCTCGCCGTACGGCACGTACATGGCGATGCTCCGGGCCCAACCGGGCGCTTCGGCCTCGGCCCACTCGGCGAACTGACGGTGCTCTTCGTCGCTCCACCACCACCCGAGAAAATGCATCTCGATGCCGGGGTGGTGTTCCAGGGCAATGGCGTCGATCTCCTTGCACAGTTTCGCGAAGGTCAGTATCCACGGCTGGCAGGCCTCACACGTGCACCCGCCATAGTCGTAAAGGCACGGCCATAATCCTGCCAGGTGCACGCCGGCCTTGGCCAAGTCCGCGAATAGGTTCTCGTAGTTCCGAAGAATGATCGCGCGGGCTTCGGGTTTCGAAGGGCAAATCAGTTGACCGAAAACACGTTTGCCCTTCTTGGCGAGTAGGTCCGGCCGGCACTGGTCCACGTAAACGTGATTCGGTGTGATGATCAGGTCGCACTTCAGACCCGCCGCTTGGGCCGACCGGAAGTTGGCCTTCTTGCGATCCCAGAGCGCGCCGCCCATGTTATACAGAGGATCCACAAACGGGTCCGAGCAATCGATCGTGTCGAACCAGTCCCCATACCGGTTGAAGCCCCAATACACGGCCTCCTCGAGAATGGCGCGCATCTCGCGTTCGCCCATGGCTTCGTAGCTGTTCCCGAAATGCCCCGGCGCGTACAGGCCCCGGTGGGCAAACAGCGGTTCCCCGGCCGGTGCTGCGTCCGCCGCGTACACGCTCAGCGGGGCAAGCAGTCCGATAAGCATCAGTATTCCTCCTGCCAGCAGGTGCTTTGGCGTCACATACGCGCGCACGATTGTCATCGCCCTCCTCCTGTGTCAAACATGCCTGCTTCGGAGCACCCACCATAGCACAGAGCAACGCGCTCGAACAGCGTTGTCGTTGTACGCGTCTCGTCCGGCTGTTAGAATCGACCATGTCCTTGACCCTCGAATGATGCCGAAACGTAAGGGAGAGAAGGCATGTTCTTGATGGCCCTAATGGCAACGCTGTTGTGTGAGGCGCAACCGGAGGACCTCGATGTGAAGGTCCTGCGGACGGTGACGGTGTTTGAAGCCGAGGAACATCTGAATTTCCCGTGGGTGTTTCGCGGGCCGGGAGACTTCCTGGCGATGGGCTGCTCGATAGGCCAGCATACCAAGACCGAGCGGGGCATGCGGCTGATGTCCATGGACGACGGAGACACGTGGCGCGTGCCCGAAGGGCAAACCGTGGGCGGCATGGGCACATTGCTGCGCGACGGCCGGGCCGTGGACCTGTCCTGTTGGGGACCGAAGGTTAACGATGACGGCTCGTATCCCGCGACGACGCTCTACTACGCTGACGGCGGGCGGAAGCTGGCCGAGAAGGTAGCCGGGGCCGTGACCTTGCCGTTCGTGATGAGTCCCCATTTCCACCGCAGCATTGTCGAGATGCCGGACGGCGCGTTGCTTGCGACCATCTACGGACGGCAGGAGGGCCACAAGAAATACACCGCGGCCGTCCTTCGCAGCGAGGATGGCGGAAAGCGTTGGGACTTCCTGTCGGTCATTGCGCAGTCTGAGGAGGTCGGGAACGAAGGATTCTGTGAAGCCGCATTGGTGCGGCTCGATAACGGGGACCTGTTTTGCGCAATGCGGGTGGGCGGCCCGTTGCACACCACCCGGTCGACCGACGGCGGGCAGACGTGGAGCGCGCCGGAAGTGGTGGCCGACCACGGGGTCGACCCGGCGCTGGTCCTGATGAGCAACGGGGTCTTGGTGCTGAGCTACGGCCGGCCAAACGTGGACCTCCTGTTCTCCTCGGACGGAACCGGACGGGAATGGGGCCCGCCCATGACGTTGTACCAGGGTCCGGGATGCAGCTACACCTCGTTGGTCGAGGGCACGAACGGCGACCTGCTTGCCTTCTTCTCGCAGTCCGGCTTCTGTGGGGGGGCTGGCACAGGCCCGCTGAACATGATCCGGCTGGCCCGCTTGTCCGTGAGGCGCAAGTGAGTTCAGGGGTCAGGGGTCAGGGGCAGGGGATCCGGATTGGTTTGGGGCCCATGCCCAAGCGGCTGCGTAGACGTGCACTCATCAGGAGAAACGAACAAGGACTACCTTAAGGCGCTTGCCGGCCCTGTCAGAAGGTGACGAGTTGGCGGAAGGCGTCGTAGCGTTGCAGGATATCGTTCATGGTGATTTGGGCGAGGCGGGCGGGGCCGAAGGCTTGGCAGGCGAATGAGGCGATTATGGTGCCGTGGACGATGGCCTGGCGGAGCGTGGCCGGGTCGGTGGCGTCTTTGTAGGCAATGTAGCCCATGAGGCCGCCGCCAAAGGTGTCGCCGGCGCCGGTGGGGTCGACCAGGTTTTCGAGGGGCATCGCGGGCGTGGCGAAGAATTGTTCGTCCTCGAACAGGAGGCACCCGTGTTCGCCTTTCTTGGCGATCACGATGCGGGGTCCGAGTTGGGCGACGGCGCGTGCGCCTTTGACAAGGTTGGGCTCGCCGGTGAGGTCTTTGACTTCGGCGTCGTTGATGAGGATGGCGTCGACGCGCCGCATGGCGCGGTCGAGGTCTTCGCGTGCGGTGTGGATCCATAGGTTCATGGTGTCCAGGGCGACGAACTGGGCCTGGGTCTGTTCGAGCACTTCGAGTTGGAGGGAAGGATGGATGTTGCCCAGAAACAGGAATTTGGCTTCGCGTGCGGCCTCGGGGAGCTTGGGATGAAACTGCTCGAACACGTTCAATTGTGTGTCCAGCGTGTCGCGTTCGTTCATGTCCTGGTGATATTTGCCGGCCCAACGGAAGGTCTTTCCGGGTACGGTTTCGAGTCCGTCCAGGATGATTCCCTTTGCTTTGAACAGGTCCACGTGCCCAAGGGGGAAGTCTTCGCCCACAACGCCCACAAGGTGCACGCGGGTGTAGTTGGACGCGGCCAAAGCGAAGTAGGTGGCCGCGCCGCCGAGCTCCTCTTCGGTCTTCCCTGAAGGGGTCTCGACCGTGTCCAGGGCTATCGAACCCACAACGGTAACACTCATGAGTATGACTCCTTCCCTGCCGGCGTAGGCGTTGGGGTGCAGCGCGCGGCCCTGTGTTAGCGTCCGCTTGCGGATTCGCGCAGAGGCGGTTCACTGTCGGTCCAACCGTTCTGTCCTTCGGAGGCGCCTTTTGTGTCGATCTCGAGTTGGTCCATTTTGTATTTGAGTATGCGGCGTGTGGTGCCCAGCATCTCCGCGGCGCGGGACTGAACGTAGGCGGCACGTTCGAGGGCGGATGTAATGAGACGGCGCTCCACGGCCCGCACGGCTTCGTCTAAGGGCAGGCCCTCCAATTCGTCCAATTCAGAGGTGGCCTCCTGGGGCCTTTGTGTAGTGGGCAGCATCATGGCAAGCGATTCCTGCGTGATGACCTTTTCGTTCCTGCAGCAAATGAGGGTGCGTTGGACGGTGTTCTCGAGTTCGCGGACGTTGCCCGGCCAGTCATAGGCTTGTAAGGTGGCCATGGCCTTGGGGGAGATCTCGACGACCTTCGCATTGGTCGCCGGGACGTATTTTGCCACGAAATGGGCAACGAGTCTGGGGATGTCGTCCCTGCGCTTGCGCAGCGGCGGCAATTCGACTGGCAACACGTTGATGCGGTAGAACAAGTCCTCGCGGAATGAGCCGTCCTCAATGCCCTTGTACAGGTCACGGTTCGTGGCGCAGACAAAGCGGACGTCCACCTCAATCACTTTAATGCTGCCCACCGGGTAGAAGCGCCCGTCTTGCAGGACGCGCAGCAGCTTGGCCTGGGCCTCCAGCGGCATTTCGCCAATCTCGTCGAGGAAGAGGGTTCCGCGGTCGGCCGCCTGGATCTTGCCCATGCGTTTCTGGGTCGCGCCGGTGAAGGCGCCTCGCTCGTGGCCGAACAGCTCGCTTTCAACGAGGTGCGGGGGAATTGCACAACAGGAAATAGGGACAAACGCGTTCTCGGCCCGCTTCCCGCCGGAGTGGATGGCCCGGGCGAGGAGATCTTTGCCCGTACCGCTCTCGCCGGTGATCAGCACCGTGGAATGGACCTCGATGGCGTGGCGCGCCATTTCGAGCGCCCGCATAAGGGGCAGCGATTCGCCGATAATGGCCTCGAAGCCGGCCGTGCCGGCCTCACGCAAGGCGGTGAGTTCAAACTTCTCGCGTCGTTCGGACAGAATACGTTCGATGAGCAGCGTGACTTCATCCACGTCAAAGGGCTTGATGACGTACTCGCGGGCGCCGCGTTTCATGGCTTCGACGGCCGTGGACACGCAGTTCGAGGCCGTCACCACGATCACGGGAATATCTTCGCCGCGCTGCGCCAGCGCGGCGAGGAATTGCAGTCCGTCCATCTCGGGCATGGTGAGATCGAGCAGAATCAGGTCCGCGTGGTGATCGGAAAGCAATTTCAGTGCGGCCCGCCCGTTTTCGGCGACCATCACGCGGTACTTGTCGTCGAGCATAATCCGGTACGACTGGCGCACGCTGGACTCATCGTCAATTGCTAGAATCGTCTTCATGGTCTTTCCTGGCAGAGGGCACCGAGAAGGAAAAGGCACTTCGCCCCTCCGCTGTTTTGGTCAACTCGAGACTACCTTTGTGCTGTTGCATAATGCGCGCGGCCGTGGGAAGTCCCAGCCCCATGCCGCGCTCCTTCGTGCTGTAAAACGGCATGAACACGTGGGCCGCCTGGTCCTCAGGAATCCCCGGCCCGGTGTCCAACACGACGACTTGACAAATGTCCCCTTCCTTCTTGGTGGTAACCTTCAGCTTGCCGCCTTCGGGCATGGCATCTATGGAGTTCTGCAGGACATTGGCCACGGCGCGCGGGAAATGGACGGGGTCAATGTCGGCCTCAGTGGGTTGGGGCTCCCACTCGGCCTCGATGGTGATCGCCCGCGCGCGCAGTTCCTCTTCGAACGAACGGAGCACCGTGCGCACCGTTTCGTTGATGTCGGCGCGCTGGAGCATCAGTTTGGGTTCACGGGCGAAATCAAACAGCGTCTCGACAACGCCGTTGATTCGGGCGACTTCCTTGCGTACGACCCGTTCAAAGGACTCGCGGAAATCCACGGAATCGTATTTCCGCGGAAGCAGTTGCGCAAACGTGTTGATTGCCACCATCGGGTTCTTCACTTCCTGCGCGACCCGGGACGCGAGGTACTCCCAGAAGGGGCTGTATGCGATCTCCTCGCGGGACACCTCCTGTTCCGGTACGTCCAGGAAGCTTACGACGACGCCTTGCCCACCCAGCGGGGTCACGCACAACTCGAGTGTTGCATCGGTGGCGAAATCATGCACGCGCTGCCTCAGACGCGGCTTGGCGTCCGCCAACGTGCGCAGCACTACATCGGCAAAGCCCGATCCGAGTTTCTGGACGCTCTGACCGATCACGTCCCCGGCCGATAACCCCAACAGCCGTTCGGCCTGCTCATTGATCATCGAGACCGTCTTGTCGGGCAAGACCGTCACCACGCCGCTGCTGACTCTGGCGAGAATGGTATCGAGGCGCGTCTGCTCGCCTGCACTATTCTGATGCTGGTACGCCATATCGAGCGTCGTTGAGGCATAGCGCCCCATCATGGTGAGCAACTCGCGTTCTTCGAAGCCGTATTCGAGGCCGGATGCCTTCTCGCCGATGACGATGGCGCCGCATACGCATCCGTCACGTATAAGGGGGACGGCCAAGCGCGCGCCTATCACGTGCATTTCCTTGACGGCCGCGGCCGCCTCGCGGTTCACGGCGCGATCAAACAGGCAGGCATTCTCCTCAAACCACCGCATGAGCCCGCTGGCAAAGCTCAAACGGAGGCACTCGGTTACACGGGCTGCGATGCCGTTGCTCGCAACGATCCCGACGGCGCCCTTGCTTTCGAGCAATACTGCGGCGCGGGCCGCGTCAAAGATGTCGATCACGGCCTCAACGAGTTCCCGGCTGAGCCGGTCCAGGTCATCAAAATCGGACGAAATACGGGTCAGCCAGCGGAGGGCCGCCTGATGTCGACTCAGGACGGTACTCCTGGCAAGCGCATCGAGATCCGGGACGGGTTTCTCGACCGTGACCTCAGTGTGGCTGGTGACGCGGGCGACTGCGGCCCGGACGGCCTCTGCTGCAATGGGTTTTTGGACGCATGCCCGGGCGCCCGCAAGGGTCAAGCTGGCCCGCGATTCTGGGTCGCTCCGGCTGGACAGCATGATGACGGGCACCGCGGGCGCGGCTTCAACAATGTGGGCCAAGGCCTCCTGCCCGAGGCGACGGGTGTCGTCGATGATCACGGCGTCGGCCTCGATGGCGACCAAACGGCGCCGGGCGTCCTCGACGGTGGTTTCAAAAAGCAGGAGGTCCGTTTCCGGTACGGCATTGCGCAATGCCTGACACGTCATGCGGTCGTCCGCTATCACTAGAAGGACATTCATCTTCTGGCCCCACTCGTGGCTGGCGCCTGAGCTTCCGCCAACGGCAATGTCACTACAAACGAGGTACCCTCGCCTGGAACGCTCGTCACATCGATGTCGCCCCCATGTTCGGCTACGATACCATGAACGACCGACAATCCCAAACCGGATCCTTCTGACTTCGTCGTGAAGAAGGGGTTGAAAAGGCGGTCCAAGTGCTCCGGCGGGATGCCGCACCCCGTATCGGACACGACCACGCGGACGCAGTCGGCCCCCAGCAATGGCGATTGCCCTTTTCGCGTGAGGTGGCTCCGATCACGATACATCCTGACGCCCAGAAGGCCGCCCACGGCCGTCTCGGTCGCCACCGCGGTGGCGTGGTCGTCGTCTGCCTCATAGACGGCGGTCTCAGCCAGGTTGGCCGCGAGCTCATTGATGGCCTCGATGGCGTTCAGGAACAGGTTGAGAAACACCTGGTGAAGCTGCTGTTCATCCCCGTGGACAAGCATGGCCTCACGCGGAAAATCGGTCTCGACGGTGACGTTCGCCTTACGGGCTTGCGAATCCACCAAGGCGAGCACATCCTTTATGACGTCCCGGAGACTATGGTCGGCGAACTCGACCGGCTTCGCCCGCGAGAAGTCGAGGAGCCGGCTCACAATGCCGTCGATGCGTTCTACTTCATGGGGTACGACTTCGGCAAAGGTTTTTCGGAAATCGGCATCTTCATAGCGATTCAGCAGGAGTTGGGTGAAGGTCTTGATCGAAACGAGTGGATTCTTCACTTCGTGGGCCATGCCCGCGGCCAACGTCCCGATCGACGAAAGGCGGTCGGCCCGTTGCACGTTGCGTTCGAGGCGCCGGATCTGGGTCATGTCGTGGATCATGGCCATGGCCCCGGTGCTGACGTCGCCGGAGGTCTTCAGGCAGGACGTGGACATAACTACGGGGATGTCTTCGCCGTCCGGCCCAACGATAACGGTTTCGAAATCGCCAATACCGCGTTGGTCAACCAACGTGCAGCTGAGGACGTCGGCTACTTCGCTATTTAGGGATTTAATATGTTGCCCTATCTTTACAGTGCCAAGTATTTCAATAGCGCTTCTGTTTATGGTAGCGACCTCTCCGTGCGAATCCACAGCGATGACCCCCCCGCGCATGCTGCTGAGAATACGCGCAAGGTGCAAATTCACCTCTTCGAGTTTGTGGTAGAGGCGCGCGTTTTCGATGGCGGTCCCGAGGGGGCCGGCCAAGGTGGTGAAGACTACGATGTCGTCGTTCGAATAGATCTCGCCCGAAGTCCGCTCGCCTAGCGTCAGGATGCCCACCACACCCGAACGCGAACGCAACGGCACGCACATGTAGGCCTCCAACTCGGCCAGTTGTTTCGCGATATCCATTCCTTGGTCCGTGGGCCGTTCGTGCAGAAGCTTCTTGAGGACGATCGGGTCCGGGTTATCATTGATGTACTCGAGTAATGACGCGAATTCGGCCGTGGTCCGTTTGCGATCCCCGGGAATGCTCGAATACACGCTCACGAGCGTGTGCGGGTCCCTTTCGTCTACAAGCAGGACGCGCAGATGCTTGGCGCCTATCGTATTGTGAATCTCGCGCGCCACGGACTCGAGCAACTCGTCAAGGCGCACGAAGTGCGCCAAGTCGCGCGTCAGACGCGCGCAGAGCCGGTTGACGTCGTACCGGCGGTTCAGGACGGTCCGATCAACCACCAACTGGATACGTTCCTTGAGGGGCTGCAGGACCAGCGCGATCACCCCGGCGGCCAAGACGGTCGTGGCGATATCGCCGGCCCGGCCCCCGCTGCTGAACACCAACTGGACGAACGAGATCATGCCCACGAAAATGCAGACCACGGCAACGGTGACCGCGGCGTATACGGTCGTGCGTGAGACGATCACCCAGATGTCGAGGAGATGATAGCGCACCATGGCATACGCGAACATGCCCATGAGCAGCACGCTGAAGATGGGGCCGTACGCCTCGAGGCTGCCCAGATCGAATGCAGGCGCGAGGAGATTCGTCGCCGCGCCCAGCGTGGTGGACAGGACGATTCCGATGAGGACGTGCTCCACCTGGCGGCGCTCGACACCGCGGGCGGTCCAAAGCTTCCGGAACAGGTTGCTGAACGAAAACGCCATGGACAGCAGGACCCACAACGCGTAGGCATAGAAGACGGGGCCGTACCTGACCAGTGGCTGCGCGCCTGGCACAACCGTGACTTCCTGGAGGTACCACGGCGTGAAGGCGCCTGCCGCCTGGGCAATGGCGCCGGCATACAGCAGCGCGAGAATGAGGCGGACCCCCTCGACGCGTTGATGCGGGAAGACCGTGACGAAATGGTAGAAGGTCGCGGGGAGGAAACTTGCCACCGCGAAGGTCCCCACCAGCCAGAAGCGTGCGGTTGCTTCATTCCCGGAATGGATGATGAGCAGTACGCCGAGAGCCCAGAGCGTCAAGTTAAGGCTCAACACAGCGAAAAGGCGGTGGGTCAATTTCTGAGGGTTCCGAAACAGGACGAACCCGCCCAGCAGGCAGCTCAGCCCGGCTGAGAGCGAAAGGAGGACTGTCTCGAGTAGATTGCTCATAGCCCGAATGCTATACCCGTCTCATCAATTCACCCGCCGTAGTATCGTTGCGCTATGCGTACCGCCGAAACTAATTGCGTTAACCAGCGCGGTGTTCACGTCGTTCAGCCGCGCATGTTGCGGCACGAAATCGAGGTCACATGCCGGGTCTGGATCCTCGAGATTGATCGTGGGCGGCACGACGCCGTCCTCGAATGTCATGAGGGCCGCCCCGAGGCCGAGAAGCCCGCCGGGCGCATAGGACTGCCCCGTCATCGACTTGACCGCGGAGATAGGGATCCGGTAGGCGCGGTCCCCAAACACCCGCTTGTAGGCCGCGGTCTCGCAGTGGTCGTACATCTCGAGCGAGACGCCGTGCGCCTGAATATGGTCGATCTCGTCTGCGGATACGCCACCGTCCTTGAGAGCCGTTTCGATGGCGCGCGCCAACGCTCTGCCTTCTTGGTCCAGGATGAGAGGGTTCAGGGCTTCTGCCGCAGAACCGTTGGCGACCACCTCCCCGAGAATGTGGGCGCCGCGCGCTCGGGCATGCCCGAGGCGCTCGAGCACGATCGCCACGGCCGATTCGCTCACCACGAGCCCGTCACGGTTGCGGTCGAAGGGGCGCATGGCCTTCTCCGGCTCGTCGTTCCGCTTCGAGAGAATGCCCAAGGAGCAGGCCGTGGCAAACGACATGGGGAATACGGGCGATTCGGTGGCCCCTGCGATGGCGGCGTCGACACGGTTGGTGCGGATCTGGTTGACGCCCCAGGCCAGCACGTCGAGGCCGGTGGTGCATCCGCTGGAGATGGTGATGGCAGGCCCGCGGACGCCCACGTCAATGGTCACGTGGACCGTGGCCGAGTGTCCGGCGAAGGCGGAACTAGCCAGTTTGCTTACCCGGCGGTACCCTTGCGACTCGAAGGCCTGTTGCTGGGCTTGATAGGCTTCGTTGGGACTGCCGATGCTCGTGCCAAAACCCGCCGCAATCCGGTCACCGTCGTAGTTTGCGGCGGCCAGTTCGGCGTCATCGACCGCGAGCCGCGCGCTCGCTATGGCCTGATGTACGTGACGATGCCAATGGCGGACCACGCTGCGCTTCATGAAGTCTTCGGGATGGAAGTCCCACAATTGCCCCGCAATCCGGCACGGGAACTCCGACGCATCAAACCGGTCGACCGCCCGAATTCCTGAGACCCCCTCGCGCAAAGCGGCCCAATAGGCGGACCGGCCAATCCCGTTGCAGGCCAGAACGCCAAGGCCGGTTATGACGATAGGTTCTCGGCTCATGAGTCAGTTTCCAACCGCTTTGAGGTCCGGGACAAAAGGCTTCAACCCCATGGCTCCCACGCGCGCTGCGGCTTGATCGTTGAAACGCGCCAACGTGTCGGCAAGACAGGACACAGCCCCGACAAACAACTGATAACGCAAGAGGCCGGAGAATTCCTCTTCGCGTGCCCCGTGCCCTGCAAGGCCCGCGACTAGCGCAAGAGGCCCCGAAAGCCCGGTGGCGATGCCTAGGGCGCTTACCTGCCCGCGTAATTCATGGTTCTTGCGCACCGCCTGCGCCCACGAATAGGAGGCCATGAGATACGGGCGCGGCCGGCAGAAGGGCAGCAGTGAGAAAAAGGATCGCGCGCCACGCGCCACATTCTGGACGTAGCGCCGTGTGTCCAACGCAAAGCCGAAGTCGGCCGGCCGCTCATACCACGCGGAACCCGGAATGACTTCGGGCAGGCCCAGTGAGGCGGCGCGGGGCCTGGTCCGCTCGATCAGGCGCAACGTTTCGGCCTCTGTGTGGTAGTCGTCCGCGGGGCACGGGTACGTGAAACTGGCCGCGGTGAAAATGCCCGACTCGGCGCACGCGCGCAGCAGTTGTTCCGCTTGGGTCACGCTGAAGCTTCGCCCGTAGTAGTCCTCGAGCAGGCGCTGGCTCCCGGTGTCGATTCGAAACGATACCGCGCGACATCCGGACTTCTTCAGCGCGGAGAACCCGCAGGCATCCATGTGACGCACCTGGCCGGTGCGCCCATAGCACACCTGCTGGCGTCGCGCCAGGATCTCGTGCGCGAGCGCTTCGGCGTGTGCGCTGGATGTCCCCGGACTGGACAGAAGAAACGCGCGGCTATCGCATGACTCAACTACCGAGGCCATTTCGTCGCATACGGACGCCGCGGGCCGCATGCGGAAACCGTTCGTGGCGCGTGCGGGCTGTTCACAACGGTGGCACAGTGCGGCACAACCACGGCTGTCTTCCACGTCGAACAACTTGAGCTTGCCGGCCTGCGCCAACGCAGGATAGATCTCAGGGGCGTAGCACGGCAACGGAAGCGCGTCAATGTCCAGGTCGTTCGGGCGATGGGTCACGTGCGCGTGGTCGCTGAGCATGTAGGCCAGGTTGGGGAGGCTCCGCCAGGATTCAGGCCGGTCGATGTTCTCCGCCCACTGAACGAGAGTCCATTCCGCATCGCCCAGACACGCGCAGTCGAACAGGTCCGTGACCTGGATAAGCGAACCCCCATAGCGTTCGGCAAACGCGCCCACCGCGACCAGACGGATCGACGGCGCGGCCTCGGCGAGATGCCCGGCAATCGAAAGCGCAATCCAGACCTCGCTTGCCGTATCGATTTCGAACGCGACGAAATCGATGGCGCGCTCCGCCGCGATTCCGGCGGCGATTCCGGCGCACAGGCTTTCCTGAGACGCATGCAGAGCCCGGTCGAAGTTCCGCCATTGCCAGAGCGTGGAGACTGTGGGCGCCGGCTCTTCCGCAGGGTTTTCCAGCAACCCGCCTGCAATGGGCTGTGCGACGGTCCGCAGTCCGTCGCAGAACAGCCGGTCCAGCGTCTCTACGGTGCCGAAGTCACAGACCACCGTCTCATGCCCGCTTTCCAGCAGGCTCGCAGCGAGTGCGGCCGCATGCCGGCTGGGCATCAGACTCCGGAGGGTGAAAGGAAAACCCGGACAACGCACCAACACACTGCGGGTCTTCATAGTCGCTCCTTGCCGCCGATTCTCTTCGGGCAGCCTACGTGCCATGCAGGACTCACCATGCCATGGCTCCTCTGAAGGGCTGAATCCCCAAATCGACTCTTCCCGGTCTTTGCCGTCCCGGCGAACTACAAAATATGGGGCACCGAAAGTCCACTGCACACAACATAGCGCGTATATGTTACCATGATCACTATATGTATGCAAGAAAAAAATTCACCCCAATATATTGCGATAAGGCGCGATAAGGACCCACAAAGGCAACGGGTTGTCTGAGGATGGGGTTGTTTCTTGCCGCATATCCTTTAAAATATTAATAATGAGGATGATTGGGCCGGGCGTGCTCTGTTGAATGCGACTTGGCGTGACGTAATTCTTTCGCCGATTGGCGAGCGTGGTCAGCTCAGGCCCAAGTACTCCGTCATTGCGAGCGAAGCGAAGCAATCTCGCTTGCATAGGGCGTGATTTCCGGTCGAGATTGCTTCGCTTCGCTCGCAATGACGCAATCACATGCCCTTCACGGCAATCCGCTAAACAGTTACGGCTTGACAGGGCTACTGCGCGAACTTGCCGTGAATCTCGAACCAGCCAGCCAGCACGAACAGGATCAGCGTCGCGGCGAGAACGAGTGTGGTCAAGGGCCGGTTCTTGT
>Ga0272441_10008582_pt1 | contig 16126 bp, 16 predicted proteins | sample SSMProp6N_FD_193582 | JGI IMG/M metagenome (GOLD analysis project Ga0272441, IMG submission 193582) | Marine sediment archaeal communities from Little Sippewissett salt marsh, Falmouth, MA, United States - SSM-Prop-6N | ecosystem: Environmental > Aquatic > Marine > Wetlands > Sediment ... | reverse complement strand
CGGACAGAGGCGGGGGTTGGGGATCGCGCTGGGAGAGCCGGCGTATGTGGTACGGTTGGATGCCGAAAACAATACGGTCGTTTTGGGTAGTCGGGAAGAGTTATTGCAGCAGAAGCTGGGGGCGGACGGGGTGAACTGGCTGGTGGAACCGGAACCGAGGGAGCCTTTTGCCGCTATGGTGCAGATACGCTATAATCATCGGGGGGCAAAAGGAAAAGTAACGCCGCTATTTGAGGTGGGGGAAATCGGCAAACGCGTGCAGGTAGATTTCGAGGAGCCGGTAAGTGCAGTTACACCCGGGCAGGCGGCGGTATTTTATGTAGATGATATGGTAGTGGGGGGAGGATGGATAGAATAAGAAATCAGGAGATAGAGAGATAAACAGAGTGTATGATGGAATGCATTAAGAAAGAAAAAAAGGATAGACGGGGTTTGATAATCCAGCCGGGGGCGGTGGGGGATGGGATATTGACGCTGCCGTTGGCGCGGCTGCTGCGGAGGCATAGGCATACCAGAGAGATGGCCTTCGATATCCTGGGGCATCCGGAAAAGCTTGGTTTTTTAAAAGGCCGCAGCGAAATAGAACAGATCATTCCCCTGGAAGGGGTAAATTTACATATGCTCTTTGGCGATAGTCGCAGTTTCACGCTGGAAGAAGGGGATCAGCTCATCGACTTCTTTCGGGGGTATGAGCTTATTATCAGCTTTATTAAGGACGATGAGGGACATTTTGAGAGGAATCTGGCCTTTACTACGATGGCAACCCATGCGGCGGATATAGTTACGCTGGAGATGCAGCCTCCAAGGGACTATAAAGGACATGTGGCGGGATATTTCATGGAGCAGTTCGTCAGGGATCTACCCCATGCGCAAGTGACTGTAATGCAAGAAGATATGGAAGGGGGATTCATATTCTCCCGAGAGGGAGACGAGGAAAAAGGTGGAGAAATAGTACAAAACTTGGGTATCACAGCCAAAAATGGACTGATAGCAATCCATCCAGGCAGTGGGGGTAAGGAAAAATGCTGGCCCCTAGACAACTACCGGGAATTAGCCAAAAAACTTGGCAAACAAGGATTACAGCCGGTGATGATCCTGGGGCCGGTGGAAAAGGAGCGGTGGGAGGAGGGGGTGATAAACGATTTGAGCACACAAGTTCCTGTTATAAAAGAGGTTGCGCTAGAAGAAATTGCGGGGCTGCTCAGTTGCTGTAGGGGATACGTGGGCAATGATTGTGGGATTACTCACCTGGCGGGGGCGCTGGGATTGGCAACGGTGGCGATTTTTGGGCCTACTAATTCCAACCATTGGCGGCCTTTAGGCAGCAAAGTAAGGGTATGCGAGGCAAAACAGCAGGCTGAGCCGGGGTGGCCGGGGATGGTTGAGGTGTTTGAGCAGCTGCTGGAAGCGATTTAGTTGCAAAAATCGTCGGGATTTCTATTACTTTTCACCTGTAAGTCTGGAATATGGACATTTTTGGGGTGTTTTTTCAGCTTTTGACGACGGAATGAAAAAAAAGTGTTGCATAGAACTGGGGGATGGATTATAGAAATGGACTGTGATATTCAAGCGGGCGTAGCTCAGTGGTAGAGCGTCACGTTGCCAACGTGAATGTCGTGAGTTCAAATCTCATCGCCCGCTTTTTTCTCTAATGGGAGAATAGAAAATATGATAGATGATGTAAGTATGGAAGAAAAAGAAGGGCTGGATTGTACTGTTAAAGTGGAAGACAGTGGACCATGGAAGAAGAAGGTCTGCGTCCAGATTCCACGAGCCCAGATTGATAAAGAACTTAATAGCCAATACGGAGAGTTAGCGAAAAGTGCGCTAGTGCCGGGCTTTCGCAAAGGACATGCCCCGCGGAAGCTGTTTGAGAAGCGCTATGGGGAAGATCTCTCCAATCAGGCTAAATTAAGGCTACTGGCGCAGGCATTTGAAAAGATAGACTCGGAACAGGATTTCGAGGTGCTGGGTGAGCCGGATTTCGATCCTGAGAAGGTCGAACTACCTACAGAGGGGGACCTGGATTTTGAATATGAGGTCGAGGTAAAGCCGGAGTTTGAGCTACCGGCACTTGAAGGGGTGAAAATCGAAAAACAAATCGTCGAGGTTACAGACGAACGCGTCAGCGAGGCGATTATGGAATTGCGCCGGCGGGGGGGCCGCATGGAAGAAGTCAAGCAGGCGGAAGAAAATGACGTGGTCTGGGCTGACGTGACCATGCAGGTGGAAGGGGTGGAAGAGCCTGAGAAATCGGAAGGAGTGATGATACGAGTGGCGGGGGCTTCGGTGCTGGGTGTATGGATAGAAGATATGGCCGAGTTGCTCGATGGCGTCAAAGCAGGCGAGGAACGCCAGTGCAGCGCGAAGGTTCCGGATATCCATGAAAAGGAAGAATATCGAGATAAGAAGGCTGATTTCACGTTGGCCGTCAAGAATATCCGCAGATTGGTTCCGACAGAGATGAATGAGGAATTTTTCTCTTCAATCGGAGTTGAAAATGAAGAAGAACTGCGCAGGCAAATCCAGGAAACCCTGGAAGACAGGGTAGATCAGGAAGTCCGCAGAGATATGGTGCAGCAGGTGTACAAATACCTGCAAGAGAAGATAGAGTTTGAACTGCCGGAAGGGGTGGCGGGTCGCTATGCCCAGCGGGTTCTGGCTCGGCAATATTACGACCTGGCGCGGCAGGGCGTGAGCCAGGAAAAGATTGAAGAGAATATGGAAAAGCTGCGGGCTTCGTCCAGTGCGCAGGCAGCCCAGGAACTAAAGATGAGTTTCATTATGGAACGGGCGGCCGAAAAGCTGGAAGTGGAAGTAAGCGAGGCGGAGTTGAACGGCTTCATCGCCCAGATGGCGGCCCAGCAGCGGCGCCGGCCGGAACGGCTGCGTGAAGAACTTGAACGTGAGGGGCGACTGGAGTCGCTTAGGGGTGAGTTGCGTGAACAAAGGGCTTTGGACCGAATACTGGAGATGGCCGAGGTGGTCGATGCTCCGGTAAAGGAGAAAAAGGAAAAACAGGAAAAACCAAAGAAGAAACGGGCTGTCAGGTCGAAGAAAAAGGATGAGGAAAAAGAAGTAGTAGAGAAAACTACCAAGAAGAAGGAAGCTGCAAAACCCAAGAAAAAGAGCAGTCGCAAGGAAGTAAAACGCAAACCACCGGAAGATAAGTAGTGGTAAGTGGTTGAAATGTTCCCTGCTTATTCATGGGGTCAAAATTGAAAGGATGCAAAAAACGGACTATGAAGATACAACGGCCTGAGAGGATTAAACCGGGGATACATTTGTCGGCACCCAGTGCTTACCAGCGTTATCGGGAGATGGGTCTGAATGAGATGCTGCTGGAGAACCGGTGCATATTTCTGGATCTGCCGCTGGATCCGTCCCTGGTGACAAATCAGGGTACGATCACCTCGGTAGTGATCAAGTCGCTATTATACCTGGATAACCTCAAACGAGGCAGCGATATCCATCTCTATATAAATTGTCCGGGGGGAAGCATTGATGATACGATGGCAATTTATGATACCATCCAGTTTGTTACCTCGGATGTGTGCACGTACTGTGTGGGGCATGCGACCAGCGGGGGGGCGGTGATTCTGGCGGCGGGGACAAAGGGCAAACGCTATGCACTACCACATGCGAAGATTATGCTGCATCAACCATGGGGAGGGGTAACGGGGCAGGCGGCGGATATCAAGATCCAGGCGGAAGAGATTATCAAGACCCGTAAGATGGTCAACGAAGTATTGGCTCATCATACGGGCCAATCGCTGGAAAAGATACGGGAAGAAACGGAACGAGACCGGTACATGTCGGCGGAAGAAGCGAAAGAATACGGCCTGGTGGACGAGGTCTTAACGACCGAAGAAGAAAAAGAAGACAAAAAATAAAACCTGTTATGAAGGTTTGGAAAAGTGAGCAGTGAGATGTCGAATTTGGTACCCATGGTGATTGAAACAACGGGCCGGGGGGAGCGAGCCTACGATATTTATTCGCGGCTGCTGCGAGATCGAGTGGTTTTTCTGGGAGGGGTGGTCGATGACGATACGGCAAATCTGGTAGTGGCACAGATGTTATTTCTGAGCAGTGAAGATTCCAGCAAGGATATCCATTTTTATATCAATTCACCGGGCGGTTCGGTGACGGCGGGACTGGCGATCTACGATACGATGCGGTTTCTGCGTTGTGACGTGAGTACGTATTGTGTGGGACTGGCGGCGAGTATGGGGGCGGTGCTGCTATTGGGGGGGACTAAAGGCAAACGTAATCTCCTGCCGCATTCGAGTGTGCTGCTGCATCAGCCCCTGATACACGGGAGAATAATCGGGCCGGCAAGCGATCTGGAGATCGAGGCGGAAGAGATGCTGCGGGTGCGTAAGCGGTTATATGAAATTATTGCCGACCATACCCAAAAAGACCTTGATGTCATCGAAAAAGACTGCGACCGGAACTACTGGATGGATGCACAGCAGGCGGTAGAATATGGGGTTGCCGATAAGATTCTGGAAAAAATGCCGGAAACAGCTAAGAAAGAAGATGAATGATCCCGATTATGGGCGTATAATGTGCGTGTAACCGAAGCATTTCAAAAAAGTTAAGTTCAATAAACAACCGGAACAATGCGAAAACAGGCGGTTATAATTCTGATTTATCTGATGGTTTTACCATTGGGCGGTTGTGGGGTTTTGTCCATATCCATCAAAAAGAATCAGACTACCCGTGAGGAGTTGGTTCAGAAGGTCGAACAATTACAAGGGGAACTTAAGGCAGCACATGAAAAGATTGATACGATCAATGTGGAATTGGCTGCGCTTAGAAGTTTCCCTGCGGATCGGCTTGAACATCTGGTACACGTTGCGAAGATCGAGTTCGGCCGGTTCACCCGTCCCTATGATGAAAACGAAGACGGGGTTGATGATGGGGTGCTGGTATATTTAATTTTACGGGACCAGCAAGGAGATAAGATCAAAGCGACTGGTCAGGTGACAATCGAGTTGTGGGACCTGGCCGGCGAAACAGGGGTGCTACTGTTAAAAAAGGAATACGGACTGAAAGAACTGGTTAAATACTGGCTGACCGGATTTTTAACTGATCTTTTCAAGATCAAGGTGCCCTGGGATAAGGACCACGAGCCCAAACATCCAAATTTGACACTAAAACTGCAATTCAAGGACGCTTTAACCGGGAGAAGCTTTGAGCTTCAACAGTTGATCCAGATCAAATTAAAAGAGGCGAAAGAAACTAACTGAGTATTATTCTGAGAAGCGCCGGCAATTTTATTTTACAAGATCATTTATAATGGGGGTACTTTTATTGCGGGTTATACTGGAGATCGATTCGATTTTACGGCAGCGCCATTCGGGGTTTTTCACTTACGGAGCGGGTTTGCTGGAAGGTCTGCTGGGGCTGGAAGAAAGACCGGAAATGGGTCTTTTCTGCAGCAGGAGGGCCTTTGAGAATAAACATTGGCTAGCACAGATCGAAGGGCAATCCCAGCTACGTTGGCATACCTGTCGGATGAAACCACGGCACCTGGGGTATTGGTGGCAATGGTTTGGGATTCCCTCTTTGCAAAATTATACGGGTCCATTCGATATTTATCACTGCAATCATCACCTCATGCCGCCTACTAAAGGTAAGCCACGAATCCTTACCGTGCACGACCTGCGGCGATATCGGTATCCGGAATTTTATCCGCAATCCAAGCTGGGTCCCTTTGAAAATGCTGTGAATAAGGCAGATCACTTTATCGCTATTTCCCAGAGTACCAAGTCAGACCTGCAGGAATATTTCGATATAGCAGAAGAAAAAATTGATGTGGTTTATCACGGGGGGCCTATAAGGCGCATTGTAGAAGAGACGGATGAGGAAACACTGTTGCAAAAATTTGATTTGCAGAAGCAAAGATATTTTATAGCGTTTTCCTCTTACGACAGGCGTAAAAATCTGCCTAACCTGATGCGGGCATTTGCTCAAATAGTCAACAAACTGCCCGTTAGATATCAATTCGTGATAATTGGTTCGGAACCTCGCCATGAGGATATTTTTCCAGGGGAAACTAAAGCCAGCCTTAAAGGTAGAATAGTCTTTACGGGGCCCCTAGATAATATAACTCCACTTTTAAGGCAGTCAACGGCACTGGTTTATGTGAGTCTATATGAAGGATTCGGGCTGCCGCTGCTGGAGGCGATGGCGGCAGGGACGGCGGTTATTACCTCCAATTGTTCATCTCTGCCGGAAGTGGCGGGGGAGGCGGGGTTAATGGTGGATCCCCATGAGCCGGAGGAAATCGGCCGGGCAATGATGGATATTGCTGTGAATGAGCAGTTGCGAGCCGGGCTCATAGAAAAGGGGGAAAAACGGGCTCGGGATTTTTCCTGGCAAAAGGCGGCGAAAGAAACCATGGCGGTTTATAAAAAACTGATCTGAAACAACAATTCCCTCAAAGCATGTTTTTTATTCAGCCATGCTATTTTATAAGCTGAGCGTAGAGGTTGCGGTAGATGACGGTAGGCTTGGTGCCGCCACGAATCCACCAGAGCCATTTATGGAGAGACCAGCTATAGGCGGCCTTTAATTTGCCTTTGAAGTTCTGCCAGTGTAACTGGTTCAGGAGGATCACTTCCCGAAAACCGGCCAAGCGGGCTAATTGGCTCAAAGATTGCTCGGTTAATCCGGTGCAGTGGGTGAGGTCGTCGGCCAAATGGCCGGCAGCGAGGATATGGTTCATATTGGGAGTACGGACGACGGCAAAGCCATCGGGATTAAGGGCATTTTGGACAGCGGTCATGAATTCCACCAGTTGATCGCGTTCAATGTGCTCGAGGATATTCAAGAGAAAGATAATATCAAAGCGACGAGGGGATTTTAAGAATGACAGGGCATCGCCACAGGCAAATTCAGCATCTACGCGGGAACGGGCCTGTTCGATAAGTTTGTCATTGAGATCGATGCCTACTACTTCAGCGAAACCCTTGTCTTTAAGATAGGCCGTCAACATACCCGATGCACAGCCAACATCAAGGACGCAACGCTGCAAAGAACCCTGCAGGAGAGAACCAAACTTTTTATCACAATCTCGTTGATATTTTTTATAGCGTTTGGAGTCTGCTCTTTCACCCTGCAGGTAGAATTCATCGTAGCCTTGATAGCGATTATTGTGATTTGTACTCATAAGCCTTATTACCTATTTAGGCAGGCGAAGTTGGGCGAAAAAGATGGCGCTTATAGGTCTGGAGGTGGGTACTTTATCGGCAGAGGTCTGGTCCTTTTCCAGCCAGCAACCTTTTTCCATGACAAAAAAGCGCAAAGATTCCACTTCGAAACCTTCTAGTAATTTTTGCAGGCGGTCACGATTATAAATACGATAGCCCAGGGGAGGCCCGTTGGCGGCCGGGTCATGGCCGCAGCCATAGGGGGCGCTGATTACAACCAAACCTGAGGGATGCGTTAGGCGCTTGATTTCGTTCATAAGGGCAAAGTCACCGTCGGGACGGGCTTTGCCGCCATAACGTTCGATACCCACATGCTCGACGACGGAAATACAGGAGACGGCATGGAAATGATCGTTCGGCAGGTTATTGTCAAAAATATCCAAACGGTGCGCATGCAGTTGGGGATGTTGCAAGGGGCAGGGGCGTAAGTCCAGCAGGTGGACATCGTGACCGAGGTAGATCATTTGAAGAGGAAGGAGACTGGAGGCTCCGCCAAGATCGGCTATACGGCTGCGGGGGGGCAGAAGCGAAAGGGCGGCCAACACAAGGGGATATTCCACAATCCTTTCGCGCAGGCGGGCACGGGGACGATAGAACAGCCAGCGTAATGAATTTACCCGTTTTTCCAGGGAATGGTACCATTTGGAGCGGGTGTAAGAAAAGGGACCTTCCAGGAGCCGACACTGCCGCTCGGAATAGATATAGTCGTCCAATTCGGTCATGCCGCTATTATATGATACCGTTGAACTTGCACAAGGATTCATCGGTCAAAAATAAGGGAAAATTTGATTGTATAACTGAACCCGATTAAGTAGAAATGCTGGTTGAGTTATAATCATAGTATCCTGAAAGTTCGAATAGTGTCTCTGTGAAGGACTGGGTAACTGAAATGGATGCTCACATGAAACGATGCACCCGCTGTGTCCTGCCTGAAACTGTTTGTGGAATTATCTTTGACGAAAAAGGTATTTGCAGCTTCTGCCATCTCTGTAAACCGGAAAAATATAAGGGCCGGGAAGCCCTCGAATCGCTAATCACCTCTGGTAGAGCTGGTAAACGCCGGTCCTATGAAGCCCTGGTTCCTCTAAGCGGGGGGCGGGACAGCTCCTATGTTTTGTACCTGGTGCGGAATGTTTTTAACCTGAAGGTTCTGGCCGTCAGTTATGATAATGAGTTTCGCAACGAACAAGCCCTGGTGAATATGGAAAATGCCTGTAAGAGGCTGGGGGTGGACTTTATTTCGATCCGCTCCCGCCGGGACATTGTTGGCAAGGTGGTGACCGAGGGCCTCAAATCTTCGGTATTGCGTAAACTCTTCCGTATCTGTAACGCCTGTACCTATGGATTCAAGAGTACGGTCTATAGAACTGCAGAAGAATATAAAGTTCCTTTAATATTTTGGGGTGATTCTCAGCCCGAAGAGGTTAATCCGCTGGCCCGGCAGGCGGCCCGATATCTAAAACTTCCCAAAAATCGCCCCTTCTTTTTTTTGAATCCCCACTACTATATATATAAATATAATTTTCTGCGTCAGCGCCTGGAGTTTCCCGTTCCCGGCAATTCTCTCTGGGCGCAAATACCGAAATTAAAGAATAAGGATGTAAAAGAAATCCACATGTTCGATTATATCCCGTGGGATCGGCAGAAAATTAAACAGACGATTACTCGAGAACTCGGCTGGCAGAAACCTGACGAGAATGTTTCCTCCTGGCGTACCGATTGTAAACTCAGTCTGCTGGTCGATTATTGTTTTTATAAAATGTACGGCTGTACTAAATCCTGTTTCGGCTATTGTAATATGATCAGCGGCGGCCATATGAGCCGGGACGAGGCCTTGCAACAGGAAAATGATAAAATCGCTATTCTCCAGCAGGGCGTACAGGTCAGAAATCTTCTAAGCGAGAAATTTAATTTGAGCCCGCGCGAAATAGATCAAATCCTGATGCAATAAAATTTTAGTCCTACAGCCAGTACAGAAGCAAAAGGGGTTAGATCGACAAAACGGGATAATATTCTCTCTTGACGGTTGGGTTCCGGTCCCGGACAATAATTATCTCTGCAATATGGGTGCTGGAAGTCGAATTAGATAGAAGAAGAGGTCCACGCTGAAAAAAATTACCGATAAAGAGACTGACTTATGAAAATATTGCTTATAGCGGATCTGCGTAATGACATGGGCAATTTTATGCTGACCAATGCCCGGATTTTCGGTAAGGGATTTTTGCGCAATGGTCATGATGTAATGTCTTTCAGTTATCGGGAGCATATGCTGGCCCTGAGCCCCATCAAGAGCAAAAAATGGGCCCGGAAGCTGGCCAAAAACAAAACGGATCAACTGCTGTGTCAACAGGGACTGCGTTATAAGCCGGATATGATTTTTCTGACGACGTTCAAGCTTTTGGATGCGGTTACACTGGTCAAGCTGCGGGAGACATTACCGAAAATCCCTGTATTGTGCTGGTATGGAGATCCTCCAAAGGGTATTGAGACAAATGTAGGTGAGATTGCGCGGAAATGTGACTGGTTTTTAGCGACCAGCGGCGGGGAATTGCTGCAGAAATATAAACAAATGGGGGTTAAAAACTGCGCCTTTATTCCCAATCCGTCTGATCGTGATTTTGAGTATCCGCGGCAGGTGGCGGAAAAATGGCAATCAGAATTTTTGTTTACCGGCAAATTGAGTCATCGCCAGGAAGGGTCAGATCCTATCAGAGAGGATCTGATACAATATTTGATAGAAAAGAAAGGGATGACTGTGTGGGGGTGTCTGGGCCGGGAGCGGATTGTAGGGGAAGACTATCTCAATGCCATATGTGGGACCAAGATGGCATTAAGTATCAATGTGAACAACGATGTCAGATTTTATCATTCGGATCGGCTGACACATCTATTGGGCTGCGGGGCTTTTGTCCTGAGCCGATATGTGCCGGATAGTGATTTGCTCTTTGAAGATAAAACGCATCTCTGCTATTTTCGTTCTATAGAGGAATGTAGTGAATTGGTCGATCAATTTCGTCGGGATGAGCCCCTGCGGAAAAAGATTGCTGAGCAGGGTTATAAACGTGCTCACGAGGGATTTAACTGCGAAAAGCTGGCGGGTTATGTCGTTGACCTGGCTAAAGGAAAGGAATTCGAAGAACCATGGAGTGAAATTTTGTAAGTGATATCATATTTTACAAATATTGAAGAAAGGGAATGATATGCTGCGGAAAATGAGTTTGATCATAGTAATGGTTTTTGTTTTGACCCAGGCAGCGGCTGCGGATGAGGATCTGGCCAGGATTTCGGACAACATAGTCAAAGAATCCCACGCCCTACAACAGGCTACTCACGCTAAGGGCCATTCTAAGAGACACGCTGATGAAGAGGCGCTGAGATCAGTGCAGGAACTGACAGTTCTTTTGCAGCGTTACAGGCATAAATTAGAGAGGCATGATAAAGGGCCGGACCTTATTCAATTGGGAGTAACATCAAGAGTAAAAGATGGAATGTCCATCTTATATTTCGATTCACCAATGCGCCATAAGCACTTGCGCAAGATACAAATTGTTCATGTTAGCGGAGATGAATATATCCGGATCCGCGACATCACGATTGTTCCGCTGGAAGGATCAAGGATTCGTTACAATGCCGGGGGAGGGAAATTTTACCTGGGCGACACATACGAGATCGAGCTCGATAAGCCCATGCATATTCGGGAAGTCAGGGTACGAGTTCAGCATAAAACCGGTGGGTTGAAGATTTTGGGAACGCCTGCGCCTGAGCCGCCTAAATTACCGGCGATTATTGAACTGGGGACGACCAATGGAGTTAAGGACGGTAATGCGGTTCTGAATATGGATAGGCGTTACCGGAAGGTATTATTTAGTAAATTAATAGTCAAAAACGTAAGTGGGGACGAATATGTGCGTCTGGTTAATCCTCAGGTAACTACTACAAAAGGCGATTTGATTTTCCCGCAGATATCTTATCAAAAATTACACTCAGGCGGTGCTCATGAAATAGTATTATCTAAACCGGTTGCCATCAAATCAATTCAAATTTACGTGCAACACAGGACGAATGGATTACTCATTACCGGCGTACGCTAGACGGGCAGGGAGTGTTATTGTTCTATATCATTTAGCGATACAGAGATTAGTTCTTTGCAGAAATGAGGATAAATCGCGGACGGCGATCATGTTTTCACAGACTGCGGAATTATGGTTGGGTAGCAGGGGAAAAAGCATTTCATTTTGCCAGCGGTAAATTGTGAAACCATGATCCGAGATTAATTGGAATAATTGCGGGGAAGTGTAGCCGAATTCATTGGAAAATACGTCACAGGATTCAAAATAGATACACTGCACGCGCGATAAAAGCTTCGCGGCGCCTTCCAGGACAAACTTTTCATACCCTTCGACATCGATTTTCAGCAAATTAATGTGTTGATCGTTGATTTTTAAATCGTCGAGCTTTTTTAAGGGCACTTCGAGGCCGGGTTTATCTCTGACGACCATGTTGCGGTCATCTTTTCTCTGATCGCTCAGACAGACGGTTCCGGTTTTCTCGCCCAGGGCGCAGTTATGCATCAATACGTTTTTAAATTTGTTCGCCTTAACGTTGCCCCGGAGATATCGAGATATTTGAGGATGAGCTTCGATGGCATATACCCGGCCGGTCGGACCCACCAGGGCGGCTGAGAGCAAAGAAAAAAAACCGACATTCGCCCCAACATCGATAACTACATCGCCGGGTTGCAGGTAAGCACGGAAGAATCGCTCATCATGAGGATAGGTGGTTTGTCCGCGGTGGGCATCCACCCATAAAACCCGAGAGACGCTGGAAGGGTAAAAGCGCAGGGAAAAGTCCTTTTGCCGGATGCGAAGCAAAGGGGAAATTCGCATTTTCATAAGTAATTTAGCAGTTTCTCGTAATAAGCTCATGTTCAGTTATCAGTTACTGGTATTTTTTTAGATAATTTATGGGCGTGGATTATCATAATACCGCCCTGACTGCCGTACTGGGAGATTATATCCACCAAATAACTAAGTCGTTTGGATTTAGATAAGATTTGATATTTGATTTTACCTGTTTCCCGAGCCAAATATTTACAGGAAGTCTGGACGGTTTGGCCATATTTCTGGTTAAAGATTTTTTCAACTCGAAAGCCGGTCATCTCCAACATTTTAGTAATAGTATCGGGATCAAAGTGGATTAGATGGCGGGGCAGTTCCCAGGCGAACCAATATTTACCGAACCACCGCGCCAAAGGCGAGGCAATATTCGGCAGGGCTAATATGAGCCGGCCATTCTCATTTAATATAGTGTAAATTTGCTGGAGAATATTGATGGGTTGGGGCACATGCTCCAGGACATGCCAGAGAGTAACGACATCAAAAGACTCGGCGGGAAACTGCTGGGCAGGGTTCGTTCCTACATAGGCTTCGAATCCCAGTTGGCGACAGACAGCCACGGCTTGTTCCGAAATATCCATACCTGTTACCTGCCAACCTCGCTGACTCATGCGTTGCAGGTATTTTCCCGACCCACAACCAAAATCTAATAATTTTCCTTGGCCTACCCAGGGGAACAAATCCAGATTCCGTCTTTTATATTTCGTCCATAGGAAAAATGGCCAACTGCCGATTTTACCAAAGAAAGAACTTTTATGGGGGGGATAGTTCCAATGATGGCGCAGGGCCCACTGCTGGATACGCCCACGGATTGATTTTTTCCCAGGTCGTGGAGGGCGGTAGCGGCTATAGTCGCGGGGATATACCAAAGAAAGCGACTCTGTTGTGGGGCGTGGATTTGTATAGACTAAGCTGCACTTACGACAACGTACTACCGGCCATTGCCCTGCAGTGCCGTGCAGCATGTCCCGGCCAATAAATAACGTATCGAAGGGAACGCTGCCACATAAAGGGCAGAAAACCGTCTCAGTTTGGATTTGGTCAGGGGAAATCTGTTTATTTTCCATTTCTGGGATTTGAGCAGGAGTCATTTCGTTCGATCCAGAAATCAATATCACCATAGTGTTTATGTGTACGGAAGAACCGCTCACCGGCTAATTTTCGGGCCAGGGCTAGCTTAATACGTCGATCGATGTGGAGTCGATTGGGTTTGGCAACCTGTCGAAAGCGATCTTTAAGTTGGTCCACTTTTACTTGCAGTTGGGGCATGCTGTTTTGTTTAAAAGCTACGGCCAGGGTCATGCGGGGATCATGCTCATAACCATGATAGCCGATCAGACGGGTGGGGAAATCTTGAGTGAGAAGATTAAGGGCCTGAGGGGAGAAGCGCCAGTAATCACCGGGATAATTGTGAATGATGAAATCAAAAGGTGTGGATACTACCAAAATCCCGCCGGGTTTTAGAACCCGGTGCATCTCGCGCAGGGCGGCGAAAAAATCCCATACGTGTTCCAGAGTGTTCAGGCAGAGAAGCGAACCTACGGATTCATCAGGCGCATTAATTTTTTCGATATTCTCGATGCGATCCACTCCAGGGCCTTCGCGGAGGTCAACACCGATGAATTCCTTTGGCTGAAAAATATTCCGCAGGTTGCCGAGCTCTTCCTGACCGGTGACCAGATATGAGCCTATCTCCCAGATGGGTTCGGGAAAATCGAACAAGTCAGATAAGATATTAACAAATTCTCGAATATGTCTGTCCATATTATTTCTTTATATTTTTCCTCGAGCAATACGCAATTCTTTAGACGTAAGTTTATAAAACGGTTTGCCGGGCAGGCGCTTATAGATTTCCCAGAGAAAGCGAGGCATGCGAAAGGCGCACAAGCCGGCATTCCTGACGGCTTGCAGGCGATCATAATCTTTATGTGTTTCCACCTTTTGTACTTTTTTACGGCGGCGGCTCATGCCGCGATAATGGATAACCAGTTCAGGTTCGGGCGGCAAGAGCTTATAAATGTAACCTTTTTTAAAAGCCCGGGCGGTGAGGTCGAGATCGCCGCCGTTCCAGGGATATTTTTCAGCGTTCATTAATCCGATCTCATCGAACAAGCTCTTACGAGCCATCAGACATTGACCATCGACACTGCCGAACAGGGGCCAAATCCGCAGTGGGGCCGGGAAGGTACCAATGATACCGATGCGGGGGCTGCTTTCCAAAACGTTGACCATCCGCTGGAGCCAGTCGGCCCGGCGGACTTCCATGTCGGAGTTGAGCAAGAGGACGTGGGTAGCATCCTCGGAGACGGCCTGGATACCCTGGTTACAGCCGGCACACCAGAGTTGATTTTGCTCATTAAGTATCAATCTCAAATCACTCTGTTGCTTCAGGTAATCCCTGGTGGGGGGCTCGGAAGCGTTATCCACCACGATAATTTCGTGGGTCATAGTGGAATAGCGCCGGACGGAATCCAGACAGATTTTCACGAACTCCAGGGCATTATAAGTTACTATGACAATCGCTATTTTATTATTTTGTTCAGAAGGGGAATCGGGCATTAAATATTTCTCCCAATAGACCCAAAATAACGGATCTGCCGGCAAAAACCAGCCAAACAGAGTCACGGGATAGAACATACCAACCATAGATAAAAAAAACAAGCAAAAAGAGATGTTTACACCGATATATTATTGAATATGGGAAATGTTTTTTCCCTGGGTGAGTATATTTTCCGCGTGCAGTATTTTTTGAGCCAAGTCAACGGATAATTGCTGGGCGGCATCCCGGCGCAGATGACTACCATCGAAGGTGCGATAGGCTAGCTGGTTAATTTCAAGCCAAATCCCGCCTGCAGCTTCAAAGGCCTGTGTAAAAATATCTTCATTAAATCCACTTAGCTCATTTTCCAATATGAGCATCTCGGTACAACTGGGAGGCCGGAAACCATAAACTCGTATTCCCGCAGCCGTCCAGCGGGAAACAAAGTGAAGCACATTTTCCTGAATTTGGGGGGAAACTTGTTCCTGTTGAAATATTTTTTGATAGCGACGTAGTTCATGTTTTTTTGATTCCGGTTCCACCAGGCAGCCTACCCAACCATCGGCAAAGAATTCTGTGAAAGTATGGGACTTTTTGAGCTGGGGGAATAAGCCGTACAGGGCATCACGGAACGACATAGGCTCGAAAAAAAAGACCAGGCCGGCCAGGTGAATGTCTAGAAACTTATTGGTCCCGGCCTGCTCAAAAGCCTGACGAAAGCCATCCATTTTCTCAGGACTGCCGGTTATGGCATGAGGAGAAATTCCCAGGATTATGGTTTTTTGAGGACTTTCCGCGTTCAATACTTTCTCAATTGCCTTCAGATAATCCTGTGAATAGCAAACCCCATAGAATCCATAGTTCAATATTTGGTGCCGGGGTAATATTTTTTTCATTTCACTGGGAGATACGCCCTGTACCACCCGAGAGTCACCCGCCACGACCATATTAGCGCAATGATGCCAAAGGGTTTTTAGGGCCCAATACTGGTCGGGATATAGCCCGGCAGGTTTGTCGGGACGGAGAGAACCCATTATAAGTATCAACAGAGTAGAGATGAGCAATACCCGAAGCGTGCGATCCTGCCACAGATTACGCAGTTTATGCTTTATCCAGGTTTGATCATTCTGAACCGGGCCCATAAAATTTATTCTTCCTTCCTTTTCACAAACCGGGCAATATCTTCGGATAATTTCAGAGCTTCGGTACTAAGCAAGTGGCTGCCATCATAGCTTTGGTAGCCGTTCTGATCCAAATCGATCCATAAGCCTCCCGCAGCCTGAAAAGAATTAACGAAATCAGTCTGATCGAATTTGGCGTACTTGTTTTCCAGCTCGACCATAGCCTTTGAAGAAGGAGGGCGAAATGCATAGACATAGATACCTGCCTGGGTCCATTGTTTGACGAATGACAGCAGTTTCGTTATTATCTCTTCAGATACGGGATTATCTTTGAACTCAAGTATATAGTTATCC